>Ga0181355_1001345_pt1 | contig 10813 bp, 12 predicted proteins | sample Fa13VDMM15DN_FD_130099 | JGI IMG/M metagenome (GOLD analysis project Ga0181355, IMG submission 130099) | Freshwater viral communities from Lake Michigan, USA - Fa13.VD.MM15.D.N | ecosystem: Environmental > Aquatic > Freshwater > Lake | place: USA: Michigan | collected 2013-09-23 | reverse complement strand
CAACATCTGGACTGTTGTCCTTGGAAAGACTGTTGGTGTCGGTGTCGGCTGGGGGATGGCGTTGCCACCTCCTCCTCCAAACACGATCACAAGGCTCATGTATAAGCCGAAGGTCAAAGATAGGAACTTAAATGGATTCATTAGGTGCCTCCAGTTGTCGGCCCACGGGTGTGGACTCTTGGCTCAGTCATCTGACCAAGCCGATGGGAGATTGTCAAGCATTCAACTCTGGGAATGCGGCGAGAGCGTTGCGGATGCCTCGAGATGGAGCGTCACCGCACACATATCGGATGTGCCATGCCTCAGCCTGTGGGCCGTTCTTAACTTCCCAAGACCAGCCAAACTTCTCTGCGTTGCCATCCAGCAACCATTCCAGACGCTCGCCTGATGCGTTAGCGATATCAATCGCAAGTCCCCAACCGTGATTACTCATGCCGGGTGTGGATGATGGTGCGAATCCGTCGCGCAGAAAGTAGATCTGACCGTTCATCTTGCGCGTGATATTTCTGCCTTGTGGGGTCAGTGAATAGCGTTGCTTAAAGAGTGTGGACTGCGCGCCGAGTGTCCGATATGCGCCAACATGATCCAGCGAGATCTTGTCAAAGAAGGCCGCCATCTTGAGACAGTTCCAAGCGGTCGCGGCGTGTCGGTGGAGTTCACCGTTGGCAGGCCCGATCTTGCGAAGAACATCCTTGCGAAGAAGACCGTTCATCTGGTGTTGTAGATCGGCTGGCATCACTATTGGGCGCACTGGATAATCAGTCAATGTCTCTCTCCTCGTCTTGACGGTCTTTCAATCCATTGCTTGCTAATAGCCCCGTGAGCGCACCAGCCAAAACAAGTAGAACGCTTGAAAGCGTCTCCCACGACTTTGAGTCATTGGGTGACACCTCAAGAGGCTGGACAATGAACGCGAGTGAGTAGAGAATCATGCCGATGGACATGATGAAAGTGAGCGAGAGGGCCAGTCCGACCATCAGCACCAGCCGAGCCTTAATCTCTGAGTTGGTGTATTTCTTCACGGTGTGGTTGCTCCTGTTGAAGTGTCGCATCGAGGTGCGTCTGGTTTGGTCTCACAATTATGGCGCACACGGTCGGAGCATCCAGCAAGCGCGAGAATAATGGCGACAGAGCCAATCAAAATCCTCACGTCGCGTACACATACCCTGTGCCGATATCGGTGACCCACATGTTACATATCTGCGATGACGAGCGCGTTGCGGTCACTGTGCCGGAGCCTGTCGTAGCCGTTGCGGTAATCGTTAATGAGCCTGAACTTGTAGCGGCCAAAACATACTGAACCGTTACGGTCTCCGATGTAAGGGCTGCGATCTGTGTCCTGAAGGTGTTGTAAATGCCTCCACCAGTTCCAGAACCCTCTCTGAACCGATAGGTCGCAGTCGTTACCGCAGTGCCAGCCAAGTTTGGCTCAACAAATGTGATCAGATAGTTACGGCCTGATACTTGGCTGAAGGTGATTTCCAGCATTGCCTTCTCGGTCGTCGTGTAGGTGTCTGTCGTTTCACTCTTTTTAATGTCTGCCGCTAGACCTCGAGGGAAATTATTACATTGGGCCGCAGTGTATGTTGCGCCCACATTGAAGGTTGAGTTGATCGTCACGGTTTGACCTTACCAGCCGAGTCGGCTTGTGTTAAGGACGCCAAAAGTGGCGTCGTCAAGAATAAAAAAGTTTGTATATGTCAAAGGGCTAGTAAAGATGTCCATGTATGTCGCCGATGGTGTCACCGACATTGACCAGCCTTGAATAATCTGAGACGAGGTGTATGTGGTAGCGTCTCCGGGCTTCTTGTAGGAGACCGTTACGACTGGTCTTGTGTCATAAATTGAACTCATTAAATTGTCTAGATTGTTGGCCGTATCCGACAAACTGATCTGGAAGGACAGTTCATCTGGGTCGTCTCTTGATTGGACTTGCCATTGAGCAAAGTCTTTTGCCTGTGTCGCCGAGTTGTCTACGGTTGCGAACTCTGCGCCGTAGTAGCCGTATGTTGCTACTCCTCCGCTTGAGGTGGAGTTTTGTTGCGCGGCCACTGGTGGGATCACCGTACATGTGTTGAGGTAATTTTGTCCAAGGGCGATGCGTTTAATGTCTGAGTATCCCATCTGGTATGAGCCTGAAGCATTGCGAGCAAATGTGATTGTTGATGTCAGCGCAGAGACGTCTGATCTTCCGTACAACCATATTGCGTTTGATGTAAGTGCTAGCCAACCTTGTTCAGTAACCATGTTTAAGTTCAGTCGGTTTAACACTGTGCCAGTGTAAGAACTATCAGCGGCCGCTATTGAAGAACCACCGCCAGCAAGTGAGAATGTGGTGCTTGCTGGCATTAATCCGTTGAACTCTGTGTTAATTTGTGTCAGCGTTGCCGCACTAGCAAGAGATTCCTCAAATACTTGTGTTCGCCCAATGCGACCAAGTAGGTCGGTACAAATGATGGTCGCAGTAGAACCAGCACCAGCACCGCCAAGATCGTTGTATAGGACTTCTTGGACAAATAACTCTTGCTCAAATGTGTAAGCAAATATTCCTATTGTGTCGTTTAAATTGTAGGCGTCGGCTTGCCCTGCGTCGTTTCTAATGCTCAAGACAAGTGACCCGGGCGACCAAGAATCAAACTGTGTCTGTCGTCCTGTGGAATAACTCATGGACTGGATCTGTGAAGTGATGTCAGTCCCGTTGCGCTCAATAGTCCAAACAAGTTGAGTCATTAGTTGGCTCGAGTGTTTACTGGGATTGGGCCTGCTGTCCTGTTGTAATCTTGAAGGGCTCTGACGACTGCTTGTGGGTCGGCTCCTTGGACATTGACTGTGATGGTGTTGCCGCCGATAGCGGAGTTTGGTGTGATCATTCCGCTGGATGATGGTGTGAAGATCTCTGGGCCTCGCTCGCCGACAAGGTATGACGAGCCTCCCATGACAGGGCCACCAGACGCACGAGCTCCTTGAATGCCGACACCGAAGCCAAGATCTACACCGAAGCCTCTGCTAATTCTTGCGAGGTATTCGTCGGCGGCCGCAAGGTCGCCAGTGTCCACAAAAATCTTGAGTTGATTCTGTTCGCCGAATGTCAGACTCAAAGCGGTGGCAAGGTCGGCGATTGCTCGAATGTGATCGCGCACTTCTTGCTCATACTTGGCGACCTCTTCAGCACCACCACCAAACGCCTTAATGCCTGCCTCGTACACTGCGCCGAGCGATGTCTCAAGGTTGGCAAATGCCTCTGTTGTGTCCAGAGTGCCGAGCAAGATCTGCCATTCCTTTGTCAGTGTGGACAGTCCATCTTCTTGGTCTTCTAGTTCACCGTTAATAAGAGCCAATTGTTGACGACTATCGGCAAGCCGTGACGCCACATATCCACCGTAAGCATCGCCGAGACGCTTCGCTTCCTCAGATGTGTCCTTCGCTTGTTCCTCATTATCTCCGAATAACCCTGTCAATCCATCAACCGCAAATCCAACAACTCTTGCGACTGGGCTGATTGCTTTAAGTTTGCCTTGCCAACTGTCAAGACCGTTGATTGTGTTTACAAAGTAGCCGCCAGCCTCAATGACAAAGCCGTTCCACATGTCGCCAAGTTGATCCATGGTGTCACGGAACTCCTTGGCCTTCTTCAGTTCCTGATCTGAGATGACTTGCGCACCTGCGACCGCATCAAGAGACTTCTGTATCTCGTCGGAGCCAAGGTTGATGAGTTCAGCCATTGACTGCCAGCCCTTGCCAAGGAGTTGGGCCGCCGTTGTAGCGCGCAAGGCTGGATCCTTGATCTCGTTGAGTCGGTCAATGACCGCCAAAAATGTCCCATTGACATCTGTGAGGCCCGAGTCGGTGCGCACAACATCAACGCCTAACTCCTTAAAGAGTTCAGGAGTTGCGCCGAGCGTCTTGTTCATCTTGCCGATAGCCGACTCAATCGTGCCGGCCTCAATTCCGATATCGCCACCGACTTCTATGAAGCGTGAAGCCTGCTCAACCGACAGACCTGTCGCATCGGCAAACTTGCCTGCGCCCAGAGCAAGTTCTTGGAATTGTTTGATGGCATCTACTGCGAAGGTCGTTATGGCCGTTCCAGCCGCCATCGCAAAGTTTCCTGCGTTCGCTTTGACTGCGTTGAGAGCAGCGTTGCCTCCAGCCTTAAACTTGCCCATCGCGCCACTTGCCGCGTTGACGTCAGTTTTGAAATTGGCAAAGGCCGCCTTTGCGCTCTTGAGTCCTTTGTCCGAGAACTGCGTGACGATTGGGAGGTTAATTGCCATTAGCGCACCTTCATGAGTTCTTGGTTTGAGCGATAGATCACACGGTCAATAGTAGGGCCAAGTTCACGCTGGAAGTCTGGGATTGCTTTCTCGCCGCCAGCCCACATAAACCGAGACGGTGAACGACCTAGACGCTCATTAAGCAGTGGCACAAAGTTAGGTCTAGCCCGTGGGCCTTCTCCTGCGCTAGATCTCCTGCCAGCCATGTCCATCATCGCCAATGCCGCACCAGTAGTGCCGACCGTAATCACTGCGATGGTCTCATACTTTGCGCCTTTCTCAATGTTGCGCCGACGCGCTCCTCGAGTGTTCGTCTTAACTTTGACACCTTTATTCTTGGAGTTATACCAGCCAGTTCTTTTGCGGTGTTCCATACCTGACATCGGCGCACCGGGAGGAATCAACTCGTTAATGGCGGCCACAACGGTCTTCTCACCAATGCGCTTAATGTCGCGACCGATCTCAAGGCGTAGTTTCTTGTCCACTTTGTTGATGATCTTGAGAGACTCCTTGAGTCCTTCAATCTCCATGCTTGCGGTCAGATCTACGGCCATTACTTCTTCTCGTTCTGTTCAATGATAAGACGGATCATCTCATCTATTATTTGTGGCGGTGTTTCCATAAGATCAAGCGGACTGATCCCAGTCCTGACCGCCAACTGTGCGATCAGATTGGTGGCCCTTCCGACTTTTCCTCCGCTTTTGGGATAAAGGTGATATCTCCCACTTCGTCTAGAAACACTGGGAAAAGTTTGACAACTATCTTCTTCGTGCGCATCGCATCCCACGCCAGCCATGCCAACTGCTTGAACTTCATGTCTTCCAAGAACTTAGACACGGATGTCTGTGGGTGTTGGTCTTCCCAACGAGATGCGACACCATAAGTCACTGGTGCCTCGTGTGTCTCGCCGTTAAGCATCTCGATCTTGAGTGTCATTCCAATCATGTCGGGTCTCCTTGGATTATGGGGTGATGTCGCGTACGAAGGTGCCGCCAGTGAATGTCGCTTGGAAGGTTGCTAGTTCACCGTATGAGCCGTTGATTGGTGTGAACGATGCGAGCATTGCGTTGGTAATTGTGTATTCAGGGTTTGTTGCCGACTCGGATGAGCCTGCTGGTGAGATCACAAGAGTGGTGGTGCCAGTCCCTAGAGCGTTAAATAATGTTGTCTCAGTGGAGACCGTGCCGTAGAAGCCGTAGAAGGTTATGTCCACGGTGACACTCTGGAGGCCCTTGACATATAGGTGGCCTGAGTCGCCAAAACTAGTGGATTCAAGCGAATCGAAGCCGACTGTCAAAGTTGCGGACTGGGCAAATGTGCTGACGTCAATAATTCCGATGAAGATTGTGGGGTTTTGTAAGTAGGTTTGGGTGCTAGATGCCATGATGGTTTCCTTTTGTTAAGAGGTTCGCTGAGATGCGATCCTGATTGTGAGGTCGTATGCCGGAAGTTCTGCGGAGCCGATTGTTGCGACGGATGGGGAGCCCGACACCACTGCTATCCCAGAGTTCATGATTGTCTCCACGACTTCCAAAATGTAGTCAGTCGCGTCTTGGTTGCCGGGTGGCGCACCGAGGACTCGGAGGTCAATGGTGATGTCTGCGATCTGATTATTGAAGCATGTGAAGGTTGGGAGTTCAACGAAGACTGTGAGCGGTCGTGCGTTGCGAGGGTCTGTGACGGGTGCGAGACCGAGCGCAGTGAGGGATGCTGAGACCGTGTTGATTGTGTTCGTGAGGATGCCAGCCATCTCATGCCACTTGCGCTCTCTTGATTCCGAGGAGCGAGTTAATGCGCCCCATGGATGCCACTGGTGCCGAGATAGTCATATCTTGGAAACTTGAAAAACTGTCAATCGACCCTCTTTCTCGATACAGGCTAGCCGCCAGTAACACAACGCCAGCCTGTACGGCCGCATCTGGAACGGTCGTCAGAGAGTCGTGATAGCCAGCCTGAGAACGTCGCTTGAAGCAGTAAGCATTGGCCGCATTGACAGAGGTTGTCATGAATGCGGTGTCATTGGCCGTTGCGCCTGAGATCCCGAGGAATTCGGTAAGCATTCCGACTGTGATCCAACTACAACTCGTCGGCACTGTCCAAGTGAGAGTGCCGACCGGGGACACTTCATTGCGTGTGAGGTCTGCGGCCGTAACTTGAAAGAGGATCTGATTCTTGATAACGACGTCAGTGTTGAAGAGATAGTCACCTTCGGCAGATACACCAGTGAACAAGTAGATCGGTATCTGGAATACTTTGCGCGTGCCGTTGATCGTTGAGGAACATCCAGCAATAGTGACATTCTGCCCGATGAGAATGTCAGTTGATTCGAGGGTCTGAACCACGCCAACATTGTCAAGCACTTGTTGGTGCGTGATTGTGTATGAGGGCATGGTTCAGACTGCGTTCGGAATCAGGCTTGTGGGATCTTCATAAACTGGTTTGCGTCAATCATGATTGGTGCGAAGTAGCCACGGAAAGCCACATCGCGTGAGAGCGTTGATGCTCCTGAACCAATGTCGGCAACAATTGCGCCCTTCTGTTGCTCGTAGCAACGGAACGCTCCAGTGGCGGCCGCTCCCACAATCGTGGTCTTTGCCGCGAAGTTGGTGTCCACCACGAGGCGAAGCCCGAAGACGATGGATTCGCGTGAAGCGGCGTTCATTGTGCCGAACGCATTCATTGGGCCGACCTGTGGGAATAACGGTCTGTCCGACGTATCCGAGAGCGTTCCCAATTGCGCAAATACATCGCCGGACACGAAGAGATGATCTGGCAAGTAGTTGCCGCTGCTGAGAATGGTGTTGGCGCAAGCGTAGATCTTGGCAACCCAGTCGGCTGGATCTGTTGGAGCCACATTGCCTGTGGTCTGAGTTGTGCCAGTCAGTAACGCATCGGCCGCGACATCGTCGGTGAAAAGCGCGTATTTTTTTCCGAGGTCTTCTAACAATGCCCCGAGAACTTCTGGGTCTGACCAGTCGATTGAGGCTTCCGACAGTTGGACATAGCCACCGTAGATTCCCTTAGTGACCTGAACATCATCAACAATGAACTGTCCAGCAGTGATTGTGGTGTTTTGTGTCTGAGGCCCACCAATTGAGGTATGGGTCGTAATTTTTGGAATGATGAACACCTTGCCTCCTGCTGGCATGGCACGAGCACCAATGGCATCAACGACTGGGCGCAAGCCCTGAATTCCGCTATAGATCGGGGCCACGATTGGCGTCGGCATGATGCCATCCAAATCAGCAGTGGTCACTGAGGGAGCGGCGGCGCGTAGGCGAGCGTTAAACTCTGCGGCGATTGAGCCACCTGCGAACTGTGCGGCCATCCATTCGCCTGCGGATGGCATCTTGAACTCTTGTTTGGCGGTTGCGTAAATAGGTTGGGTCGCAACTGCGGCCTCAACTGTGGTTGGTTCTGACATGGTTTCATCCTCCTCGGATGGTGGTTGTGGTGGGGTTGGTTCTTCTGGTATTTCTTCTGGTTCCTCTGCTGAGGCATAGACAGATTCTATTTCGGCTTCTTGGAATGCTCCAAAACTGACGAGCGATAGTTCAATCATGCGCGCTTCGCTTACTTCCATTACGCCATCAACGCGCTTGAACTTTAATGGTATGGCTCCGATTGAAACTGCCGAGATTGAGCCGTCTGCGAGAAGTGCGAGCGCGTCATCTGCCGCTCTTGTCTTACTTAGCGTCGCGACGAACATTAAACCATCGTCAGTAGACAATCTCTCGGTCACTTTGCCGATCACGCGTGTGTTGTCGTGATATTCCAGAAGTTTGGGCATTGGGCCATCAACTGAGATGGAGCCTTCTAAGAACTTTACTGGGCCGACATCGTTGGACAGATTCGCGACCACATTCCATGGGACTGCGAGACCTGTGATGGTGCGTGTCGGTGTGCCATCGTCTGCGGCCGCATCTAGCGTGACGAGTTGCGCGTTGAACTTGATCATGAATACATCTCTTCTCTGTCATTGTCGCGTGCTTCCTCAACTTGAACATCGGCCAGATGGTTCTCGTATAGGTATGACTCGGTATCAAACTCAACAAATCTATTTCTTGGAAGAACATTGGTCATGCTCAATGTGGACTGAATGACATCGAGGACTTGTTTCGCTCCGAAGAGATAGAGATCCTGACGCGCCTGTTGCGCATTCTGATATGTGAACGACCCGCTTATCCCGATTCCGAGCAAGTAAGGAGGGACACCAACTTGGCGTGACACTTCGAGCGAAGAGTATTGGCGCGACTCAAGTAACTGGAGTTTGTTTGGGTCGGACTTGAATTCGTGGAAAGTGACAGATCCGGATAGGGCCCCAATAGCACCCTGCTGACGAGCTTGTCGCCATGCGGCCGCAAGTTCACCAAGATCTTCAGCGGACATCTGTTCAGCGTTGTCGCCGACTTGTAGCCAGCCGGCGGCGATCTCGTTTACTGCGAATCGCTCGGCGGCTTGATCAAGTTTCAATGCGGTTTGAATTGTGCGCGCACCAGTGAACAAAAATCCCTGAACACCACTAATGAATTGGATGACATCATCTGTCGGCAACTTAACGCCGTTAAACATTACTTGGTCGGACTGGCCGAAGAACTGCGGCCCTGATTGATCATTGGTGGTCACCATTGATGCTGGCAACCATTGGAAGGAGAGCGGACGACCTGTTGCCGATGACCGACTTGTCACGAACCAGAAGGCCCGACCGCGCATGAGAATATCCATGGCGGTATTGCTCATGATGAAGTTCATTGTGGACTTAGGATCTGGCGCATCCATCCACTGTTCGTTTTCTAAAAATATTTTCTCGTAGCGTTCGCCTGTCCATTGCTTCGTGTAATGACGCAAGGGGAGACAACCAACCATGGACAAGATCATCTGTGTGGCGCGCGCGACCGTCGCGTTGGAGAGTGCCAATTCTGTGCTCGCCCCGACAGAGTACGAGTAAAATTGTCCGACCATCGCTGACGATCCCGCGGCCGCCTGTAGCGGCGGACTGGTGAAACTAGGAGTTTGTTTCTTGTTGCCGAATAGTGCCACGCTCGGAGTCTTTCATTTTGTTTAACACGGTTCTAGTCAATAGAACATTATTTGTGGCTTGTTTTTTGTGGCTGGTCTTGACTCGAGCGCAATGGCAAACACTGCGCACCGCGCTAGTTCTATGGGCCCGGGTGACTTCTGCGAACTGAGGACAATCGCTTGGTTCGTTTTGACTGCTACTGCTGATCCCATCTGTTCCGCTAGACCGATGTCGCCAGTGTGTCTCACGCGATCCTCCACGATCATTGAGCGCGCCATGGCAGTCCACTTAATCAGTTCGGCATAGCCCACAATCGTCATCCGTCGGCGAAGATCAGGAGGTGTGTGGATCTCTAGCGATGGAGTGACACCGAGTTGGATCTTCGGGTCGGCCATGATGCGCACAACTTCGCCCCACATCTGCGCCTCGGAGTCCACGCTAAACGCAGTCTCCAAGATGACATGACCTTCCGACATGGCGGCCCTTATCCCGACATAGCGCGATCCACACAACGAACTGTCTATGACGAGGTGACCTCCTGTGGGCATAAGTTCGGTGGTGCGCTGACGCTCCCAAACTGTCAAGGGAAGCCATGCCTCGGCAGATGCCAGCCATAAATTAAGATGGCCGCGAATCCATGCCTGTCGGTTTGGTGAGTCAAACGCTAACTCAAGAGCCTTCATTGTGATCGTGGTGCCAAGTGCTGGATTAGCCCACGGCCACCACTGCCGATCTTCCAGACTGACACCGGGTGGCGGTGACCACTCGGCAAGGTAAAACGCAGTTTCTTTCCCTGAGTCAATAGCGGCGATGCCCTGCGATCGTAATTGGATCATGGCAGTGGAGGACAAGTCACCAGCGGTTGAGAACATGATCATCAGCGGATTGGTCTTGGCGATCTGGGAGGGTCGGAGCGCAGTGAAGATTACCTCTGCCTTGATGTCCCAGAGTTCGTCAATCAAAATACAATCGTAGGAGCCACCGTGGGCGTGTTCGGATGCGGCGATCACTGAGATAGATGATCCGTCTGGGAAGTCCATACGCTCATCACCGTTCTGCCATCGCACCTTCATCTCAATGCGGCCCTCCATCTCTCGAGCAAGATCACGGAAGAGAGCCATGCTTCGCTTCTTTTGGTTGGCGACAATGACGACCGACTGGGGCTCCTTGCGGATGGCGGCAAACTCTGTCGCCCACCAGCCCGCTATCGCCTTCATGAGTATGGACTTGCCTTGCTGACGGGCCGTAGAGATTAACGCTTCACGGAACACAAAGTCTCCAGCGTCATCCATTGTGAAGGAGTCGGAACACACTCGGGCCTGCCATGGCATCAACTTAAGACCGATCACGCGGTCAGCCCACGCAATGATCTGGTCACCGTAAGACGCACCGCTAGGAACGGGCGTCACCAACCGGGGCTCATCTCTCCCGATCATGCCCACATGCTGGTCTTTCCTGCTGGTTCTTGCTGGTTCAGGCTGGTTCGGGGGTAAAAGAAGATGGGGGCTCGGGCTCCTCT
>Ga0181355_1001343_pt1 | contig 10821 bp, 12 predicted proteins | sample Fa13VDMM15DN_FD_130099 | JGI IMG/M metagenome (GOLD analysis project Ga0181355, IMG submission 130099) | Freshwater viral communities from Lake Michigan, USA - Fa13.VD.MM15.D.N | ecosystem: Environmental > Aquatic > Freshwater > Lake | place: USA: Michigan | collected 2013-09-23 | reverse complement strand
TTGTTGTTTCTGTGTAATCACTTGTTGGCACAAGTAATGCGCCATTTCTAAAAACCAAGTCCTGACCATTAATATATCCAGCGCCCCTAGCTGTTGGCGTAAATACAGTTTGACCTGCCGTTGCAACAAACTCATCGCTTGTATAGTAAAAACCATCGGGCGCAACAAGCCCAACAACCCGACCATAAATATCAATCGTTAAATTTGCACCGCTTCCTGTGTATGTAGGCGAACCACCAAAATCAAGAAACTGTGCAAGCGATCCGACCAATGTGCCATTTGGATTATTAGTAATTGATATTTCGCCGCCGCCGACTGTTGTCGTTCCTGTTGTCAGCAATTGCCCTGTGCGAATATCCAGATCAATATAATTTGTGCCATCAGGCAATGCCGACCACAATGAAGGATCAAACGTAGATGCTGGAACATAAGCCGCTGTTGCTGCTGCATATGATGCTGGCGCAGTTCCAAAACTAAATGTGCGACCTGTGCGATTTATATAGCAAAGTTTATTTGCTGTGCCAAATGTCGGTTGTGCTAAATACCATGTGTAATCAGCCGGGTTTGTACTAAATGATGATGATGATGAATTGTATAAGCCGTAATAATTTTTTCCAATAGGGGAAGCATTCAATCCAGAGCCAGATAAATTATCACCATAAGCGACAATAAGATATTGATTGTCATATGTGAATGTTGTCGGCCGCCATTGCAGCAATGCTGATGCGCTAGAAAAATCACTGCTACCTAATTGATTAACCATCCTGCTAAAGAAATACCAATTGCCAGCGGGTATTCCTGCCAAAGTAACAGGAGGAAATGCAGTAGATGGATTATATGGATTGCCGTTTGATTGAACCTCTGTCGTACCAGCAAATATTCTTTGTGCGCTTGTAGGATTGCTAAATGCCGAATACCAAACTTCAGCATATTGCACAATGCCAGCAGATGATGTTGTGACGTTTACTTGAAATGATGGATTTGCAGCATTAGGATATAAGCCGCCAATTGTCGGCGTTGGTATTGTTCCAAAAGTTAATGGATCACCCAAACCAGTATTAGGTGCTGGCGTAAATTCTGTGACATTAGCATCATCAAAAACGGCAGGATTAAATTCCATCAATGATAGCGTTGCGGTAATGCTGCCATCATTGTCAAAATCTTCAACCACTTTTGAAATTCTAAATAGCTTTGCTACCCATCCATAATTTGCATTAGTGAGCGTGACAATATCACCAGCTTCTAATTGCAAACCAACATAATTAATTTTTAGTTGTACCTGCAAATCTTCGCGGCATGATTCTAAAAATCTATTGGCAAGCAATTGTGCGCGAATATTATTATTTACAAAATTTAAATTAATCTCTTGTTTGTTTACTGGTTCGTTCGGGTACATCAACGATGGATTAATAACAGACAAATCAAATGTTGCAGATGCAAAAGAATCTTGTTGCGTACCATCTGGAAATTTAACTTCTGCAATGTTAAATGAATTGCTTATGTCAACGGGCGAAACAGTTAAACCAGAAATAACATTTGAATCATCAAGAGCCATTGCAACCGTATATGTAGGTTGCTGAACAATAACACCCCATTGACCAGTAATTTCATTGTATTTCACCAAACAATCACAACTATTCGCCATTAGCTGAATGTTGCTCATGATTGAGTTTTGCGTATCTACTACGCCATCAAACCTAAATCTTTTTATAAGATCAGAACCGCCACTATAATTTGTGTAAACAACATTTTGATCTGAGTAAACATTTAATGCAGTTAAACTAGCCGTGTTTATATTTGACAACAAAATTGCTGCGCCATATCTTGATGATGAAAAATAATCTAAGAAACAATCGCCCGGCAAATATCGAGAATTTGTAATTTGGAATCGCATTGAATCCAAACCACGAATATTTGCAGTTACACTGTATTGAAGTTTGACAATCGCAAAAACGCAATTTGTCATTTGCTTTGCTGGCGACCATGTATAAACGAGACCGGCAGCACTCATTACCTGATTAGCAGTTAATGTTGTATTTGCAGGATTTGCAGAGCCATTTCTGTATAAATAAAAATTTATTTTACCGTTTACTGTTGTGTCATAAAGACCAGTAGATTCATCAAGCAAAGAAATTACTTTGGTTAAATCTGTGCCATCAAAAATAACTCTTTTACCAGCGTAATAAATTTTCCCAAAAGTAAATGTATCTGGTGTGCCACTCGTTTCTGTATTTGTTACTTCAGATAATGCAACAACATAATAAATATTTTGATTATCTGAAGTAATGCTCATATCAACTAGCGCACCGCCGATATAAGCAGAGCCATAAACAACAGGTAATTTATTATCACCAGCAGGAGGAACCGTTACTCTGCTTCCAGGATTTTCAGTAGCAGTTGAATTTATTGTTGGTTCATTTGGTGTAAATACGCGAGAAATTACTGAGCTTGCAACTATGTTAATTGCAAACGCCGTTACATACGCAGCAGTTCCCGCACTAATAATCCCTGCGGTAACAAGATAGTTTGCAATTATTGTACCGGGCATTATCTATACCATGTTTCTTCAAGTTTATAAAAACCAAACTTGTTATATTTTAAGTCTGGTGAATTGACCATTTTAGTCATCGTATAAAATTGTATTTTGCCCTGCTTTACCATTGCATTGCATTCTGACACATAGGCAGTAATCAATCTATAAGCCGCTGTGCCGCCTCGATATTCTGGATCAACCCAATATGCCACTTCACTACATTGCCGCGCTTTAGGATTCCATATATTCGGTATGATGGCAGCAATCAACATACCTATAATCACATCATCTTTTTCAGCCAAAAATATAACGCCTGATCCTGCCAATAATTCAGACAATAATTGAATTATATATTCCTCATCATCGGCATATTTCAAAACATCTAATGGCGCAGCATCTCTATATTGTTTTAAAAGTTTAATAATTTCTGGAACATCAAACTTATTTGCTTGTCTTATCATATCTTTTCCTTATGAATTAGCTGATGCGCCTTTGCCAAAATAATAGTTTATTGTGCTGATGTAATTTACGCGATTCATTGATGTATCACCTGAATTGTAAAATTGCCATGAGTTGTCGTTGGTATATCTGCCAGCCATTCGATTTTGCAAAATCAATTGAATGGACGATGCCGACACAGTAATCACGCCAACATATCCTCGCGCCTCTTCCATCCACTGTTCATTGATTGTGAATGAATTAATGTATCCATTAAAGAATTGATACAAACCGCCTGTGCCGCCGGTTGTAATCAATTGATTATTGGTATCAAAAAACCCATGCCACATTTCAATTTGTGAGCCTTTAATATCTGCGCCCAATACCATTGCAAGCATTGACGTATCAATGCCAACAAGCGTCACTGTTGTTTCGTTAGCTGTGGATTTAATATCACGCTGCGCCGATCCGACACTAACCAATTGACCAAGACCAGTAAAAGGCAAAGCGTCAACAGCCGAAACCGTTATTGCTGTTGGCGTTGTAGCAAATCTATATGTCGCAGATGAAGTTGTTATCCGCACAAAGTTTGCATACCGGATATTGTTTGTATTTTGAACTGGCGTAATTACATTCACAGCACCACCTCAATTGCTCTAAATCCACCTGTCCATTGAATAAATGAATCATTGGTCATCGGCACAAGCGAATATGTAGGATAGTTACGCATGATTACAGGAAAGGTAATGCCTGTGTAAGTGCTGCCGCCCAGTGCCGTTGTCGTGCCGTATTGCCCTATTACTGCGCCAATGGGCGAGGCAACCGTTGTCATGACTGTTCTATGTACCGGGATATTTACAGTCGCGCTTGCGCCCCTCTGTACGTCTGCCGTTGCTATGTATGCGTACCTATCAATCTGGATAAAATCGCCTGTCTTTACAATGTATAAAGACGCAGATATAGATGGCAATGATCCCAATACAATGGTTTTGTTTGCGGTTCCTGTTTCAATTGTGCAAGCATTAACTTGAATGCTTGTCATATCGCCACGATAGGCAATATAGTTAAGCCAGCCGGTAGAACCAAAATTTAAATATTGTTCACCTTGTCTATCCACTTCACGCAGCACAGATAGCACTGCGCGATTCTGCGAATAAAGCAAATAATTCATCGGCCTTAATTCAAACTCAAATGGTTGCACCGTCAAAATTTCGGATGTGCTGAGTCGCATATTCCGCGACAACATTTGTCCGACAAATTTATGATCGTTAATGCCAACCGATTCAGCCACCGAAAGAATTGTTTGCAATGACATGATTTATCTCGATATTGGAACACTACGATTTGCGCTTTGATACGCAGCCCAAATTGTATTTTTATTTGATGCAAGAAACTGCGTTGCCGACTGCGTATCAATTGCACTCATGCTGGCAATGTATGTGCCGTTATTTGTAAAGCCGCCTTTGTTCATATTAGCCGCAGCTTGTTGCCATGATCCGTTTGGAATGACAGTGCCGGGAGTATTTGGCATAAATAATTCAGGACCATTTTCTCCAACTAATGTCAATCCGTTAATCGCGCCACCAGATGCAGCCTCTCCATATCCAACACTAATGCCAGCATCATAGTTTATAGTTTTTATTGGCGCAGGACTAAACATTCCAACAAGCGATCTAAACAACATAGATGCTTGCGCTTGCATTTCCATGCGAATCAAATCTTTAATAATTGATAAAGCAAATTCTTCAAATTTAAATTCACCTGTTTCCACAAAATTGCTAATTGCTGCATCCATATTGCTCATAACAGTTGAAAATGCAGCCTCTCCACGCTTAAAAGCATTTTCAGCGGTTTCTTGAAATTGACGGGCAGAATATTCCCATCCATCAACAAAACTTCTTTGCCGTTCTATTTCCTTTTCTAAATTTTGTTGACGCGCATTATTTATTTGATCTATCGCATCAAGTTCAATATCTCTTATTTCTTCAATGTTTTTAATTCTTTGTTCATATTCTTCACGCGCTTTTTGTCCACCACCTTGACGCTTCATTTCATATTCAGCTTCTTTCATTTGATCGTTATATTTTTTTTCTGCTTCAATCAAACGGTGAATATTTTCTAATGCAAGATTAGACAAGTTATATTGATTGGTAGACATCAAATAACGATTGCCTTCTAGTTGCAATCGTTGTTTTTCAATATTTAATGTTGATTGAATGTTGGCAATGTCGCGCCCTTTTTGCTGCGCCAAATCCAATTTAAACATTTTGTCTTCTAAATCAAACTGTTCTTTTGTTGCTTCTTTTCTTACTTCTTGAAGCCTAACAATTGAATCAATTACAATTAATTCATTGTCTAATATTTTATTTCTATTTGCGTCAAGCAACATAAGATCGTGGAGAGTTTTTCCAGTTAACTCATATGCTTCATTTAATTCTTTTATTTTTTGTTTTGTTTCATCTTTTATTTTTTTAATTTCTTGTTCATATTCAATATCTAATTTTTTTTGTGCATAGGCAGCAGAGCCAAGATTAAATCTGTCTCTTTCTAAATTAATTAATTCAATTGTATTATCTGTTTCTTGTCTTAAAGTTACCATTCGTAAAGCAGTTTCATCTTTAACTGCTTTAATAGTTATGTCATGATTTCTTTTTTGTTCTTGTGCCAGTATTGTTGATCTTGCTTCTTGTATTGCAATGATTCTATTTTTTTCTTGCTGATATTGTTGATCTGCCAATTGCATATTTTTTTGACGCACTGCTGCATCTTCTGCTGATTTTGCAGATAAATCATATGCTCTCTCAATATCAATTAAAGTATTTGAATATTGAGCACCTGCTTTTGCTAATTGATTTGCTTGTTCAACTTCTAATTTACGCAATTCATATGTGCCTTCACCAATTTCAAATTTTTCTTTTTCTAAAGAAAGCAAATCATATGTTGCTTTATATTCTGCATCATTAGTGTTAGCTTGTTTTTTATATTCAGTATCAATATTTTGCATCGTAATTTGATGCTGATGCGCTAATGCTTTTTGACGCAGACCATTTTCTATACCAAATTGTTTAACCCTCGCATCAATTGCAGCCTTTTCTTTTGCATTAATTAAATCAACTTGCTCTTTTTCTTTGTTACGCTCTTTTGCCGCATCATTACGAATTTGTGCAAGATCACTTGCCAAATTTAATATCATTTTTTCTTGCGCTATTGCAGCCTCACCTAGCGGAATTCCTTTGGCATCAATAGCAAACATTTTGTCGGCAATGTCTGCTTTTTCTTTTATTAGTTTAATTTCAAGTTCTAATGCTCTACGTGTTTCTTGTTTGCGCTTTTCTTCCTCTGCCGCAGCTTTTGCATCAGACTGCCCTTTTTTTGAAGGATTTTTATAATCGCCAGCAACAGCTGCTTTTGCAATTTCTATTGCTGCCCTGTTTTGTCTTTGTGGTGATGCGCCATAACCATGAGTTATTGCTGTGCCGGACATACCGCCCAATTCACCTGCGCCCCAATCAATTTCTGCGCTACCACCTTCCTTTAAATTTTGCATTGTGTCCGCAATGTTTGCTATTGAATTAACAATTGCAGCCAATGGAGAAACCAATTTTTGAGCAAAGAAAAGAATATTTTTAAATGCCGCTTCTATGTTTTCCCATGCTTTTGCATTTTCTTGTATTGCAGAAAGCAAAGCCGGATCGCCCATTTCTTTGTATTTGTTTACAAAAGTTGAAGCGTCTACACCTTTCATCGCCTTACCAAGAATTTGATTTTGTAATGCTGCTCTTTTGCCAGCATCTTCTACTTGCGCCAATTCTTGTACTACTCTTTTGAACAAATCTTCCAGCTTTAGATTTTCAACATCTTTCCCGCTAATTTTTAATTCAGTAAATGCTTTGCGTAATTCGTCGCTACCCTCAATTGCATCTTGTTGAACACTTGCCAATTTGTTTAATGATGTGCCTATGTTATCAGCCTCGCCGCCAGCACCTTGCATCGCCGCTTGCATTGCAATTAATGATGATGTTGTTACATCATAAGCAGCGGCAGTATCTTCAATTTGATCGGCATATTGGAATGCTTTTCCAACAACCAATGCAGCAGCAGCAACACCAGCAAGACCTGTTGCCGCTGTTGTCATAAACTCATCTTGCGCTTTTTGTGCATTACGCAACGCGCGCTTTTGATTCATTTCAAATTCGCGCGTTTTCTTTGTGGCATCATCAATGCCAGAAATAAATTCTTTGTTATCTAAACCAAGAATGACACCAAGCCGCGCAATTAATGACATGATTTACCCTTTACTTTGCTTTGCTTTGTTTTGCTTTATATTTTGTAATTTGATTTTGTATTTCAATTTTTAATTTTTCTGCAACCGCATCTTGATTTTTTTCAAGTGCTGGCCTTAAATATGGCCTTGGAGCCATTCTTGCCGAACCAAATTCACGTTGCAATGCTAATTGACCACGCTTTGACAAGCCTTTAGGCATAGCCATTGTTTTATTATGATTCTTTGTGCCGTATTCAACAAACATTGCGCGACCATCAGAAATATCTTTTCCTTCCAATATTGCGCTTACTTGAGCAATAACCAAATCGGTTGGTTTAACATACATTGACCTTTGATCTTTTGGTTTAGCCAATCTTGCATCAACGCGCAAAGTTCTTTGCAATTGACCTGTATCATAACCATGCCCCGGTTTTAAATTAGCTTTAGCCGCATTTAATACAATAGTCATTGCTGTTTTTGCAGCAGGAATTAATACGTTTTTATCCGCGCTTTCAACGCCATAATCTTTGCTTATTTGTTCAAGCAAATACGCCAATTCCTGAGCACCGTAAACAGAACTAAAACTTTGCTTTGGTCCAGCCATTTTAAAACCTTCCTTCCGAACCGGGCATCATCTGCATGAATAACAATAACCGCTTGTTTGCTTCCTCTGCTTTTTGTTGCTCAGTCAATGGTCTGTAAATGTACTCATAAGACAGACCAAGAATCTCATTCAATGTATACGCTTTAGAATTGCCGCCACGAATGTAATTAAAAACACCAGTGGTAAGCAATCCCAATGTATTCAAAATTACTTTGTTGCCTATAAACCCATCATTAATCGCAATCATTACAACATTAAAATCATCCTCGCTCATTGCATCTGGATTTGCACCATGCGCTAACAAATATGCTCTAGTCTGCAAACGCAATGAGCCAATTAGTTTTTTTTCGTTTCCTCATAACTAGGCGAAATTACTTCCGCAATTTTTTTCATTAATTCTAATTGCACAGGAAACGGAAACTCGCTGTTAATTTCTTCGTAAGTTAATTCATCCATGTTTGCGCCTTCCATTTCAGGCACAAGCAATTTCACCATTTCCAAAACTCTTTGCTCAGTCTGAGCAGTAATTTTTGCCAAGTTTTTTACTGATCGACCATCAACAATTACATCATCATCCAAATAAACAATTGAATCGCTTTGCAATGTTTCTTTTTTTTCCAGCAGCGGTTTAATTAATTCTTCTGTTTTCTTTGTAATATCAACTTCAGAAACGCGCTTATTTATAATTTCCATTTCTGATGCTAGTGGAACGCGAACCTTAAAGTTTTGACCGCCCAAAACAAATGATCGAGTTCTTAAAATTTGTTGATTAACTTTTAGAATTTCTGACAGTTTCATATCTTATCCTTTCTTAATAATGCCGTTATATATTTCGTTGTTCAAATCGTTGACGTATTGAACAATCTCTTGTGGTGACATTTTATCAGCATGATTCGCTGCAATGGCATGAACCAGTGAAATGCCTGTCAGTTTTTGTTGCGGAAAGCCAAACCAGCTTTTAGGTGCAATCAATGATTGCTCAAGCAAATACCCAAGCAAATCGTTGTTGTTGTTGATTTGTGTTGTCATATATTCTCATGTAAAAAAGCCCCCGAAGGGGCGATTGTTTTAGTTGTTAGACCAGCCGTACTGACCACCGCGAGGATGAACAGTAAATACGCATTTGGCTTCTGCGCCGGGTTGTGGATCAATTTGAAATTGAGATACTCGACCATTAAATGCATAAGCAATTGTGTTTGATCCATCTACCGCAGCCACCACAAATGTGCGATCTACAATACCGCTGTATGCGTCTGAACGAATCTGAAGTAGCGCAGCGTCAGATGGATTCCATGCGGCAGTAATTGATAGCGAAGTCGGAGCAGATTGCACAGGAATCTTGTCCGATTGACGCGCACCGGCAACCGAAAAGTTTGCCACTGCATCATCCTGCCCAAAAGCAGGAATTGCCTCGACAGGAACTGCAACACCGTTTGCGCCAGTGCCGTTTGCAGTAGTGCCGACAATTGCCGCCACTTGTGCAGTCCATACCGACAGGTTAGCCGTTGTCAGTGGTGTTGGTGTTGCAGCCGACTGCATCCATAGTGATGCGCTAAAGCCGGGCAATACTTTGCTTGGAATAGCCATGATTTTTTTCCCTATTAAACGTTATTTGACCAGCCGTACTGACCGCCGCGAGGATGAATCGTAAACATACATTTTGCTTCAGCACCGGGCGCAGGATCAATATTAAATTGACTGACGCGACCGTTAAATGCGTAATAAACAATGTTTGAACCATCAACAGCAGCAATCACAAATGTGCGATCAATGACACCGCTTTCGGAATCTGAGCGCATCAGCAGCAGGTTAGTATCTGCCGGGTTCCATGCAGCGGTAATCGACAAAGATGTGGGCGCAGATTGCACCGGAATTTTGTCCGACTGCCTTGCGCCAGCCACAGAAAAGTTTGCTACCGCATCATCTTGACCAAATGCTGGGATTGCTTCCACAGGCAACAGGTTGCCCGATACAGCAATCGGCGCAACGCTTGCCACAAGCGACAATTGCGCGACAGTCAATGGTGTTGGGGTTGCCGTTGGTTGGCAATATAGCGAAGCCGAAAAGCCCGGCAATACTTTATTTGGAAGTGCCATTTTTAATTCCTCAAAAAAAGTTAAAAGTTATTTTATGTCGGAATATCCATTGTGCAATCCAGATAAATGGAATGTAAACCAATATCGTTTTCGAAAGTGTTATATAAAAAATCGACATCGATCTTGCTTACATAAAATCCACTCACCCCGCCAAACTGCCCACTGTATCCATGCAATGCCTGTATTATCGTGTTTGCTATGCTGAATGCATCTTGCAATGTGCCAGCATATATATTGGTCTGGAATATTGGTCTATCTATTCCTTTGACCGATTGCGTTGTGCCTGTATAAACAGGTTGATGCACATTCCGCAAATTCCATGTTACAAATTTCTGTTGCGTTGCGAAGTTTCTGTTAAATGATGCATACACAGGAACCGGCGAAACAGTCGATGTCAGTTGCGCTTGTATTGCTAGTGCGTAATTACTGACATTATTTTGACCAGCCATTATTAAACCTGTGTTGATGGATCATTGCGATAACAAAGAAACGTCACTTTCATTCTGTCATTTGATTCTATCGCGCTATCAATACGCCAATCATTGCCGCGCCAAATAATAGAATACAAGTTTTGATTATCGTACATATCGCGGGTATATGGTGTGAAATTAAATACAAAATTAATTAGCCCAGTATAAACTCGATATTTATCGGTAATCCTTAAATCGTTTTTTACTTCCTTAATTTCTGCCTTACTTTCAAATTTCAGCGTCTTTGTTGTTACCGTATCGCCATAGGCCGAAGTGGTAAACCCCAAAGTATAAACTTGCGCCTCTTCATATCTTGCGACCATAATTGTTCACATAATCAGCGGTTTATATGGGCGAAGCAATACATCAACGCCCATTGGTATCTGTGCGTGTTGTCCAACAGTATCGCCAACCGC
>Ga0181355_1001341_pt1 | contig 10834 bp, 14 predicted proteins | sample Fa13VDMM15DN_FD_130099 | JGI IMG/M metagenome (GOLD analysis project Ga0181355, IMG submission 130099) | Freshwater viral communities from Lake Michigan, USA - Fa13.VD.MM15.D.N | ecosystem: Environmental > Aquatic > Freshwater > Lake | place: USA: Michigan | collected 2013-09-23 | reverse complement strand
CGTGGTATTGCGGCGGGCGCGTCGAGTGCTTCGAGTCGGGCATCATCGACCGTGATTTCGAGGTGTACGACATCAACAGTGCGTACCCCTGGGCGATGATGAGCGCGCATCCGGCGGGCGTATCCTACACAAGCTCAACCTATGATCCGGTCGCGGACTTTTACGAAGTCGAGTGCGATTCCGAAGGGGCGTTTCCGTTTCGCGGTGAGCGTGGCGGGCTGAGTTTTCCGAGGGACGGGGCGCGGCGGGTGTTTCATGTCACGCGTCACGAACTCGAAGCCGCAGAGGATACCGGCGCGCTGCGTCACGCTAAAATTCTTACGTCAATTCGATTCGCGGAGCGCGTGAGTTTTGGCGAATACGTCGATAATTTTTTCGAGATGAAGCTAAAAGCGCGGCGTGAAGGCGATATTGCGGGCGCGCTGATGGCTAAATTGCTGCTGAATTCGCTGTACGGAAAATTCGGTGCAAACCCTGACCGCTACTTGAATCATCGCATTTTGCCGCTGGAAGAACTCGCGGCGATTGCCGCATCCGATACCTGGTCAATCGCCGGGCAGATCGGCCCTTGGGGGCTGGCCTCGAGGCCGCTGGAGGAGGCCGCGAAGCGTTGGTACAACGTGGCAACTGGGGCAAGTATCACCGGGCAAGTGCGGGCGCTGCTATGGCGCACCATACGCGCCTCGAAGGGTGTTTTGTACTGCGACACCGACAGCATCGCCGCCGCGTCTATATCCGAGGGGGCCGATATTGGCGATGCTCTGGGCGCGTGGAAGCTGGAGGGGCAATTTTACAAAGCCGGGATTGCGGGCAAAAAAATGTATGTTTTCAAGGGACAGCCGGGGACTGCCGACAAAATCGCCTCGAAAGGGGTGCGCCTGACGGGTGACGAAATTATGGAAGTAGCGGCGGGGGGCGAGGTTATTCATTCTCAGGACGCGCCGAGCTTCAGCATCAAAAACGCCCCGAAATTTGTTAAAAGAAAAATCACACAAACGAAACCGTTTTCTGATAAGCTATTTTCATTGGGGAATTTATGACTTTACATCTAAATTTAGCGCGTAGGTGGGTGCATCATTTTAACGAGCGCACCGCGCATGTCGGAAACGATTACGCTTTGATCGAAAAAATCCGCCAGGAATTAGCAGTTGCTTTTCCGCATCGAATTGTGTCTGTAGTACAAGACGCTAAAAAAATTGGTTCTGAATATCTTTTTGCCGACGGTTCACGGTTCGGCATTTATAACGACCAACCCGGAAAGATTATTTTCGGTTCGGTTTTATCCGCGCGGTGACGGTTTCGCCGTTGTTGTTTTTTTTGGGGAATTACAATGCCTGAGAATAAAAGTGTTGAGATGGTCGGCAATTCGTTGTTGCGCCGGATCACGGTGCGCGACGTACTCGGCAAGGCGTTTATGTCTGACCTCGCCGCGCACCTGGCGGCGGCAAAGGGCAAAAAGCTCGGCCTGATGCGCGTGATCGGCGTGGCATCCCGCGCTAAACCGGGATCGACCGACAAGGGCGATTACGTTCGGTTTATAGGTCGGTTCAAAGCAACCAACCTGCAGACCGGCGAGGTGTTTCAATCGTCACAGTGCATTTTGCCGAATTTCATCGGGGAGCAGATTCACGCCGCGATGACTGCCGGGCGCGCTGCCGGGATCGAAGGGCTGGAGCATCAGAACGAAAGCCAATTCGCGTTCGACATTGGCGCGCACTTCGAAGAATCCAGCGTCACCAAGTACGTTTACGACGTTGCATCCCTCATCCCCCCGTCGCAAACCGACGCGCTGGCGATGCTGGAATCGACGCTCAAACTCCCGCAATTGACGCTGAAAGCGGCCTGAAAGGTATAGAAACCTAAAGGAAGGGTATACAAGGGTTTTTGTATACCTTACACTTTGACCGGGGAATTTTCCCCGGTTTTTTTTTGGGGTGCATCATGGTCAGAAAAGCCGTACAGCCGATTGATACGAATGAAGAAATCGAAAATGTTTTCACTATTCCGCCGCCTGACCGCGATGATGATGTCATCAGCGCGCTGGAATCAGAACTGGACGGCCTGACGGGTTCCAGCGGAGCCTACGTCAATGTGTACCGCCTGGTGCAAGGCAAGCCGGACGCGTACCTGATTCGCCTGGCCCCGGAAGATTTTTCTATTGAAAACGTCAAGCAGCAGTACGGCGGCGGTGTCTACCGCATCCGCGCCTATCGTCGCAATGAACTGAGACAGTCGCGGATTTTTCGCAATGACATCATTACCGTCGCTGAAACTAAAGAGCCGGACAAGCTGCCCGCATACGCGCCCCCGCCCGCGCAAGACGTTACCAGCGCGCTGATCGCGTCGTTGCAGGACGGATTTTCACGCCTGGGGGCGATGATTCTCGAAGCGCGCCCGCAGCCGGAAACCGAGGAACGGATGTTGAATAAAATGATGCTTTACAAGCAGTTATTCGCCCCGGCGGTGACTGCCACACCAACCGCGCCGCCGATGTCCGAAATGCTCGGCGCGGTCAAGGAAGTGCTGGCACTTTCAAACTCAATGCGGGAATACAGCGGCGAGGGCGGCGGCGGGCCGGACAGCATGAGCGTATTGATGAAGGCATTGGACACGTTCGGCAAGCCGCTGGTGGAAGGCATCGTCGCGGCCCAGGCCGCGGCCCCCAGTGCGCCGGAGCCGCAGATGCAGCAACCGCAACCGCAACAACAAATTCCGTACATTCAAAAACCGGGTAATGACATGATGATGAAAAACGTGATGCTGAAAATGTATCTAGGCGAGTTGTGTGATGTCGCATCAAAAAAGGCTGATCCTGGTCTCTATGCCGATGTCGTTCTCGATCGGATACCGGACGCGGCGCTGGCGGAATTAATCATGCCGACAGACTGGCTTGAAAAAATGATTGCGGCGCAGCCCGCTGTGGCATTTCATCGCGCCTGGTTCACCGAGTTGCGCGAGATCGTCCACACCGAGTTGACTGCGCCGGATGATTCTGATATACCCGCCGAGAAATCAACGGAGGGTGCTGATGTTCTTGCGACAGATAGCAAACTCGGAAATCCGTGAGATACCGGACGGACGCGCGGGTGTTGCCGCAACGCTGAAAACGATGGCCGACCTGGTGCGCGAGTACAAGAAAAACGCGCGTATCAGGGACTTGGCCGCGCAGTTGACTGCCGATTTACCGAATAAAGATTACTACGCCGAGGCGGTGCGCTTGCACCAGTACGTGCGCGACGAAATCCGATATTTGCAGGATGTTCGCGGCGTGGAAACGGTGCAAACGCCGACGCTGACGCTCGACCTGGGATCGGGCGATTGTGATGACAAGTCGCTGCTGCTGGCGGCGCTGCTCGAATCTATCGGGCATCCTACCCGGTTTCTGGCCGTGGGTTTTCGGCATGGCGAAATTGATCATGTGCTGGTCGAGACTAAGATCGGACGCGAGTTTATTGCCGCCGAAACCACGGAGCCAGTGCCGTTCGGCTGGCGGCCGCCGGATGTTCTGGATTCTATCGTGATGTATAACTAAAATGAGCCGCTTGCCGGGGGTGCAGATCATGGGCCGGATAATTCTGCTCGAAGCAAAATCAGGGCGAGACCGGACTACGGAAGCTCTATCCTATGGTCACGATGGCGAGCCATCGCCGGAATTGCTGCTGCGGCGAGGTCGAGCGACGCTATTTGCGACCGGCGCAGAGGCCGAAGATGCTTTGACGAAAACGCTGCAAGCGTCAACAAAAAATGGCGATACCTGGCCGACAAAATTCATATTTAAAATTGTGGCGGTCGAATGATTCTCGGACAAACAGCGGTCGCGCCTGGTCAAGATGCTCGCCGCGCGCAAGCAATGGCGAACAATGCGGCAATTCGTGAAAAATTCGAGCAAAATCGGCAGATCGTCGCGGGCGTAAGTGCCGCGATTGCCGCAATCCAGGCATCGCGCGACGGTGATTTTTCCGGGGCGGTAGTCGCGGCGGTAAGCGAGGCGCAGCCGGTTCTCCGTCGGACAATCCGCATTGCCAAGCAAATGAACGCGGGCGATTATTGCGATGCTTTTTTCAATGCGTTAGGGTTTTTTCCAAAAGTTATGCCGGTTTTGGCAGTCGGCAATACCGCAAAACTGTTGATTGAAGGCAAGCCTGAAGCGGCGGCGATGGCGGTGGCGCGCATCGCGGCGATTGCTGTTTTTGGGCCTGGTGTTTTGATAGTCGAAGGTCTAATTAACTTTTTCAAATCAGATGCGGCGCGCGACACGTTGCCCCCGGCCTCGCCGGGCGAGGATCGCCTTATTGCGCTCGAAGCTTTTGAAACCGAAACGCTGGCGATTGTGCAGGAAACCGCAGAATTGACGGAAGCTGCGGAAATGATTGAGGGTTTCCGTTTCCCGGGTCAATTCATCGGCGAGGGCGAAGAAGTGCCGGGCAACGTGCTGGCCCTGGATGGCGCGACGAGTGAGACCGGCGAGGCGGGCTATACGCCAATTGCGGCGATGTCGCTCGACGGTGAGATTCTCTACGACCAGGCTTATCTGCCCTGGATCGGTGGCGTAATGCGGGCAGTCGCGGCGAATGTCGCGCCGGTTGCGGGGTACTCCGTCGAGCAGTGCTGCTTGTCGCGGTTCAATGACTGCCTGACACCCGCGACCGGGCCTAAGTTTTTCAATTTTTACGGTAACTATGTGTGGACATTTAACGAGGCGGATTTTTCGGGTTTTCTGCGCGTTCATTCGTCGTACGTGTTCAATGGCTTGGAACCGCCATCTATCCGCGACAGGATCAAGTTCATCCCGATTGAAGGCCACGGCGCGGCGGGCGAGATCACCTACGATTGCAAGCAAGTGCCTATTATCCCGGTCGCATCCAGCTTGCCCACCGTTCAGGTACTGCCGGATGCGTTCGCGCCGGACGCGGGCGGGGCGGGTGCGCCCTACGCGCCGGACGATGCGCCTCGTGCGCCCTACGCCCCACCAGGCAAGCCCTACATCCCACCGGGCGCAGAGGGCCGACCTTACTTCGCCCCTACCCCGGCAACCGGTTTTAATCCCCCGTCCGGCAATTTGCCACAGTTGCCCGCCGGGACTATAGTGCCTGGCACAGCATTTGATTTTGTTGAAGAAAAAAAGCCTTTTCCCTGGTGGTTGGTGGCGGCAGTCATAACTTTATCGTGAGGCGATATGCAATATCAAAATACAACGATGCGCGGATTATTCGACGATGATTATTCACCGTTCGAGTATCCCGAATTTGTGCCGGTTTTTGAGGAAGAATACGCACCGGATGCGATATTCACTGACCAGGCTGAAACCCTGTTCTACAACGCCCCAGAAGATTATGTGCTTCCGTCGAACGAACTGATTACCCTTCCCTCCCAGGGCTACACGCAGGACGAAACCGACAGCGGGCAATCGTCCATTGTGCCGCCAGACTTTGATTTTGGCACAACGATTACGACGCTGCTAAAAACAATCACCGATTACGATTTAAAGCGGATGCAGATCGAAATCAATCAATCACGGATGCAGCCCGGCTACCCGCTGCCGACGCTCGGCGGCAAGACCGTTAAGGCCGTTCGTCCAGACCCGGCCAACCCTGGCGCGCGCATCGTCACCTACACCGACGGGACGCAAGCGCGGGTTCCGGTTTCGGGGGCGGGCGGATCGATGTCAACCCCGATTCTGCTGGCTTTGGGTGCTGCCGGATTGTTTTTTGTTTTGCGAAAAAAGGGGAATTAAATGTTCTATGGAATTCGCGGGATGGGCGCGACAGCCCAGGAGCTACGCCAGCGCGCCGACGATGGCGAAATACTGACCCCGACGGAGTTGGCGATTGTCTACGCCGACGCGGGCATCAAGCCGCAAACCGGGATTACGCGAGACATAATGACAGCTGTCATTTCCGGCGTGATTATCGCCTTGGTAACATCAATGCTGCTGAAAAAAGGCCGCTGATATGACAACCCGACACGACGCGCAACGCTATCTGGATTTTATCCGCCGCATCAATCCGCAAGCGGCGGATCGAGCAGTCGAGCGCGTCAACAGCATGGCGGGCCTGGGCCAGATGATAATCGGCGATGACGAGCCGGTGCAAAATTCCAGCACCTTCGACAGCATCATCCAGGCCGCGCGCGACGCTGCCAATGCGCTGATCGGCATCGAACAGCAACGGCGATTGCTCGAAATCAACGCGCAGCGCGCCGCGCAAGGCTTGCCGCTGATCGACACGCTGGCGGCGCAGGTGCAGGTCGGCCTGGCCCCGGACATCAAGAATTTGCTGGTGATCGGCGGATTGTTTTTTGCGGGCATTTTCGTGTTGCACACCATCATGGGCAAGCGCAGATGATAACCGGATGGGCCGACGATATTGCGGATGATATTGCGACGCAATTTAATGAAAAGCTGGCCGCGTGGCAAGAAGGCTTGTTCGCGCTCGACGCAGAAAGCGCGCGCCTGGCGGCAGTTGCACCGTTCGCAGCCCTCAACAGTGCCGACGCTGCCGAGTGGCAAACGCAGCGCGACCGTATAGATTTTTTTTCTTCGACCATCAACGCAGTTAGCGGCGCGATTCAGTCGATCCGGGGCTACGTCAGCGACATCGGTTCCTCGGCGCGCCTGGCCGGGTTATCGGGCCTGGGGTTTCTGCCGGCAATCCCGGCAGCGGCGCTGGCGATTATTACCGGGGGCGTGGTCGCACTGGGCGCGCTGATATTTTCCGTGAAAAGTTTTAATGACCGGATGACCGCGCAGCATTTCACAGAAATCAACGCGGGCCTGATCCGCGAGGGCAAGCCACCGCTGGCGTATCCGCCGCAGGATGCGGATTTATTCAGCAACATCGGTACGGTTGTGCAATGGGGCGTGATCGGCGCAATCGCGCTGCTGGTGGTCGGGCAGCTTGGCAAGCGGCGCGAATGAAGTCGTGACGCGCAAGGAATTCCAAGACCCGAAAGGCGGGCTAAACGCCAGGGGGCGGGCCGCATACCATGCCGCGACGGGCGGCACGTTGCGCCCGCCGGTCAAGTCGGGGGACGATCCGCGCCGCGCGTCGTTCCTAGCGCGAATGAGTGGTAACGCGGGGCCGATGGTCAAGGATGGAAAGCCGACGCGGTTGGCGCTGGCATTGCGGGCGTGGGGTGCTTCGAGTAAAGAGGACGCGCGAAAGAAATCACGCGCGATTTACAAAAGATTAAGGGCGGAAAATCCAATGACAAAAACGCGAAGCAATCCGGCATCCCGGTATGAAGTTATTGTAGGAAACATTGGGACGGTGTATTCGGGAAACAATTTACGAGAAGGCCGCGTAACGTTCGCGGAATATCTCTCGCAAAGCGAAAGCGGGCGCGGGCGCGCGGGCGGCGAGGATGTGACCCTAATGATGGATGATGAGCCTATTGCGGTGCATTACGGGACTATGAGCAATCCGGCATCACGCGGTTCTAAACAAACCGAACTTGCGCGCAGGAAAATTAAAAGCAATCCGCGCAAGCGCAAGATAAAGCCGGTCAGCCGCCCATCGCAAATTACCGGGGTAGCTCCAGATGCAGAGCTACGCGCCCGGCGCAAGAAAACCAACGCGGGGCCGCGTGGTTACTTTGCGAATCCGCGCACTTCCGGCATCAATTCCCCGTTTATTCTTTGGGCTAAAGTTGATACGAGAGATGGTGGCTTTGAATACGGCATGGACGCGGTAACGCCGGTAAGTTGGATTTTCGGTCGGTCGAGAAAAATGCCAAAGGCACGTTATATCTGGACGCTTCCGGAAACGCCGGAAATCCTTGCATTTATTCGCTCTCAACGCGGCAAGGTTTACGTTGCAACTAAGAACGAATTGCAGCGTGATCTTGCACCGGGCGGCAAGTACCGCAAAAACCCCGCGCAGCCGCTATACAAGGTGCTGGCGCGCCGAAAACCCTCGGCCCCTTTTGAATTGGTCGGTAATTTTAAAAAGAAAGACAACGCAATGCAGTACGCCCGCGCGCTGCACCAGGCATCCCCGACACCGATAGCAGTTAAGGTAACCACTTGAAATTAAAGAAAAATCCGGTTCCTTCGTCGAGTACGCAACGCCTGATCGAGCAGGGTTCCGCGCTCTATGAGCGATTTTCCGGGCATGACGCTGAATTGATCGGGCGAGTGCCGAGACCGGTGATCCCGAAGGTGCTGGTGACCATCGGCGAAATTGATGGTATTCTTTATACAACCGTAAGGGATGGAGTGCAGGAAAAATATATTCATCGCTTTCGGAAAAAGTCCCGTCCGCTTTTAGCAGTCTCCCCTGACGGGAAAAGCATGGTTTTGCTCGGCGGGGCATACCAGTTCACGGAATCCGGCATTAACGACCGATGATTCTTTCAACTGGAGATAACAAATGGCCTCAGAACTGCTGTTGCTGAATCCGCGCAAACGTCGCGCTACCCGCAAGACGCGCGCGCGCAGAGTGCGCCGCAACCCCGTTGCAAAATTGTCTGCGATGACGCGCCGCAAGCGCAATCCCGCGCACAAGATGGCAAACCTTCGCAGCCGCGTGATGCGCCGCCGTCGTAATCCGGCAACGCGCCCCACACTCGGCAACATCGGTGGTCAGGTGATGCAAGCCGCGACCGGTGCAGTCGGCGCGCTGGCCGTTGATGCAGTCATGGGCCAGGTCAATAACTTTTTGCCCGCTACCCTGAAAACCCAATACGTTTACCCCATCGTCAAAATGGGTGCGGCGATTGGCCTCGGCATGGTCGCGTCGCGCGTGTTGCCGCGGCACGGCGCAACGATGGCGATGGGTTCGATGACCGTCACCATGCGCGATTTTCTGAAATCCATGTTGCCCGTTGGTGTTGCGATGGGCTATGTGAATCCCGGTTATGTTCCTGGCACTGGCACGATGGCAACGCAGTTGAATCAGTCGGGTGTCGGGATGCGCGGTCGCATGGGCGAATATGTCGGCATGAAAAGCGGCATGAATGAATACGTCGGCGCAAACGCTGAGATGAACGGTCTCGGCATGTACGCTTATCGGTAATAATTAATTCCCCTGCCGGAATTTTTCCGGCGGGATTTTTTGCCATCAAACGGAGATAAAAACATGGCCACACCAACACTCGCTGATCTGCAACGCTACCGCGTAAACCGCGCGGGAGAGCCGGAAGTTGTTCGGCAGTCGCTTTACGATTTTCAGGTCTACCCCACGGCGGGCCTGACGCAAATTACGTTTTTCTCGCAGCCGGTCGGCCAGGGCAAAACATCGTCCAGCGGCGCAGTTGCCGCCAGTGCAAAAACCCGCGCTGACACCAACATGGAACTCGCGGGCCAGTTGCCCCGGTTCAAGAATCAGTTGGTCGAGTGCATCGAAGTGCATTTCGCCGCCGGTTCGGTATCAACCACCGACACGTTCACGCTGGCAAACATCACCGCGTTTAACACGGCGGCATCTGCGGCAGTCGGCGGCGGTCAGGTCAACGACATCAATGCAATCGCTGTAACTGGTTCGCTGCAATTTTTCATCGGCAGCAAGGTGTACCTGGAGGAAGCGCCTATCGGACGCTTCCCGCCCAAGACGCGCCTGGAATTTGATGCCGCAGTCGCATCGACCAGCGCGACAGCCGGTGAAAATGTTTTCTCACACGCGTACATGAGCGGTCGGCCCTACTATCTGGAGCCGCCGGTCGTGCTGACGGACAGCCAGAACTTCAACGTCCAGTTGAATTGGCCGGTGGCTATTGCCACTCCGTCTGGCTTCAACGGTCGGATCGGTGTTGTGCTCGACGGTTACCTGTTCCGCGCTGCACAGTAATCGGCCCCAACAGTTTTTGCCGGTTTTTCTGCTAAAAAACCGGTTTTTTTTCTCCCTTACGGATTCTTACAACGTATTGAAAAGGGTAGGCCACCATGGAAGAAATTAGCAAAAGCGCAATTCGGGAACTGCTCAACAACACGCCCAACATTTCCGAAAACGGGCCGCTGATCGCAAAACTGCAACGCTTGATGAGCGCGCGCCGGGTGCTGCGTGATCCATTCTCGTATGTGGTCAAATTTACAACGATAGCCGCGGCCGCGAATTCGACGGAGACCGTCAACATTCAGGCTGATTCGGATTTTCTGATTCAAGCGCAGTGCTATATGGTCGATATTGCGGGCGCAATTCAGACCGACGGTTCGCGCGTGATTCCCATCGCAACGGTGCTGCTGACTGATACCGGTTCCGGGCGGCAGTTGATGGATGACGATCAGCCGATTTCGAGTATTTTCGGGACGGGCATGGAGCCGTATGTGTTGCCGCAGCCGAAGCTGATGGCGGCGCGTTCGAGCCTGGCGGTCAAGGTGACGAATACCAGTGCCTCGACCACCTACACTAACCTGCTGCTGAGTTTCATCGGCGTTAAGATTTTCACGCTGTAATAATCATGCGCGGAACAAACTGGGGCAATCAATATTCGGGCGCGTACACCGAGGATTACGGCGATTCGGAGCCGCGCAATTATTCGCGCATCATTCCGCCTGACGTAGGCCTGGCGCGCAATCGTCCACCGGGTACAGTGCAGCCCCCGGTCACGCAGCCGGAGCAGGTCGGCCGGGCGCGGGAGCCTTCCACGATAGAAGCCCTGCTGCTGGAACTGGTCAACCTGCAACGTGCGCGGTCGGGCATACCGGCGGTCAATCTGCCGCCGATCAGCGCCGCCGATATTCCGCGAGTGCAGGTCGAGGATAATCAGAAATACGGTTTTGTCTCGCATCAGTCAACCGTGATCGCGCAGGAAGTCGGCGGATTAGCCGACACCGTGGTGCTACTCAAAGCCGCGACGCAGCGCATTTACCTACTAGTGCAGAATAATTTAACCGTCG
>Ga0181355_1001340_pt1 | contig 10839 bp, 14 predicted proteins | sample Fa13VDMM15DN_FD_130099 | JGI IMG/M metagenome (GOLD analysis project Ga0181355, IMG submission 130099) | Freshwater viral communities from Lake Michigan, USA - Fa13.VD.MM15.D.N | ecosystem: Environmental > Aquatic > Freshwater > Lake | place: USA: Michigan | collected 2013-09-23 | reverse complement strand
TTCTTGCCCAACGCATTGGCAAGTGCTTGTTCCCAGTCACGTTCGCTGGTAATGATTGATGCAAAGGCTTTATTTAATGCGGACATATGTCCTCCTTAAGATTGTTTGGGACAGGTGTCCCAAAGAAAAAGCCCGCAATCTGTGCGGGCTGTGTCAGAACAAACAAAGGCGTGCTACCTGCCTCATTTGTTACAACAATTTTACCATGCCGTGGTGTTTTGGCTAGGTCTATCACCCCACGGGGTGGGTATCCACCTGTGTGTCCGAGCAACTAGCCGTATGACAAGAACACTATTCCTCAGCCACAAAACTAAAAAATGTCAAATTTTGTAAAAAAATAAGGGACTCATGTCAAACTTTATACACTTCTACCCAAAAAAAGTCCCCGGGGTTGCCGGGGACAATCAATCTAATACAAGGAACACACCAACCAAACGAAGGAGAAAAGCCAGTGTTGAAATTATTATACAACAAAACTAAAAAATGCGTGATACAATAAAATCCAATCGTGCCCCCCACGCTACCAAGGAGGACTTGAATTTGTTTTTGGAACATCTAGTAAACCAGAGTGCCGCAGATTTTGTACCAGAACTTGTTTCCGGTGAGGGCTTTGTTTCTTTAGATAACCTAAACGCTGCTCAAACCCTCAACGCCCAGATAAAGACAAGTGATTGGTTAAAGGGGCTATCCGAAGATGACGACGGTATACTAGATGATGCTCAGGAAAAAAGTGCTACCGACGCATTTAACGCTTTAGTCACAAACAGTCCCGACGCAAAAAACAAAGTACTAGCCCTAGAAGTGCCGGAAGAGATTCGGTCTATTGTGGGTATGGTGACGGCTTATCAGTGGAAGTTTGTTGAGCAAGCGCAAGAGTTGCGGAGCATGGCGGTTACTAAGATAGTTAAAGATACGGACCATCCAGACGCACGGATTCGGCTAAAAGCCTTAGAGATGCTGGGTAAAGTTACTGAGGTAGCCCTGTTTACCGAACGGGTGCAAGTTAAAAATGAAGACATAAGCGACGAAGAGCTAGAAAAGCGCATTAAGGAAAAACTTGGGCGCTACATGGGTAAGGCAGACGTAGTGGACGTAACTGTGAGTGAAATAGATGATTGAGATTCTATCTCCTCAAGAAGCGATGGCTGCTCAACGGGCAGTAACGCACATGTCGAAGTTTGAAAAGATGGCGTTTTTAGATGCCCTAGAAAAAAAAGAATCTCGCATAAGCCTACAGAAAGCTAAAAGCGACCCGATTGAGTTTGCTAAACGGATATACCCCGGGTTTAAAGTGGGACCCCACCATAGGAAACTAGCTAAAATATTTCAAGATGTAGTTGACGGGCACAAAAAACGAGTAATTATTAATATTGCGCCTCGTATGGGTAAGTCTGAGTTCAGCTCTTATTTGTTTCCTGCTTATTTTCTAGGTAATTACCCTGAGAAGAAGATTATTATGGGCACCCACACTGCGGGGCTATCAGAAGATTTCGGTCGGCGAGTACGGAATCTGATTGAAAGCGAGGAATACAATGAGTTATTTCCAGACACTGTGGTTGCGGATGACCAAAAAGCAGCGGGTAAGTGGTCGACCGGTGCTGGTGGACAGTATTATGCTGCTGGTGTTGGCGGTGCTCTTGCAGGTAGGGGTGCTGATTTGTTTGTTGTTGATGACCCACATAGTGAGCAAGATGTAAAGTCTAATTCACGTCTAGCGTTTGATACAGCTTGGTCTTGGTTTCAGACCGGACCTCTACAACGGCTTATGCCGGGTGGGGCGATTATTGTAATTATGACCAGATGGTCGTTGTTGGATTTGACAGGGCGCTTACTGGACTATCAGATTAAGAATCCAAACACTATTCCGTGGGAGTTGGTTGAGTTACCAGCCATATTGCACGAAGATACAGATAAAGAGAAGTCACTTTGGCCCGAACAGTGGCCCCTTGAGGCGCTAAAGAACACTAAAGCCAGTATTGACCCAAGATATTGGAACGCCCAGTACATGCAGAACCCCACATCCGACATGTCGGCGGTTATTGGGCGTAAAGATTGGAAAATATGGGAGCAAGACGACCCACCACACGTAGAATACGTTATTCAGTCTTGGGATACGGCGTTTGAAACTAGTAATACAGCCGACTACTCCGCATGTACTACATGGGGGGTTTGGTATAACAACGAGGACAAGGGTAGTCCAAACTTAATACTGCTAGATGCGTTTAAAGACAGGATGACATTCCCAGAATTAAAAGCTACAGCGCTAAAACACTATAAAGAGTGGAACCCCGATGCGTTTATAGTTGAGAAAAAAGCGGCGGGAGCACCACTAATTCAAGAACTGCGACGGATAGGCATTCCTGTACAGGAGTTTTCACCGTCCCGTGGTAATGATAAAATGGTCAGGCTTAACGCTGTAGCAGATTTATTTACCAGCGGTAAAGTATGGGCACCCGATACAAGGTGGGCTAGAGAAGTGGTTGAAGAAGTAGCTAGTTTTCCTGTAGGCGAACACGACGACTATGTGGATACGGTGTCCCAAGCACTATTGCGGTATAGGCAAGGTGGGTTTATTAGCCTTGACTCAGATGAAAAAGACGACGACCTCTTGTACAAATACCGCCGTAAAGCGGCGTATTACTAAGGAAAAATAATGAGCATAGAAAAAAGTTTATACGAAGCCCCGCAAGGGTTAAGCGCTTTAGCCGAAGAAGAACCGGATATTGAAATTGAAATTGAAGACCCAGAATCGGTAAATATTAAAATGGGGGACGTTGAGATAGAGATTGACCCCGACGCCGAAGACGGAGAAAACTTTAATCAAAACCTAGTTGAGGTAATGGAAGATGCTGATTTACAGCAGCTTGCAGGAGATTTGACAGAAGACATTGACAATGACCTTGCCTCCCGTAAAGACTGGGAAAAAATGTACAAGGACGGGATTACGCTTCTTGGACTAAAGTTTGAGGAACGTACGGAACCTTGGAACGGAGCATGCGGAGTGTTCCACCCTATGATTACCGAAGCTGTTGTGCGGTTTCAGTCCGACACCATTATGGAGACGTTTCCAGCCAAAGGACCAGCAAGAACGCAGATTATCGGGAAAGAGACTCCTGAAAAGAAGGAAGCGGCTATTCGTGTACAAGATGACATGAACTACCAGCTTACTGAAAAGATGCCTGAGTACAGACTTGAGCATGAAAAGATGTTGTGGAACTTACCAAGTGCTGGTTCGGCATTTAAAAAGATATACTTTGACCCAAGTTTAGATAGGCAAGTAGCGGTATTTATACCCGCAGAAGATGTTATTTTGCCGTATGGGGCTAGTGATATTGAGACTTGTTCACGGATTACGCACAGAATGCGTAAGAATAAGAACGAATTGCTTAAGTTAATGAACGCTGGGTTCTACGCAGAAACTGATTTAGAAGACGAGCCAGACACGTTTTTAAACGAAATTCAACAGAAAAAAGACAAAGAAACAGGTTTTTCGGCTTCTTTTGACGATCGCTACGAGTTATATGAAATTCATGCTGATTTAGACTTACCGGGGTTTGAAGACGAAGATGAAGACGGCGAACCAACAGGTATTGCGTTGCCATATGTAGTAACAATGCTACGGGGCACTGAAGAAATTATAGCTATTCGCCGTAACTGGAAAGAAGACGATGAGCTAAAACTTAAAAGACAACATTTTGTCCATTACCAGTATATTCCGGGGTATGGTTCGTATGGCTTTGGGCTGTTCCATTTAATAGGCGGATACGCTAAGAGTGCTACCAGTATTATGCGTCAGTTGGTGGACGCTGGAACCTTATCAAACCTACCCGGCGGACTTAAAGCTAGGGGTTTACGAATCAGGGGCGACGATACACCGATAGCTCCGGGAGAATTTCGTGACGTAGACTTAGGTGCGGGTAATATAAGAGACAACATATTACCTTTACCTTATAAAGAACCGTCAGTAGTTTTATCTGGGTTAATGGATAAGATTGTTGAAGAGGGACGCAGATTTGCCGCTACTTCAGATATGAAAGTTGCGGACATGTCAAATCAAGCGCCAGTGGGTACTACTCTGGCCATTTTGGAGCGAACTCTCAAGGTAATGTCCGCTGTTCAGGCCCGTACGCACTACACAATGAAGCAAGAATTGCAGTTATTAGCTGCAATTATTAGGGATTACACAGACCCAGACTATACATACGAGCCAGAAGAAGGTCGGGCAAGTGCTAAAAAATCTGACTACAGTATGGTTGAAGTTATTCCTGTTAGTGACCCTAATGCTGCTACTCTTTCACAAAGAGTTGTACAGTACCAAGCGGTTATTCAGTTGGCACAGATGGCACCACAGATTTATAACCTGCCGGTGCTACATAGACAGATGCTAGACGTCCTTGGTATTAAGCATGCAGATAAGCTTGTGCCGCTAGAAGAAGATCAGAAACCAACTGACCCAGTAACAGAGAACATGAATGCGCTTAAGGGTAAACCCTTAAAGGCGTTTATTTACCAAGATCATGAATCTCATATTAAGGTCCACCAGTCTGCTATGACGGACCCTATCGTACAGCAACTCATTGGGCAGAATCCGCAAGCACCTGTGATTATGGCGGCTATGCAGTCGCACATAGCTGAACACGTTGGGTATGCCTACAGACAGAAAATTGAGATAGCTCTTGGCGTTGCGTTGCCGAACCCAGAAGATGAAATGCCGGAAGACATGGAGAAAGAAATCAGTCGACTTATGGCTGAAGCAGCTCCGCAAGTCCTTGCGCAGAGTAAAGCAATGGTTGCGCAACAGCAAGCACAGCAGAACGCACAAGACCCGATACTACAGTTGCAGATGCAAGAGTTGCAGATTAAGCAAAAAGAAGTTGCACTAAAAGAGAAGAAACTAATGGCAGACGCAGCGGCTAAAGCTGACGAGCTTGAGATTCAGAAACAGAAAATTGAGTCAACCGAAAAAATAGCTGGTATGAATGCGACGCTAAAAGATTTACAGGCTAAGCAAGCGTTACAAGCTAGACAAGAAGAATCAGGCGCTAAGTTAGGTTTAGATTTAGCACATAAACGTGCACTTTTACAACAACCTAAGAAAACGGAGAAATAATGGATTTACCAACACTTGATTTTGCAAAATCATTACGGGATAAGCTCCGTGTGGATATGAACAATTTCACTGACGATTTGGCTAATGGTCAGTGCACTAGCTTTGAGCAGTACAAAGAACTTTGCGGGGTGATTCGAGGTCTAGCCTTTGCAGAGCGTCATTTAATAGACCTCGCTGAAAACCTAGAAAGAGCCGACAATGAGTGAAATACTTGATTTACCGGAAAAAGAATTGGTCTTGCCGCCGGGAGTAAAACCCCCAAAAATAGATCATGAGTATGAAAATGCTGAACAGAAAGCCCAGTCAATACCTGACCCTAAAGGTTGGCGTATTCTTTGCGCTTTGGTTGAAGCAGGTGATACGTTTGATAGTGGTATTTTAAAATCTGAGCAAACAGTCAAGATTGAGGAAATTACTTCCCCTGTTTTGTTTGTTGTAAAGATGGGACCAGATGCCTATAACGATACGGATAAGTTTCCTGATGGTCCGTGGTGTACGGTTGGCGACTTTGTAATAACACGTCCATATACCGGGACGCGCATCATGATTCACGGTAAGGAGTTTCGCTTGATTAATGATGATCAGGTCGAAGCAACAGTCGAAGACCCACGCGGCATTAGACGCGCTTAATAGGAGAAACATATGGCAGAGAACGACGAATTTAAGTTTCCTCATGAACTTGAGGAAGACAACGACGTAAACATTGATATTTCCGATGAAACGGACGTTGAGATAGAAATTGAAGACGATACCCCTGAAAGAGATAGGAGAGCGGTACCCCTTGATCGTGAGGTAGAAGACCCTACCGACGAGGAGATTGAGTCTTACGGCAATAAAGCACAAAGCCGTATTAAACAATTAACTCATGCACGGCACGATGAAAGACGTGCTAAAGAAGCAATTTCTCGTGAAAAGACAGAGCTTGAGAATATGACTCGGGCTATTATGGAAGAAAACCGTAGGCTTAAAGAGTATGTTAATTCTGGGCAAGCTAGTTATGCTGAGAATTTACAAGCTCGAGCTGAAGCAGATATGGAAATGGCACGGCGGGGCTACAAGGAAGCGCAGGAAACTTATGATGCCGACGCTATGCTTGCAGCACAGGAAAATTTGACAGAAGCTAAGATGAAACTTGAAGCTGCAAAAAATTTTAGACCAACCCCTTTACAAACCGAAGAAAATGCTGTACAAATACAATCATCGGCACCGGAAGCACCCCAACTTGATGAAAAAACCTTGCGCTGGCAAGCAAAAAACCAGTGGTTTGGGTCGCCGGGATACGAAGAAGTTACGGCCTTTGCACTAGGGCTGCACCAAAAACTAGTTGCCACCGGGGTAGACCCCCGCTCTGATGGATATTTCGATCAAGTAAATGGTCGCTTAAAGCAGGTGTTTCCTGAGATGTTTGGAAACTCTGATAGAAATACTAAATCCGCTGAGTCAAGCAGAAAACCGGCAACGGTTGTTGCATCGGCTTCTCGATCTTCGGGAACTAAAAAAGTGATTAAACTAACCGCTACGCAAGCACGCTTAGCAGAGAAGTATGGTTTAACACACAGACAATATGCAGATGAAGTACTTAAATTGGAGAGAGCAAATGGCTAATACTAGAACACCTCGGGAGTTAGAAACCCGCGAAAAAACACAAACTCGTTATGTTTATAAACCAGCGAGTACTTTACCGGAACCGGCACCGGACCCAGATTATGACTTCCATTGGATGGCTATAACTGTTAACGGGCAGGAAAATTCATCTAACATATCGCAAAAACGACGTGATGGTTGGGTACCAGTAAAGGCAGTAGATTACCCTGAATTAGAAATAGACCCTAACAAGAATGGCGAAGTTGAAAATGGTGGTTTGCTTTTATGCAAAATACCAAAAGAAATGAACCAAGCTCGTAGAGACTATTTTCATAAAAAGGCACAAAACCAGATGGATTCTGTGGACAATAGCTTTTTGAAACAGAGTAACCCAGATATGCCTTTGTTTGCTGAGCGTAAAAGCACAACAACTAGAGGACGTGGTTTTGGTGGTGGTGAAAAATGATGTTTAACTTTTAATGGAGATTTAAATGGCAGCTTATCCTGTTGTTTCAGGCCCGTATGGGTTTAAGCCCGTTAATCTTATCGGTGGTCAGGTTTTTTCTGGGTCGACTCGCAATTTGCCGATTCAGTACAACTACGGCACCGCTATTTATTACGGCGATTTTGTAAAATTAACAGCTGGTTACGTAGAAATCCTAGCTAACACTATTTCCAGTAACGTGGCAATGGGTGTTTTCTTGGGTTGTTACTATACCAATCCTACAACTAAAAACCGTCAGTTTTCGCAATACTATCCCGGCAATATAACAGCTGGCGATATTACTGCAATTATTTGTGACGACCCAGACACCGTATTTAGGGTAGCAGTAACTACTACCGCAGGTGGTTCTACAATTGGCTCAGCTTCATCAATTCTTGTTGGTCAAAACATGGCTGGTAACACAGCTACAGGTAACGCTACTTCTGGTAATTCTTATGGTGCTGTAGTTGGTGCTTCTAGTTCTACTGGTAATTTCCGTGTAATGAACTTAGTTCCTGACACACAAATTAGCCTATCAAGTACTTATGTATCCGGTGGTGCTGCCGCAGCAACTTCTGTTGTTGTGTCTGGCTTACCTGTTGGTGCATTCTTGCCAATCGGTACTGATGTGTTTAACTTAGTAAGTGGTCAGTTGCAGTTTACTGGCGCTACATTAAGTGCTGCATCAACTGTTACAACAACCGGCAACACAACTTTAACTGTTACTGCTATTACAACGCAAGTAGCTGGCACTGTTGCGTTAGTTGAAACCCCAGAGGTACTCGTTAAGATTACTTTTGGTGCTCACCGCTACTACGTAGCTTAACCCTAGGAGATATTTAAATGGCTATTTCACGTGCACAACTATTGAAAGAGTTGCTCCCGGGCTTGAACGCTTTGTTCGGTTTAGAATATAAGCGGTATGGAGAGCAACACAAAGAAATCTACGAAACAGAGAAATCTGAGCGTAGCTTTGAAGAAGAAACAAAACTGTCTGGTTTCTCAGCCGCTCCTGTTAAAAACGAAGGCTCTGCCATCGCTTATGACAATGCGCAGGAAGCTTTCACAGCTCGTTACAACCACGAAACAATCGCTTTAGGTTTTTCAGTAACTGAAGAAGCAATCGAAGATAACCTCTACGACGCTTTATCAGGACGCTACACTAAAGCATTAGCTCGTGCTATGGCTTACACCAAACAGGTTAAAGCTGCTGCTGTATTAAACAACGGATTCTCCTCCGCTTATCCCGGTGGTGATGGTGTTGCTTTATTTAGCACTTCTCACCCATTGGTTAACAGCAGTACTAACAGCAACACTTTCACTACTCCTGCTGACTTGAATGAGACTTCTTTAGAAGCCGCTGTCATTCAAATTGCTGCTTGGACTGATGAGCGTGGTTTGTTAATTGCTGCAATGCCACGTAAGTTGATTATTCCGCCAGCATTACAGTTCGTTGCTACTCGTTTATTAGAAACTAACCTCCGTGTTGGTACTACTGATAACGACATCAATGCATTGAAGAACAACGGTTCTATCCCAGAGGGTTATACAATCAATAACTATCTAACAGATACAAACGCTTGGTTTTTATGCACCGATGTACCTAACGGTATGAAGCATTTTGAACGTATGCCTTTGTCTAACAACATGGACGGCGACTTCGATACAGGTAACGTACGTTACAAGTCTCGTGAGCGTTATTCATTCGGTTGGTCAGACCCATTAGGAATGTTCGCTTCACCCGGAGCCTAAGAAAAAGGGGAGATAAAACTCCCCTTTTTTATTTTTTGTAGTATGATTAGTTATCTGGGTAATTCCAGCTTATTAAACTGCCCCAGCAGACGATATACCGATTAATAGGCTTAACTTGTATATAGGAGAATCCTCATGGGTTTCGCTTCGCACTTAGGTCCTTGGCTGTTAGGTACCGTTAAAAACACATCTGGCACAACTGCTGGAACAATACGCAACATGGGTAACACCATAGTGTCTCAATCTGTTGCGATTCTTTATACCGATATTACTGCCGGAACAACCGCATTTACAATCCCTGCTGGTTCACAAATTTTATCTGCTTCGTTTAATACAACTGTCGCTTACGCAACTACTACACCTACATACGCTTTACTTGTAAACGGTACAGCTATTAACACCGCAGCTAACGGTAGCGTATTTACTAACACAGGTATTGTTAACTTGTTGCTTGGTAATAACAACGCAGCTGGCGCCGTGCTTTGTGCTAACGTAGGTACAGGCGATGCGATTATTACATTTACTCAAGCTAACGTAACAGCTACTTCAGGTGCTGGTATCTTAACTATGACTTATGTAGTTCGTGATTCTGACGGTAACGCTAATCCAAGTCAGGTTTAATTAATCTGGGGGTTCGCCCCCTTTTATTTTAGGAGATTAATTATGGGTATGCAAACCGATGTACAAGCAAGTGCTGTATTAACTGCTAGTGGGCAAATTACTGACCAGAACAGTAATAATCTTGGTCGTTCTCGTATTAAAAGTATTTACATTGTTCCGTCTGGAACTGCGGGAAGTGTGGTATTTAAAGATAATGGTTCTAGTGGTGTAACACGCATAACCATTAATACTGTAGCTTCTGCAACGCAACCAACATATGTATTACTTCCCGGTGAGGGGCTTTTATTTCAAACTAATATTTACGCAACTCTAACAAATATTGGTTCGGTAATGGTGTTTTATGGCTAAGAAAAAAGGTCCGTCCCTTGCTATTGGTAGGGGTGAGAAGCTACCTGTATCTAAAGGGGCGGGCCTTACCGCTAAAGGCAGAGCTAAGTATAATGCGGCTACGGGGTCTAATCTAAAGGCTCCTCAGCCACAAGGCGGCGCAAGAAAGAGGTCATTCTGCGCTAGGATGTCAGGGATGCCCGGACCAATGAAAGACGAGAATGGCAAACCAACTAGGAAAGCCGCATCATTAAAAAGGTGGAAATGTTAATGAAAGACATATTTAACAATTTGGACGACAACTTAAAGTATGTAATTGATGCTTTATCTTTAGCAACTGTATTAGGAACATTGATGGATATGCTACCCTCTATTGGCGCTTTATTTACTATAATTTGGACGGCTATCCGTATCTATGAAACTAAAACAGTTCAAGGCTGGTTAGGAAAAAAAGATGCCGAGTAGCAGTAAAAAGCAGCACAAGTTTATGGAAGCAATAGCACATAATAAAGCTTTTGCTAAGAAGGTAGGGGTTCCACAGTCTGTGGGACAAGATTTTTCAAACGCCGATAAAGGCAAAACTTTTAGAAAAGGTGGTGATATTATGGCTTCAAAAATGAACCCAAAAATGATGGCAATGATGGCAGCTCGTAAAAAACCAATGATGCAACCCGGCATGGCACAACCCGGAACTCCCGGAATGCCTATGAAAAAAGGCGGCGTAGCTAAAAAACCTGTGAAGAAAATGAACATGGGCGGTATGGCTAAAGGTGGTGGCGTTGAGATGAAGGGCAAGACCAAAGGCACTATGATTAAAATGACTAAAGGCGGAAAGGCTTGCTAAATGAAACCCGTTGACGCTCAAGAAAATCCCGGACTAGCTAAGTTACCTACGGAAGTTCGTAACAAGATGGGCTATATGAAAAAAGGTGGCAAAGTATCTTCTGCTTCTAAACGTGCT
>Ga0181355_1001339_pt1 | contig 10841 bp, 8 predicted proteins | sample Fa13VDMM15DN_FD_130099 | JGI IMG/M metagenome (GOLD analysis project Ga0181355, IMG submission 130099) | Freshwater viral communities from Lake Michigan, USA - Fa13.VD.MM15.D.N | ecosystem: Environmental > Aquatic > Freshwater > Lake | place: USA: Michigan | collected 2013-09-23 | reverse complement strand
ACATTTTATTGATAGAAGCATGTTTAAAGTTGTTACATAATATTGGGATAACTAGAGTTTTCTTGTTCTCTATATATTCGAATACACTATCGATTTCAGAAATATGGTCTAGTATCATATCATAATAATATAAAAACTAGACCACATTTCAAACCATCTAATTAATATCAGCAGGAATTGTATATTCTGTATCTGAGTAGAATTCTAACACATTAGTTAATTTTGTAGATATACCCAGAAATGTTCTTTCTGTATTTCGCAATGTATTTTTATTTTTTTCAACAACGCCTATTGTAGATAAACCATGTGACTTTGTAGTTTCTATAGGACCAGAAATAACCCATTTTAACATAACTGCGTTATATAAGTTAGGATCAATTGATGCACCATTATACTCATTAAATGCGTCTTCTGAAATTTCGGTAATTACGTTATCATTTAATTTTTTAATAAAATATCTATTTATATATCCGTTAACATAATCATTATGTTTTATTTCAGGTATATAGTGATTGAATGAATTGTAATTGGTACGAATAGATTGTTTTAATTGTTTATATCTATATCCCGGCGAGTTTGTATTTTGATATTTTATTAATTTTCTAGAAGATGCACTATCCCAACCTCCGCCGCTATAAATTTCACCAGTTGTATATCGGTGGTATGATCCAATATATTGTGTCGTATCTTCAAACATCCATTCATTACCATATGTATATAAATTATTAATGATTTCATCTGCAGAATAATGTAGTCTTAATCTAGCCATAATTAATTATTTTTTATTTATCAAATCTTGCTTGCATTATACATCTAATAACAGTTGTCCATTCGCCAGTTGTATTTACATTATGTGTAATGGATTTTATACTAAATGTTGTGTCATTTTTATATTTTTGTGGTAATACATCAAATTCAACACAATTACCATATCTAAATCCGTTTATCCCGTCAATTGTAAATTCAACATCAAATGGATATATAGGTGATTGCATTTGAGCTGATGTTTTTATATCAGGTGTTGGAAATTGTATATATTTCTGTATTGCAGCTTTTAATTGTGATTGCTTTGATAGATTTAATTTAGTATCTCCAAATTCTTGTTTAGCTACTTCTAACGCTTTTAAATATTTTTCATGTGATTCTTTATATTTCGACTTCAACTCTGATTCGGACTTCCCATTTTTACCATCTGCGTCTTGCATTACTTCTAATGTTCGGCCTTTATCATCTTTAATTCTAATTTTATCTGAATTATTATACATGAAGTTCATATATGGAGCTATTTGTTCTTCGGATATATTATCGCTATTAGTAGTAGTATACATTAAACTTTGCATATTTGATGGTAATTTTGCTTCGAATTTAAAATCTCTAACTACCGATCCACGTTCCCTATTTGCCATCATCGGAACATTGTATGGTGTTATTTGTTTTTTATCTCCTAAATAATTACGATCTGTATATAATAAATAATTTGGATTATCTGGGTGTGATACTAATTTAAAATCAATAGCGCCACCTGTTGCTGAATTAATACGTTTACTTAATTCTGTTAAAAATTCTCCTACATTCATAGTTTTAGTTTTAACAGTTACTTGCGTCATTATAGAATTAATCACATTTGTATTGATAAATATTCGGGATGGATATGAAAATGATTTAGATTCATCATGGAATGTTGTATCTGTATACATATCGCCATCCGTATCCTGTTTCCAATTGCCTCCGCGGTCAACAAAATGTCGATCTTGTTTAGTTGTTGGGTCTTTACCATATACATCAGCTGACAATATAAGTATATTATCTGGATCTGCAGATATCATTTTTTCATAATAATTACTCTTGCAGTATATATCATTACAAATAATAAATGCCCCTGGCGTAAATTTTTGTTGTTTTGTTAATATAAACTGGTTTAAATATCTAACTAATAATCCTATTTGAACATAATAATGTTCTTGTTTATCCCATAGTAAATTTGATCGAAAATACCATTGATCGTGTTCACCATATAGTTCTTGAAATTCGCTAGTATCTGGTAGTGCCTGGTATGCTAGATGTATTTCTGTTGTTTTCTTATATAAACTGTCTACCAAAGATTTTAATTCAGTATGTATTTTTTCATAGAAATCAGATGGTAATTTTTCTGTATCTTTTGTTAAATCAGTATTATCGGGGTCAGTTAACATGGATACATCGGTATATACATTACTAGTACCTCGTGCATGTACCGTTAATTGAACCGTACCATCTGTTAAATATGACATATTAAATGATGTTAATAAACCGTCAAATTCAAATACATTTATTTTAGTATTTACAGGTTTTACTGGTATAGCTGGTTGTATCGTTGATGCATCTAGATATCCGTTTACAACAATTGCCTCGTCTGGGTGTACTATGCGCAATGTTAATGCTCGGCCGGGCCGGGCAAATATACTTTCTATTAAATCTATATCTCGAATTGGATCTGGAATAACTATGTTAATAGTTGCAGAATTTAATAATCCAAAACTATGATCGTTAATTGAAACATCACAGGCTGTTATAAATGGTGGTACTTTATATGTATTAGTTTTTGATTTATTAAATACGACATTATCATCTGATAAGAATCCAGATGGTAAATAATTTCCTTTTCGGACTCTATCACCGCCTAATGTATATAATCTATTATTTGGTGATTGGTTTTTCACGTCTTGATTTTTATATGCGATTAACTCAACATTTGCAATTTTACTTACCATGTAGTTTAATGCAGTGGTTGTTCGATCGGTTGCAACCGCTGCTCTAGCGTCTAATTCGTTTGCTAAGTTAGCATCTACTTCAGAATAAAATATTTGACCCATTATCTATTATCATTAAATTTTGTTATATAATCATCAATATTTGGTACGTTTGGTATTCGTAATATAGTTTCAGCTGGCACCCATAATGTGCCTTTACCTAAACCATTTGCACTTGCTATTAAATACCAATCTGATACATCTTTATAAAATGCATCTGCTAGTTTATCTAAACGTTCTAAACTTGTGGTTTTTATATAAATATCTTTAGAATTAAATGGTATGGATATTATAGTAGTATTCGCAATCTGTTTGTCAAATTTATTTCGTATAATCTGTGTAGTGTTATATCGTCCCATAATAATATTATTTTAAAAATTTGTTAAATCTAATGACGCTTTTAATTTTGCTTTGAATGAATCACCCACAGTCATTGCTTCATTTGCTCGTTGCATGGTAGTATTATCATCATCTGTTAACCAGTTTGTAGTACCAGTTTCTGGACCATATTCATTACTAGATTTAGCTAATGTATAGAATTGTCCGTTTTTCTCAGGTAAGTAATCAGTAATTACTTTAAATTGTATAGTAACTTCTATTTTTAAAGGTACTTGTTTCATTTCCGGGTCGTTTTCTAAATTAATTTCCCATGGGGTATCTGCATCTACAAATGAATATTGTAATGAATTAATTAGTACTGGTTGTTGTATTAACAAATCACCAACTGTTAATCGCATCCATGGAGCAATTAATCCAATTGATTGTTTATCATATATTGGAGCAGTATAACCTGCTAATGCATTTAATTTACGATATATTGGTTTTAACTCATCGCGATCGGTTGCATATACAGTAAACGCTAAACTTAAATCTCGTGAAAATCCTGAATAGTGAAAATTTGGATCGGCACGACCTATCATTTTAACTGGAGACCATTCTGGATTAAATGAATCGTCTAATGTTGTAATTGTAGCTCTAAATACCATTATGTCATCAGTACCATAAACACTGCCGTTGTGCAATGTTGGTCCAGTAAAATAAAATTTTATAAAATCTTGTGTAATATCAGGATTTAATCCGCCTAAAACAGCTCCAATTATTGGAAATATTGGTTTACGCCAGTTATAAACATCACTTAAGGATCGTTTACTATAATCAATTACATTAACTCGATCTCCGCGGAATGGTGTAAGTTTATTTCGAAGTTTAGTCCGCCATCCCCCCATTTGCCATTTTGTTACTACATTACTTTGTAATGTAAAATCTGATCTAAATATTTCTGCGCCAGGGTCTCCATGCGAACCCCAACCAAATCCACGTTTACCTGCTGCGTTTAAATTAAATACACTATATGCTCCATATGGTGATATAGATGCCAATGCATATACAACAGATCTAGGAGATATATTTAATGCTGACCATGTACCATCTTTTCTGGCTTTTAAAATTGATGATCCAATATTGGTACCTAATCTAGATCTAAAATCAGTAAATGGTGGTCCGACTGGTTTATATAAATTAGCATATGGTGTTGCTGAATATAATCCGCCTTCATTTGCATTTGAAAATAACATTGCTGGATTAATACCAGTATAGTTTTGTATTGTTGCACCTGCAGCATTGCCTAATGATTGTGCGTATTTAGCTGGAGTATAATTTGTATGTATTCCTCCTGCTTTGTTCCACCATATCTTAAGATTATCATTATCTGCCATATATTTCCTTAATTTTTTAGTATTATGTATTTAGACTACCTTGTCTAAATTTAATTTCTTTATCAATAGCCATCGGATCGACTGCAACTGTTATACTAATATTACCCATTGCTTTTTGTATTGCTCCAACTATAGCATTTGTATCTACTGATGAATTATTTGTACTAGATAATCCTTGTTGTATTGCGGCTACAATAGCATTTGTATCAACTGATGAATTATTTGGGGCCTGTGCTCCTACTATTTTATCGGCAACTTTTTCATTCATTGTACCATATGGTGATGCTACTACTGTTAATTTATCGTTTTCATTAAATTGTATTACACCATCATTGATTCCGACAACAGCATCTTGTTGTTTTTGTCCCGCAGTAGTTTCTTTTTTCGATCCTTCCATCTTACTACCATACAGGAATTTCTCATTGAATGCCTTTATAAGATCAGTAAATTTACTCAGAGCAGTACCTAATAACGGTATACCGTCAGAAATTCCTTTGATTGCAGTTGCTATTGTAGTACCAGCATTTGCTTTAAGTTGCATTTTACCTAGTTGATCTTGTAAGCCCTGTTCTTGTTGAAATTTATTAAGACCGACCATTTGGTCACCATAGCTTTTGCCTTGTGCCCTTGCTTCTTTTAATCCACCACCGGTAATTTTTACATTTAATCCGGTATCCCATACAGATAATGCTTTTTCGTACCACACAGTTGCTGGTCCTTTTGCTGCAGCATCTTTTTTATTTAACAAATTTAACGCATCAGCTGTTTCTTTATCGTTTCCGGCTAATTCTTGTACTTTAAGATTATAGCTTTTTTCTAATTCGGGACTATCTAATATTTCTGCATATTCAGCTGCACCAATTCCTAGTTTTTCATTAATTTTATCTTGTACTTTTTGTTTTTCGTACATGTTCATTAAGTCTTGCGTTGACATATGTAATGTCTCAGCTAATGCTTCTTTCTGTAATACGTTCCCTTTTTCTAATACATCATTTTGAGTAATATATACTTGTTGCATTAATTGGGCTTGTTTTTTTGCATCACCCATTAATGTAGCTTCTCGATATTGTTGTGTTATACTATTACCCCTAGTATCTAATAATCGCTTACCAGTAATTAATTGGTATTCAATTTCTTTTCCAACACTTTCTTCAATATTTAATAATCCTTTACCGGTTTTATTTAACTGATCCATTGACACACCTAATTGTTTAGATTTTAGTACTGCTACTTCTAAACTTCCAGGAATTTTGTTATATTGTTGTCGTAAGTCAGATGACATACCAGCAATATCTTCTGTAATTATACTAAATGCTGTTGCTGGATCGATAGCCGAACCGACTGCATCTGCAACAGCTTGAGTAGCTGCTACTTGTTCTGCTAAAGTTTTATTTGTACCAGCAGCATATAAATTAAAACTACTTTGTTGTTCTGCAGTTAAGTTTGTATTTTGAGATAAATAGTGAAATACTTTTACTTGAGTATCTAAATAATTTTGAGCTGTTGCTAGTTTTGCTGATTCAGCTTTTTCAGCTTCGGTTGCTGTACCGGCTGCGACTTTTGCTGCGACTTTTCCTGCATATTCTGCAGATTCTGCAATTTTTGCAAATAACTGTCCCGATAACCCACCAGATGGTGCTTCCAATGATGATCTATATTGAGCCATCTGGTCATTTGTTGCACTAATTGATTTTTGTAATGTAGTAAATGCTTTTGTTCGTAATGCTAATACTTGGGTACCGGTTTTAAAAGTCGAAGTTAATGACGCTTCTCGTTGTTCTAAAAACGTCATTTGTTTTATTGTATCTTGTATAGTACCACTTAATGTTTCAAACTGTTTTGTCATTACAGACGCACCAACATTTGAAACTGAAATTTTACCATCAAATTCTGACATTAGCGCGTTTATTTTTGGAAAAATCTTATCTGCTAATTCTCCAAATTGTTTTGTAATTAAAAGAGCAAGTTTAGCACCTTCGGGATCATTTATCGACCCAAGATTTGCTTGTCCGATCGGACTATACTTTTGTTTATGTTGTAATATCATATGTATTGTTGAAATTGCTATCATTGAATACTTTTATTATAAATATCAATGATAGCAATTTATACGTAATTACGTACGTCGTTCTTCTAGTTTCTGATTTAATTTCTTTAAATAGAAATTGCGTAGATATATTGGCATATGATATAAAGTCTCTCGATCAAATCGACCTTCAGACCACCATATCATATCAAATATTAAATCATGTACATGAACTTTATATTCTGCATTAAATCCAGAAAAGATCAGCCCCGGGTTGAAATCCAGCTATGAAGGTGTCCCCATCTTCACCTTCAAATTCAATTTTATCCATTACTAATTCTGGAGAGTTCCCACTATAATATTTTCTAAAATTACGAGATTCTAATGGAGAAAATATATATTTTATGAAGTGTTCAATAACTGATTTATTTCTATCTCCATTAACTTCTACAATTGTAGATAATAAGAAACTTGATATTATTCTGTTTTTATCAACTTTTGCATCATCAGTTGCATTTTTGAATTTGAATTTGATTAAATAGTTATCATTAACCGTATAATCAAATTCGCCGTTTTCATCAGGAGTTAAATTAAAGTCGGTTACTACTAAATCTGCTAGTTTAACTGTACGCTCTATTGGATTTTTTGTTTTTGGGTCAACTACGATTACTTGATAATCAGAACCATATCCTAATATTCTAGCATCAATTATTAATTTATCTTTATCAATTAATGCAATATCATTGATATCGATATCATCTGTTATTAACTCAGCTAATAATATATCAAACATGATACCTTCTTTGATATATGACTCATTTGTTATAATATCTTCATCATATGCAGTCATATTACGCATATGTACATAACCTTTACGAAGTGGATGTGATTCTGGATATACTAACCCTTTACTAGTTAAATATACTAATTGAGTTGGTACTTTATTTTTTTGTTTAGATTCATATTGTTGTTTTGCTAATTCAACTATAGCAGAATCCGAAACGCGATCGGTTAACTTTGTCATAACTAATTCCTTTTAATTTATTATAAATATTTAGAATGTAAAAAGTGGGGGTATTACCACCCCCACTAATATAAAATAATAATATATGATTAAAAATGCATAAATGCATAATCATATGTTAATGTTGCTGTTATTACTTGAACTTCTTCTGATGACCAATCCAACGATCCCCAATTACATGATTGAATAAATGCTCCTTTGATAGTCCATTCTTCAATTGTGTTACCCATTCCGTCTAATTGCTCTAACGTTAAGTCTTTTTTGTAAAATGACGAATATCCATCTCTACCAGTAGCTGATTCGTGATGCGATCTAAACCATTCCATCACAACCTGAGCACCAGATGGTGTTATAGCATCATACAATGTAATTTCTAATGCATTCCATTTTGTTTTGCCTTTTACTTTTCTTTGTACGTTAATATGATCTAATATAACTTCACCATTTTCTGCAGAAGGTTTTGCGGACGATTTAATTAAAAATGTCGGAATACCGCCTATAGTCATGATAAATTTATGTTGATATTTTGGCTCCCAATTATATGCATTATTAAACAATGTATTAATATCAGCAGTATCTCTAGTACCAGGTACCGATGCACCAGATGGTGTATCTTGGCCGGTTATTCCCGTTTTTGCATCTAATGTTGGTTTTTTAACACCTTTAGCTGTTGAATATAAAGCTGTTGTGTCGCCTCGGTATATGTATGGATTAGTAAATGTTGCCATGTTATAAAATTCCTTTTTTATATAAATATATTAAACTGAAAAAAGGTAGACGTTATTGCCTACCTTTTGTATTATATTTTATTATTCAGGGAATGATGCACCCGTTGGTTGAATATTAAAGTCTAACAATATAAATTCAGCTGTTCTGGTTGGCTGTAAAAATAACTGACCATATAATATATTTTGATCAACTAAATCATTTGTATTATTAGATGAATCCATTATTACCTTAAATGCATATAAACCTTGATTTTGTGCAACTGATGATAAATATGGGTTAACTATATTTAAAAATCTTTTTCTAGTTTCAGTCGAATTTTGTTCGAATACTAAGAATCTAGTAGCAGATGCAATATATTTTTTAACCGTAATTAACAATCTTCTAACATTTACTCTATCCAATGCAGATGCACGTGCTTGAAGTGTTTTTTGTCCCCAAACCACAATACCCGTTGATGGGAAATTTGCAATTGGATTAATACGTGCTTCATACAATGTACCACGTGCTGTTTGTGATAAATTTAAATATGTATCAGATACAGTAGTTAAACCACCTCTAGTTAAACCTGCTGGTGCATACCATGGTGCTGCATTTGCATCATTAAATGCTAATACTCCTGGTATAACAACAGATGGTGGTACCCAAAGATTTGTTCCTTTAACTGGATTTTTAATACGAACCCATGGGAAATATGTAGCTGTATAGTTTGAATCTAATCCGCTAATATCTTCAACAGCTTGTCTTACGGTTGTATCTACACCGGCAGTTTTAGCAGTCGACCCATCCATTACATAAAATATATCTTGGCGATCTTCTGCCAATGTTCTAGCAGCTAACGTTACATCACTATGCAAACTATGAACAATACCAGGTGTTAATAATAAATTAATATCATAATAATCTGTATTAGCTAATAATGCAAATGCTTTGGCATAAGCAATAGTACCAGTTGAAGTTGGTAAATCACAATCAAAACCAAATGTATTTGTACTAGTTATATTAATACCAGAATTTTTTGGTAAATTTGGTCTAGATCCATCAAACCCATTTTGGAATGGTACGATGAATTTTCTAGTCGATGATGCAACTGACGTATTAAATGTACCAGCTACCAATGCTGCATTTAATGAACCAGAATAAACAATTCCAACAGCATCTTTAAATCCTAGTGCTGCTGATTGACTAACATCTCCCAAATAGAATGCTACATTGCTACCGGTACTCTTAAGTGTGAACGGATTTGGTGCTAAATAACTTAAGTTAGTTGTATTCAAAAAATCAAATCCGTGAAATACATTTTTAGAAAATATTCCATTCGAATTTGTTTGGCTAGATATGAAACTAGCTGACGCTAAATTTAAACTTCCCGATACATTTGGAATTGGTGAATATATTGTATCAAATCCAAATGGAAACAATGTTTTATCATTATTCTTAGATACTACATTTTCATCAACTTCCACCCGGATATAATTTGATTTATTTGGATAATCACCATTAATAATCAAATCGCCTTCTGCATTAATTGTACTATATCTATTACCTATTACGTTTTCAATATATGTTGTAGAATCTGGATTTAAATTAACAACAAATTGTTCTACTAAATCTGGTGATTGATCTGAGTCAGATGAGTTATATGGAGTATTTGGTATATTTGCCGTGTTTACACGTCGTACCTCAACTACAAATGTTGGATAACCATCTGGATCAATTACTTCTGTACTAGTTTTAATATCCCTAATACCTACCTTAACTTCATGATTAACAGATGTACCATGAGATAATGTGTAAAACTTAAATAATTTTTTGGAACTACTACCAATTTTTTGTGATGTTATCCATGGTGTTTCAGCTGCATTATAATCGTACCCAAAATCATAAGTAGAAAATTTAGCTAATTCAATAGTTATACCAGATGCATTTGCAAAAGATGCATATGCATTTTTATCTTCATATTGTACATATACTGGATAATCTGCAGATTTTGGAGAAGTACCAAATATCTTTGTTACATAGTTATTAGCAGATGGATTTATAGATGCCGATACTGATACACCAGTAGCTAGGTATAATGGGAATGTTCCAGTATATGATCCAGATAATGCAATTGCAAAACTTCCAGAAGTTGCATTACCAATTGTAGATGCTGATAATAAATTTGCAGCTGTTCCTGATAATTGATTTGTAGGGTGTAAAACGTGTGTTACTTTTTGTACAGATCCAGATTTAGCGATAACTGCTAATACACCATTTGTGTAATTATATCCGTCTTCATATAATAATCTAGTTACTGTGATTACATTACCACCATTTTTCAAATATTCATTAACTGCATATGGTACATATGATTCATCTGAATATGTTCCAAATATTTTAGTAAATTCACCAAATGACGTAATTTGAGTAGGAGCTAATGCTGGTCCTTTTGTTGTTGGACCAACGATTGCTGCACCAATTTGAGCAATTGCCCCTGGTAAGAATGATTGGTCAATTTCTTTTGTATACACACCTGGTGATACGATTCTTTCTGCCATAGAAATTTCTCCTTAATTTTT
>Ga0181355_1001336_pt1 | contig 10844 bp, 6 predicted proteins | sample Fa13VDMM15DN_FD_130099 | JGI IMG/M metagenome (GOLD analysis project Ga0181355, IMG submission 130099) | Freshwater viral communities from Lake Michigan, USA - Fa13.VD.MM15.D.N | ecosystem: Environmental > Aquatic > Freshwater > Lake | place: USA: Michigan | collected 2013-09-23 | reverse complement strand
TCCTGCACCATTTGGTCCAGTGTGGCAGCCAAGAATTGTTTGTTGACTGGTGTTTGAAATATCTGTGGAAGAAAATCAACTGATCTAGTACGTGCCATTAATAACCTCCGCCGCCACTGCTACCGCTACCACCACCTGATGATCCACCACTGCTTGTTATTCCACTAGCGGCAGCAATATTGACACCTACACCACTACCAGGAGCACTACGTAGATTGGTACTGGTCAATGCTTCAATTACATCTATGTTGTTAATAGTGGCACCATTGGCAAAAATTTCATTGGGCTGGCTGCGAATTTCATACAGGTCGCCAAAACTCTTTTGTTGATCCAACGGTACCAACACCACAGAACTAATTATGGTACCCAGTTGCCTGTGCAGGTATGCTGCCAGTTCTGAGAAATAAAACGTGTCGCCAAAATTCCATTTGTCTATGCTGAAATACGCATTCATTTCTGCCAGCACAGCACTTTTTATTTCGCTGGTACTGGCTACAGAATTTTGAGCACGAATGACTTTGATGGTGCCTCGTAACGCTTGTGCGGCTTTGGGTCCAAACAAGGGTTTAAACACCACTGAATTTACAATTATATTGTCTGAAATCATCTTGTAGTTTTGTAAATTTTGATATGCAGTTGTAAGTTCATCAATGGTGGGCATGTCTGGTTCAATCACAGTGCCGGTGGTGTCACGCAGCCAGTTCTGATAGGCAGTGTAATAACTCAATGTAACAACATACAAGTCAATGATGTTGGTAGTACCTGGATCAATTCTGTTTGTGAGTGGTGAGTTGTGGCGGTACTGAAAATACAAACTTTGTCTGCCAGTTCTTGCTATCCAACTGCTGACGCTGACAATGGTGCGTACTCCTGTGACGGAAATGCTGAGTTGATAAAACGCATCTTCTTCGTAGGCATAAAATACCTGTCCCGGAGTCCACTCAGTTTTGGCCAGTTCAATTTCGTCCAGTGTACCGTAATCATATATTACCTCACCTTGTTCAACCAACAAATAACGTTGCAAGTTGTCAAAGTCCACTGTTTGTTGCAAGAACACATAGGGTCCAGCAGTGGTAGCAGGTCCCACAATTTCGTCAAAGAAGTCTGGATTGTCTGGCACCCCGTCATTGTCTGAATCTCTATAACTGACCAGGACCTGGAAGTCATCCACATAACCATCACTTTCCACAGGTTGTCCAATAATTGTTGTGTAAATGTCGCCAGGCAAGGACTCTGTTGAGTTGGGCTGTGTGTTCACTGCCAAGATGTTGACAAAGTCCTTGATGATGGTACCAGTGCGACTGTCATAGATCAATTGATCTTCGTAGAAGAAGAAACGTGTTTGCAACACTGAACCAAAGTTGTAAGCCAAGCCACGGAATGTGATGGTATAGTTTTGATTTTGCAAAGTAAATGCTATCAACCAAGATGAATCCAACCCAGGCGCAGATTGATTAGCATACTGTTGACTCCAAGCTGCCACGGTGGTGCCATTGCTTTCATACACTTTGAGATTGGTGCTGGTTATGAGGTACCAGGTGTAAGGCGTACCAGTGATGTCACCATTGCTGTCGTAACCCAGACCAAAATTACGATCCAACAAAATTTGTTCAGTCATGGCCTGTTCCACAGACGTGGGCAAATCTGTCACAAACAACGGAATGATTGTGTCTACAATAGCGCCAGTGGGCACAAAGTTGTTGATGGTTACAGGTCCAGCTCCTGAACTCAAATTGCCCAAGCCACCGTTGTAGCCATCTTCCACAATGAGTTGAGGACTGGCCCAGATTTCTACTCGTTCATCTGCTCGAGTGGCTGTGCCTTGTACCAGTCTGTTGTTGCGATCAAAGTAATAGCCAGTGGGCGGCACAAATTTGATCAGTGCTCCCGGAATCACATACTTGAACATTGTTGTGGTAGTGTCGCCCACAGGAATAGGTGTGCCACTGGGCCAAGTAGAACTAATTGTGGTGTTTCTAAAATAGCCAGTGGTTTCATTGGCCATGGTGGTACTTTGATTCCAAGTGTATCCAGACAACCATGTCACGCTGGTGGGCACTGTGGTACTGGTCACTCTTGGAAAGTTTTCGTAATAAAACTGTTTGACCGTGGGTTCAATCAATGCAGGTTGAACTTGATTGGTTATCACGTCTGCAATGTCATTGCGATTGTCATAGGAAAACAATATGGTGGGCAGTATGTTTTGACGCCACAATCCTCCGTCACTGCTGAAAGTGTTGGTTGAACTGTACTTGCCGGTATTGTCCACAAGGTCAAGATAGCGACTGGTGCCAATCGATGCACGATTCAATGCCTTGCTTTTGATAATTGAATTATACTGTGTATAAGGAAACAAGTTATAATCTTCACCGTTGACCATGCGATTCTGTGTGTAGTAACGTGCAGGAGCACGTTGTTTGATTTCGCCAATGGGTTCACGTGCCTGACTGTTGCTCACAGGGCGGGTAATACCACAAGTAAAGGTAATGGTCTGCAAGTTGCCGTTGCGGTCAGTGTAACTGATGGGCAACACAACATTTTGCATTTCTTCAGGGTTGATAATGTATTGCAATCCGTTTGAAGCACGTACATAGGCACGGAATATGCCCACTGGAATTTCACTAAACACACCATCACCAAAACTCATGGTGATTTGGTCATTGGCTCTTGAAGTCACTGAATAAATGGGTTGCAATACATTATTGCGTTGTTCAGCTGCGGTATAAACATTTTCCACATACTGCCACTCTCGACTGATGTTTCCTAAATTGTCCAGTTGAAACAACCAACGATCTTCATTGTTGACACCTTCAACGTTGATATCCACTGTGCGGTTGGCAATGCGTTCTGCTAGGTTAAAGTCTTGGTTTTGTAAAATACCTTGTTTGAACAAGAAAAAATATCCTGTGTTGGCACTCTGAAATCCCAATTGATCATTTCTAAACAGCATGTTGAACACTGTGTTGGGCTGTGGTGCCGGTTCATACACATAGTCTTTTCCAACTGAGCTAGAGGTTGTGGCTTCAAATGGCATGTTGATGCCATCAACTGTGGCAGTGTAGGGTATCACAGGCAAAAAACCAGACACTAAATTGATGCCATATTCGTCTGTGCGTACTCCTAGAATGGTCTGTCTATTGCCAGGACGTCCTATTTTTTGACTGTCAACCAGACTAGCATTGACAATGGCAGTGAATTGTTCTTGCCAATCTGGATTGGTAGGATCGGTCCAGTTTACAGTGACATTGCTGAGATTTACACCATTGTAATCCACAACATTTTCGGTGGTGGTGACATTGAATACTTTGAGAAAGCCTTCGGCTGCGGTGTTGCGTTTGGCTGTGTAACTCACAAGATTGGCCAGTCGCACCACACTGTCTCTGCGTTCAGCTGTGTCAATGTAGTTTTCACGAGTGTTTAGGTCGGTGCGAAAAGCCAGTGCTTGACCCATAAATGCCATCACATCCAACAGGGCAATGAATTCTGATGATTCAATATAGTCATTGAATGTTTCGGGGTAGTACAAACGCAGATAATCAATGAAACTTTTACGAAGAGTTTCAAAGTCGTAACTTTGAAAGTCGGCTTCGCGGTAAGTTTGGTAGATTTGTTTCCAATCCTCTACGCCAAATATTGCTGTCTGTCTTGTGGTTGTTGCCATTTTTGTCTCGTCCGTGCTTTATTTATTAATAATAAAAACGGCGTAGTTATACGTAACTGGCATTACGAGTAGTTTCGTCAAAGAATATGCTGAGTATTTCGGCGTTGGTGGTGTTGATGACCGTGATCTGAAGTTGTATCAACATGCCATTTTCTTGGGGGAACACCTGTATATCATTGATGGTGAGTCTGGGATCGCCACCGGCCACACGTTGTATTTCGGCTCGCAACTCTTCTTGCAGTTGTTCCACTTGACTTTCAAACAAAAAACTATAAATTGTGGTGCCATAGCCTGGACGGCCAGGCAGTTCCCCTTGACGAATGTTGAAAGCATTCAAGAGATCGCGCTGAATCAACGCAAAGTCTGTCAGTGTAAACTTTTTGTTTTGATTGATAGTGTTAAAGCCAATGAATGTGGTCATGTTGATATTTATGGGTATCAGGCAGTGTATTTTACTGTGGGCACTTTGTCGTTGCCCACCACACGTTTGCTGGCTGCGTCCACAGTTTGTCTGTTGACCGTGTCAACCGCCGGCAATGGAGTGATCACTGCTTTCATGGCATCATCTATTTTGAAGTTTGCAAAATCTGCTGCAAATGCTCCGTCTCTTGCTGCGGTGTCAAATTTAGACTTGATATCTGCAGGCAATGGTAGTCCTTTGGCCCAGTCCATGGTGGTGGGTATGCTTTTGGCAGCGGCGTTGGCCAGGCCAGCCAATGATGCGGTGCTTAGTTTGTCTGTGGGTATGCCCAATTGCTTGACTGCATTGAGTCCTTGACTCATAAGTTGTTGTTGAATACCATTTTGAGTTGGCACTGAGCCTAGCAAACTGTCTAAACTATTGATACCATCTTTGCCGGTGAACACCGCTGAACTTTTTAACACGTTAGTTAGTGAATTGATGCCTTGTTTCAAGTATGTGGCTGCGGTGCCTGGTTTGAGTATACCAGCAGATTCCAATTGTGATGCATCAAATCCAAATTTTCCTGCACCCAGAGTGTTTGATATTGCACTCGACGCCTGCCCCACAAGTTTGCTGGCTGAACTCATAGCAGCCGTTACATCAGGAATGCTTAATCCTTGTATAGGAACTAGGGCTGCACCTTGCTTGGCAAAGTCTGCCACATTAATACCATTGGTCACTGGCAATTTACTCACAACAGATGATATTCCTGCCAGTGTCTTGCTGGCCACTGACTGTGCTTGTGCTGCTATGTCACCAACCCCAGGTATATTTTTAATGGCTCCTGACAAGTCGCCACCGATGCCTTTGGCTGCTTGTGCCAGTTGTGCTTGAGCACCAGCCAGTCCATCAGCAGCCTGTGTAGCAGCACTGAGCACATCGCCTTTTTTCAATCCCACTAAACTGCCGGCACTGACTTGTTTGTCAAATATAGCTTTGGCCTGGTCGAGGCTGAGCCCTGGCGGGCCTTTGATTTCAAAAGGCTGGCCATTGACAGGATTGGTAAAATTAAAAATACTCATTTGGCCAAGATCTCCACGCCAGCTGGCACAGGCGGAGCACCTGGTGGAGGTGTTGGTTTGCCTGGCTCAAACTGTGTTTCTACAGCCACGCCCTTGTTGTGATAAGGATACGGTTCGTGTGTGGGTGCTCGTGTGACAATGCTTTCTAATTTGTCTTTTTGTACTTCCCAGCCGGTACTTGTGTTGAAAGTCACATCGTCCATGATGGTTTTTTGTATGGGGCTGGGTGCTGTTACCGTGGGTGCCGCAGGACCATTCAAGTCTATACCGCCAGCAGTAAACAATAATGATTCGCCGCTGTTCCAAGATCCACTGGCACTTTGCAATGCCATTGATCCGTCGGCCTTGATACCTATCTTGGCTTTGCTGTATATGTTTATGTCTTTTTTCACTGTGACCGTGAGATCAGCATCGGCTTCCAAATTTATATTAGACATGGCCTTCATTTTTAAATTGCGACCAGCATACATGTTGATGTCACGATCAGCATGCAAATTTATATCACCCTGGGTGCGTATGTTTACTGAGTTGGTTGAGAACACATCCACTGTGCCTTCTTGGCCAAACTCCAGCCAGGTTTGTCCACTGGCATGCAATATGTGGAAGAAGTTGCCTGAGTCGTTCATCATGATTTGATGACCTTTGGGAGTGCGCAATCGGAACAAGGCATTGTCGCCATTGATGTCACCATCATCCATTACAAGGGTGTGCCCGCCCATGCGACCTATGACTTTTGCATCTTGTGGTTTGATTTCATTGGCTTGAATTTTTTGCAAGATGTCTTGCGGGCTCATGCCACCGTTGTACACAGGTACACCAGGAGTGCTGACCCCAAACACTGTGCTGGGACTTTCTCGTTGGCTGGTAGACTTTATGGGTCCACGTTCAATGTCTTTATTAAGTCCTTGCTGAAAGAATGCCTGAGCAGCCACACTGTGTACTGGCTTCTTTTGATCAAAAAATCTACCATTATTGACTAACTCTTCGTTGTTTACATTGAGTTCTGTAACTGGCAAATACTTGTCATTGGTAAAATATGTTTCTTGATTTTTGTTGGTAGATACGTAGTCGGCGCTGGAGCCCACAGCAGGAACCATGTGTCCCAGTCCTGTGTCAGGCACTACACCAATGTAATAGCCCAGTTGACGGTCGCCATTGGCAAACACACACAGCACTGTGATACCAAGGTCAGGAGGAGTGAACCACATGCCATAGGCATTTTGATTTTGCGCATATTCACCTACATTATTTTCTGCGTTGTTGCCTGCAGGTGTGTAGCCAAAAAATCCTGGCAAATATCTCACTGTGGTCCATTTGGTGCTGTCATTCATGTCACCACCACTGAACGTGTCAATGTATACCTGTAAACGTCCTGCCCGTGTGGGATCCACATTGTTCATCACAATGCCCACAAATGGTCCAAATTCTGAGGGCACACCTCCACGATCTAATTTGTAATTCTGCGGTCTGCCTCTGCTGCGTTGTACTTCTTCTGACAAAATTGCTCCTTATGCTTCTTTAACTATGGTTTGTGTACGCCCTGTGCTGGAATACGGGCTGGTATTTAATTTCACTGGAGAATTGGCACTAAATGCAATGGATTCAACTCCAGAGCCCGTGGGTGCTTGAGGATATTTTGACGGACCAACTGTATTATTGCTATTCACAGCCGCTGGTGGATTGGCAACGGTCGCAATGTTTGTTATTGGAGGTGCAGTGGCCGGTATGGTGCCAGTGGCGGTTAACGCCGCTCCATTGGTCACACTGTTGACTACATTGGTGTTGTTGGTGTTGTTGGTGGTATTCACAAAGTTTTGTGCCACTGTGGGTGACTGTGCATTGGGTCTTGTGCCCAGTGAGCCTTGATTGAATGCTATACCAGCTTCCGGTGTGCCTGGGTTGGCGGCTGTGGACTTGCCCACAGTGTTGGTGCCGTTAGGTTTGGGGAACATAAACAAAGTACCTTCGAGGGTCTGTTCAAATTTGCCTTGTCTAAACTCACTGACCACTCGAGTGGCCTGATAAACTGTGCTTTGTATGGGCAGTCGATTTTTGGCATCTCCACCGGCATAAGGGTCTGCCAGCCCAGTTTTTATATCGTAGTCGTTGGGACGTTGCCAAGAAATTTCAAACATCACTTGTTCAGCATCAAAATTTATGGTGCCATCAGGAAAAAATGGTGAATAACTGAATTCTTTGGCATTGACGCCACCGGATAAACTGCCTTGTTGAATCCAACTTGGATCTCCTATGATGCGCATTTTGGCTGTGCCCATGCTGCCGGGACTGTAGAGATATTCAGCAGCATTGGCCTGCACCTCCAGCGCACGACCTTGTTCACCTGCTCTGCTTTCAGAACTGGCAGCCATGTAAGTGTACTTGGCTATTTCTCGCATGCTGGAGGTAAACTGTTCTCTCTGTGCTGCTGCTATGTTATCTTTTGCACTGGTGCCAGTTACTGTGAGGTTGTAGAGACTGTTGAAGTTGGCAGTGAAATCCAGCACTGCGGTATTGGCACCAGTGAACCAATAAGGATATGATTTATGAACGCCACGAAATCTTGTGAGTGGGAAATATCTAGATTCAAAGTTCTGCAAAGGATAAGGAGTCACAATGAACAAAATGTCATAGGCATAGTCCCTACGTTTTGGATCATATGTTTTGTTTTGCGTGGCTTCAAAACTGATTTCATACCATTTCATCGGATTTTTTGCATTTATTGCTGCTGCTGTTTTCTCATTGGGACTTTCAATCTGAGTTTTGGCATCTATCACTGTCAACTGTTGCTCTAGTATATAACTGCTGTTTCTGATCACTAAATCGATGGCCTGCACCACCTGCATGCCGGCAGTGATACTGAAGTTGCGGTTTGAAATGTCCACAGAGGTTTTTTCCGGATTCAGTGCTTGATTGGCATTTTCCCGGGGTGGAGGTCCCATAGCCCCATCATCTTGCTGATTGATTCGTCCGGACGGCCTTAGTGTGGCAGCTCCAATACCACCAGCAAATTCAATGTCGTAGGTGTCTGCCACATCATAAATGCCTTTCTTTACCAACTCTTGTTGGTATGCGTTCATGGCTCCCATGAGTCCTTGTTTGATCACCAGCCTGGAACTGGGCGCAGCCGATGCCTTGGGCGGTGGTGGCGCTCCTGCTGAGCCAGAGACGGTCTGTTGGGACGAGTCTGATTGAGAAGATCCACCACCTGTGGTTGTGGATTTTCCTGGATCGTTGTTGGGTGCTGTGCCGGCAACGTACTGCAATCCATTGCCCAGCAATTCACTCACGGTAGATGCTGTAAACTGTGTGTCATAGGGTATGGTACCACGACGTGTGCCACCGGCAACCATTTGACCAATGGGTGCGCAGTCAAAATCATAAGTGACCAGTTTTGAACTTACACTCCAGTCAATTTTTTTAATGAGAAATGGTATGAACTTTTCTACCACAGCATTGGGATCAGTGAGTCCTGTATTGGGATCAGCTGCACCCACGGCCATCAAATTGCCATTGATGTCATAGCCATACCAGCGCATGACCATGAGATAGGCTGCTGCTGTGTAGTTGATGGGTTGATTATCACCTTGTACCTGTCCCACATCTTGCACAGCACGATACAGTCTGTCCAACAAGGTGATGTTGCTGGGCTCTATCACGGTGAATTTGAGATCTGTTACCATGTGGGCTGTTTGCGTGGCCTTGCCAGGCAACGCATTGTCTATGGTGATAGAGTCAATGTAAAAGTCTTGCGGGAACGCAGGATTACGCCCGTAGTCTTCAGTTCCATCATTAATAAAATCAGCGTTGGCATCCTCGCCATTCACAGTACCAGAGCCTTTGCCCGTAAACCCACCTTTGTTGGTAGGTGCGCCGCCGCTTTGAAACAGCAAAAAATATCCGTTGATATCTTTTTTCTTTCTGCGCAACAATCGCTCATACTGCAATGTGCTCATCAAATACACACTGGCGCTATAGGTATAACTGGCAAATCTGTCCAGTATATTGGGCTGTGGTGTTATTTCGTCTGTGGCTGTGAGATTGCCTGACACGTCAACCTTGTACTGTGTAGCGAAAACATTGACCGGACCCAACGTAGGCACGGCATCATCTTTGTTTTTATTTACATTGCTGTTGGTGTTATTGGTGTTGTCAACACCATTGGGAAGAATTGGAGGTGCTGCCATATATTAGAATCCCAATACAGATTTGAGTGTGGTAATCTTGGGCAGATAGATACTAGTACCTACTGTAAAATCCAAGGGCGGCTTGGTCAGTGTGTTGGGGTTGCGTTGATAAAACACCCACCACAGTCGAGCATCACTGTAGAGATCATGTGCCAGCAAGTCGGGGCGATATTGATATGTGAGATTGATGCTGAAACTCAAATCATCACTTTCTTTGGGCAATGGTCGGTCCACCATGACATCAAGATAGAACTGATTATAGCCTGTGAGAAAATAAGGACTGGTTGCGTCATAGTTGGCCATTACCAGAACCCTCCTTTGAGCAATTGTCCACTGGCATATTCTTTCATGTTGAACAACGTGCTTTGTTGGTTGCGTGTTTGTATAGGCATGAGGGTGAGGGATATGTCACAACGAGTGGGCACATAGGTACTATTGTCAATCATGTTTATGCTTTGCAGATCCAGCAAAGTCTGTGATGGAACATTGGGCAGGGCTCCTTTGGACAAGGCAGCAGTTCGCAGTCGATCCAACACTGCGGTAAAGGGATTACTGCCGCCGGTGGCTGTCTTGGTTTGTCGATCTCCTAGATTCACATTGTAGTTGTTGGGCTTGGTTCTTATGTAATCACAGTTGTTGGGCATGTTGTAGTTGAATGATTTGACCACACAAGGTTGATTGTTGAATTGGTACTGTCCCAGGCCAATGAGATATACCAAGGGAGGCGGAGTACCGCGAAAAGAATCTTTGGCACCGTAGAACATCTTTGTGACCGAGCGAAAGAAATGTATCACTGCCAACAAGTAATTGGCCTCGGCTGTGTCTTGCGCAGTGAATTCTCCAGAAATTTGGATGTCACCCACATATGAACTTTTGTAAAACTGTCCGCGATAATTGCTGTGTGTGAGATCCGTTTGATCATAGTTGGCGTTGTACGAGGTGGTAATGCTGGGCATGTAGGGAAACACCACACCATTGCTGGTTGCTAGTGGTGCCAATATGCTGGTTGCCACATCCTTATCTTTGTACAAATACGTGGCTCCGGGAGCCAGCCGCAGTCGTACACGCCAGTCACCGTTGGCAGGCGATTGGAACTCGGCAGCTACCGCTGCCTCACGTTTGAGTTGTTCTACTTGTGCTGCGTCAAATGCAGCGTCTCTACTAAAATTCAACTCGTTGGCCTTGTTTTGCACAGCCGTCGACGCAGTGTAATACCCACTGCTGGGTCCTGCTTCCACCGGTGCTGGTGGAGCAATAGCTTTCAGCACACTGGCATTGGTGTTGGCATTGAAGTCGGTGGCGGCAGCAACAGGATCGTCTGCTGGGGGAGTGACCTGTGCTCGAGCAATACTTTGTTCAGGAGTCAACAGTGGTTGATCACCAGTTTCGTCAACTGGGGCAGGATTCACCACAGCTATTTGATCGTTTGCTAACGCAGCAGCTTGATCTGGCACTTCAACCGGCTGTTGAGATTGGATCACAACCGGCTGTTGATCTGGCACTACCACGGGGAC
>Ga0181355_1001333_pt1 | contig 10857 bp, 5 predicted proteins | sample Fa13VDMM15DN_FD_130099 | JGI IMG/M metagenome (GOLD analysis project Ga0181355, IMG submission 130099) | Freshwater viral communities from Lake Michigan, USA - Fa13.VD.MM15.D.N | ecosystem: Environmental > Aquatic > Freshwater > Lake | place: USA: Michigan | collected 2013-09-23 | reverse complement strand
TCTTCCGATCTGGGGGATAGATATATAGTACGGTAAGTCAGCATAGGCCCCGTTTTTTTGCCCAAATTGCGACCGCCTCGCCGAAATGCATTTTTTAACAAGACCGCCAAAAAATAGCAACCAAAGCCCCGGACATTACAATTAAAAAGCATTCTTCAGGGTAAACAACGCAATTGAAAAAGCATGATAATAAAGTGTTACAAACTAATTATCTATAATTCTTCGGTGCTGTGGCGCATTACTAAATGCATTCTTGACCCCAAACAACGCATCCTAATATATCATAAACCCCGCCCAGCGTTCGATTTTTCCCGAAAAAACCAAAATTTGAAAAAATAGCATACCGTCTTGACCCGGTTTGATGCATTCTAATATATCTAATCCAGCGAATCTTAACATTAAAATCGAAAACTTTTAACTCAAGATTACATCGGATTTTTCAAAAAAAGAACATAAAAATTTGAATTCAAAAAACAAGTACTATATTTTGTACATAGAAATTATATCTTTAAGTCCTAAAATTTTAATTCAAAAAATTCAAAAAAAGAACATAAAAATTTGAATTTGAGAAAAAGCATTATTACAGATTAGAATATAATCTATATTAAATAAAAATATATAATATAATATATGGAAGACTACGACTTTATAGAATTCAGGAAATCAAGACATAAGGGTAAAAAATACGCAGCGATTTTGAGGAATAAAAAGACAAACCGTCTAAAAACAGTAAATTTCGGGGATCTAGAATATGATCATTACCAAGACAAAACCAACCTTAAACTATATTCAGACATGGACCACGGCGACGAGAAAAGGCGGGACAGTTTCAGGGCAAGATTTGGCAGAATGGCAAAGAAAAAATATAGTCCTGCATATTTCGCATATAATTTTTTATGGTGATTATGATATAGACATTAGGGTTCTATATTCCCCACTTTCAAATTTTTGAATTATTAAAGATGAATCTGATTTAATTATTTTATATTCATCTAACAGAACTGATGGCGTCCTTACAGGTTTTAACATATCAAAATTACCAGTTGTAGTAAATTCAACATTTAAATTATCTTGCGCGGATTCATGAATAAAATTTACAGAGTCAGCTATAATATTTTTTAAAAACTGATGATTACGCGACATATTATATAATATGTGTCGAAATTAATTTTTATTAAAATTCGTAAGTAAAAAGAAAATAGCAATATTACAAAGACATCGAAACCGCGATTTTGCCAGAATTTCCAGAGTAAGATATAATGTTGATATATTCATGCACAACGATTATATAAAACTTGTAGGCGGTAGAAGCAGTCGCCGCATATGGTGCCATAGTAATATTACAAGACCAATTGCTAACGTTTTTACCAGAACATCCGCCAGAAAACATATTTTTACTGTCGGGTTGTATATTCCAGTAATGAGACAACACGTTTTCATCTTGCCCGCCGGCAGATTCCCCAACGGACGACCCATTTACTGATCTAGTAAAATTAGTACCGCCAACAGAAAATAAAGCATTTTCTAAGGCGGTTTCAAGATTATCGGAATACTTATAAACGCTACGACCATTCATAAAAAATTCGGCGGCGGTTATCGGCTGAAATCTGCCCCTATCAAATTCTGGCACAACCGCAATTCTAGTACATGTAACAAGATTTGGAACATTAAATTTAAGCGTCTGGCTAAGCGCAGAACCTGAAAATTTCCCAGTCGTAGCAGCCGAAGTTATTGATACTTCTACTATGCTTTCCTCATAGGTACTGTAAGACAAACACGATAAAGGCTTGCTTAAATCAAACTGCATATCTTGATATTTTCGAAGGCTTGCCTCGTCGAGCGAATAATAATATACAATAAGTCCACAATCGGACGTATTAATTACGGGTGCGGTTGCACTATTACGCGAAATCTCAAGAGCGCTACAAAGTTCTATAGAAACTGTTATAGGTTCAACAAAACTTAAATCAATCAGGTTACCTAAGCCTGAAGTAGTTTCAGCAAACATAATAGGAGTATACATATTAACATCCCCTGCATTAGTAGCAGCTATCGCGACGCCGGTTGAAAGGTCGGATAAACCAACACGACGTAAAGTATCTTTTACGGAGGTTTCCTGTTCTGAAACCATACAATAGTTTTGTACATAGTTCAAAGATGATATTTCGCGGGAATGGCTCATTATTCTAGCAGATTTTACAAGAACAAATGACGCGTTTCTTGTTAATACTGAAGTAGTTTCAAGAAGCTTCAGATTTGTTTTTAAAACTATACCCGCAAGAAGACCGTAACGAGGTAGCGCGAAATCAAATTTTTTACCATAAGCAAAATTAGACGTAACCGGTAACTGAATTTTATCTTTGGTCATGCTGGGTAAACTTGATTGAAGATTATAAAGCAGGGGATCTAAGGACATATCTTTTAATAGAACTTGTCCGGTTGGTGAAGACGATAAACTTAACAATTGATAGTTTGCCATGATATTATATATTAATGTTATATAATATTTTTTAATAAAAAATCATTCAAATTCGTATTCGGGATCATCAGGTATATCAAATGTCATTTCGTTAATAATATCGTCCATTTCATTTATATTATTGTTTTCCGGAATGATAGGAGCGATCAGCCCAAGTCCAAGCATATCTGTTGGACCACCAAAAACAAGTGATAAATCATCAATATTATACCATAAAAACTTTACTGTTTCTTTGAAAGCGCCCAACCCGATGGCCATTAGATCGAATCCTACCATAGGCGGGGCGTCTCGTTTTTCTCTGTACGGTACAAACATTTTAGCACTTTGTAATAAATTTGTCTTATATGTATCAATCATATGGTCTGTAAAAATATCGAGCGCGTTTTGTCTGTCAATCAAATAATTATTTCCAACCGGGAAATATGGAGTAACACTATTTATATAATTAAGTGCATCATTTGTATTGTAATAATTTCTAATATCTTGTAGCGCGGTTGCAACTTCGAAGGTTTCGGCCGACTCCTTATTCATCCAATTGACACCGCCAAACGACCTATATTTTATATCTTTAAATTGTTCGGATGCTAAATAAAGCGCATACTGGCCAATTGAATTACCTTTAGAATGACTCACCATTTTAATTTTAGTTTTGTTATTTACTCGCGTATCTAGTAGCTTTTTTATCCAGTCGGTCGCCATGTAGTTACTATACATAAAACCTTGATGACCTTTCAAGGGTAAATCTAAATATTTTTCAAGCATCCCCAAACCTTTTGACGCTACAGACGTTGAAAAATAAGAAAGAGGGGTATATAACGCCGAAAGTAATTTAGTTACTCTCAAAGCGCTATTAATATCAGCCATATTTATACCCCAATCCCTCATATTTTGTGATCCTCTAAACAGCATAATTAGTTCATTTTTATCATCATTTTTTACTGATATAATACTTTTATCGTCGGTTGCTTCGACATAAACCGCATCATCTTTCCAATTATAGAAAATATCAAGAAACTTATCTTTTAATTTATCGTTATCTGTATCATAATTCTTATTAGCGAATTCTACTAAACTTGCATCAACCCAATCGGTGCTTTCTTCAGGTATTTCTATTTTGTTAAAATCTACTGTTTCAAAATATTCGACATCCTCTAATATCTTACATACTTCATTGAAATTAGTTTTAAGTACAAGCCGTCCTTTTTCATCAAATTCAGCATCTTGAAAATTTTGGTACATTTTATCAGGCAATTTAATATCATCGGGTTTTTGATCTTCATAAAACGGTTCAATCTTTTCTTTAGGTCCAACCGAAAATGTACCGTCCCCATTATCAAAGGGTTCGTCAAAATTCCCGCCCAGATCATTCAATATTTTAATTCGATCTTCCGCGTATTGCCGAGAAGGAAAACGTGGTTCATTTTCTGGATTATGGAATATTTTTTTAACATCTTCGTCTATAATATTTGGCAATACATCGAGTTTAACTGCCTTCAACAATAACCCCCGAATCGGAACATTAAACCCTACCATAGTTACATCTATCTTACGCTCCGGCACAATTCCAATAATAGCAGGTTTCAACATAGGTAATATCAAGTTATACTTTGGATTATTAAGAAATATGTTTGCCTGTAGCTCATTCATAACTAAGCAATCAAACAAAACTGTATTATCAATATTTTCAAATTTAGGACCTAAAACAGTCATCATCATTTTTCTACTTGTTTCAAGATAACTTGTAGTATCAATCAAGCCGTCAATCAAGAATTTAACTAAACCCTCTCTTGTTCGGGTACCTCTAAACACTTCAGAACCAAAATTTTTAATAATAGATTCCAATGTATTTTTTTCTATATATTCCTCTATCATTATGTCAGGTCTAGAAATATCAAGAACCAAATCTAGAACGCGGTTTATAACTTCATTCATCATCAAATCGCTTTCGCCAGTATTTGTAACACCATGACCTACGCCCCGTATTTCGTTAATAAACAAAGATACAAGGTTGTCTATTGATCGGACAAGTTCGGCGTCATATTCGGTTGCAGGATAAACAACCTCTAGAAACGTTGATGTTATTTCTAACATATTTGTTTTTGGGTCTGTATTTATTCCTAAGCTAAAAGTATTATTTAAAAAAGATGAATAATATGATAAATAAACAAGTGCAAGATTAAAAAGGACTTTTCCAGAATTATTATTAAGTGCATTTATTCTATCTTCTGTTTTTCCAAAGAAATTAGTAATAAGATAACTATACCTGTTATTAATTTCTACATCTTTCAAGGTTTTATAGTTTCTCTCCGAAAAGATCGCAGTTAAAATATTTTTAGAAAACTTATCAATTTTTGCGTTTGTTTCTATAGAATTTCTAATAATAGAACCTTTTGGATACATCCCAGAAAATACAATATCATCTAGTTTCTTAAAATCCCCGGAATTAATCGCGCTATCAAATTGAGAGATTGCGACAGTATCAGCTATTTTTTTTATATTTTCCATTATCATTATTGAGAACATACACGAACTAGACGCACTGAGAATAAAAGCCGACGTATTATTATTGCCCAACTCTCCGATATCTAATATTGCTTGTCTTGTGGAATGTTCGGAATTATTCGTATTTGGTTTATAATCTACTCCACGCATTAACTGCGAAATCTTGCCATATTTCAAATAAGACGCAATATCTATATTAGAAGCTTCAATTTTTTGGTTAACTGAATAAGCAATATATGATCTGCTTTCTTCTCCAGATTTTCGCATATCTAACCAGTCGTAAAACTCTTGATTATTTTTAGACAACATAAAAAAATATTCGTGTTCATTTACATATTGTGTTTTAAATTCTTCGCTATATGTTACTCCTGCTTGATCAATAGTAAAAGGTTTTGTTATATCTCGGTCATATTCAAAACTATCTTTTATTAATTCATATTCTTTATTTGTAAGTCTTTCATTAGTATAATCAAGTCTATGAAATGGTAATTTATTTGGTCCATATTCGTAAAAGTCATCTTCATCAGCTACATTCAATACGCCCGCATCATGCATTGCTTGTATGCGGGGGTCATCAGATACAGTCTGTTTTATTTTTAATTCTACTGGTCCTATGTTGTCTGTCTGTTGCATTACATTTATATCATTATTGATTCTTGAATTTGACACAGTTGCATCATCTATAGTTGAAGTTATAACGCTTCCGTCTGGGTTTAATTCGATTTCGCCAGGTTCGTTTATATCCGTATCCGGTTCTAATAATTCATTATAATCATCTTCAGTTATTGTTCCTATAATTCCCTGACGTTGCGAAAATTTATCGGCATCTATATTCGCCCCTTGTTGCGTTATTGTTCCGTCGTCACTAATTGAGACGATAGAGTACGTACCATCGTCATTTTGCACACCATATAATCCGGGTGTATAATCGCTTAATTTTCTCCCAGTATCTCCGGTTATTTCCGGTTGTGTTTCCGTACTACTTGTCATTTTATTCCAATCATCCGCCGTTACAATTGTTGACCCTGGGTATTGTTTATTTAAATCATCCGCACTTAGATTTGAACCCAATAAATTATCATCGGTCATTCCGTCGCCGTCTTGATCTGGTAGTCTCTGTATTATTTCATATCCTTTTCCATCTTTTTGTATTATTGCATATATTGTGCCGATAGTTGGTTGATAGTATCCGGCGGATGGATCAAATAATGTAGGTTTTGTCGATGTTGTCGCATCTGGTAAAACAACCTGCGCCAAACCGTCCTGATTTGTCAAATTAGCTTCATCATAAACTATTCCGTGATTATCTGTATATTGTTGAACCATTTGTATTAATTGGTCGTTTGTTGGTGTACCCCCGGCGAGTGTCATATAATCTTGAATATTTGTAATAAGCGATGCATAGTCATTTACAAAATTAATTTTACTATAATTATCTTGATTTGCAACATAAACATCATAAATATTTCTATAGATCGTATCAATATCACCGCCACCCATTTCATACTGTTCGGTAAGTTCAGTTAATGTAACATTTCTATTTATATTAATAACGAATTTATTATAATCTCCTTGGTCAAATGATGTATCGGGTAAAGGGTCAGTGGTCGCCCCAGTTTTCGGAATAAAATTTCCTGATTCGTCAATATCATAATCACTAATACTATTGTAAATTTTATCAAGTTCATCTTGGTTCGATATGTACCAGTTTGAAAACGCATCAGGGTCATCAGCACCTGATTCAATTATCGCATCATAAATTTGTTTTGCCTTATCTGGATTATCTACCCAATATTGATTATCTTGTTTTAGAAATGTATAAAAGGTGTTATAATCTCCAATGTCTTGAGGTACTACGTATTGTTCACCAATTTTATCTTTTGCCATATCTTCTGGCGTCGGTTCAAAATTCCTATATAGTTCATCAGGTAAGAACGTGTAATCTTTAAAATTGCTTTCATTGATTTCATTATAATAGGATACATCACCTTTATAATCTAATGCGGTTTGTCTAAAAACATTATTAATACTATCATATACATAAAGTTGAGTTTTATCATCAACAACTATATAATATATTTGGTTATCACTCACCCCATCTAAGGCAGGGTTATCATTATTAAAATATAACCATTGGTCGCCGATAGTTGCAGGGTTTCTTTTAATTGCTTCTGCAAAATTTCCATTTTCATCAACCTCATAATTTCCCATATCGTTGTAAAGTATGTCTAATGCACCTTGATTGTCATTATACCAACTGGCGAAATCACCACCATCATCAATAATATTGTCATATATTTGTTGTACTTCGTCTTGCTTATAGTTCCAGTAGGTTTCATTATCTTGTTGAAGAAATGCGTAAAATTCTTCAAAATTCGAAATATCGTCAGGTGTTATATATTCTTTTAGTGTAGGATCATATGGCGGAAAAACTGGTTCAATCTCCCCGGGGTCAGTCCCATAAACCATTTTATTATATGCGTCATCGTACTCTTCATCAGTTAATATTGTTATATTATCTTCTGGTTTGTACTTATCGGTCATTTGTTGTCTGGTCATAAATCCGATAAGCTTAGCGGATTTATCAGCGTTTATTTGCATAACTTGGTATTTATCACCATATATAATCGCATACAGACCTTCAGATAATGTAATATCTCTTTTTTCGTCAGGTAAAGAAGGTTGAACCTGAACATTATCAGGGTTATCTCCTCCTAATGGTGGTTGCGCCGTTTCTTGTAATTGTCTAATTTCTGTTTTATCACCCTGTTTATTAGCCAACTCATCCGCTAGTTTTTTCGCGGTATCGCTTGGGTCGTTTGGGTCTGAATCTACGTATAATGGGTCTTGATATTTATCTACTAGTGCTTGTGCGGCGTTGTTGGTTACATTGTTTTTTTTATCAATTGCTTCCTTTAATTCGTTATCAAGTTTTTCCAATTCCGTAAAATCTTTATCATAAGTATCGTTTTGGTCATATTCTTCCTTACTAGAAAGATAATTTTCAATATTTTTAATTGTTGCCTCATCTCCCAAATTATTTGTCATATAATCGATAATCTCGGCCGTTGTATATCCACTTTGTCTTAATTCATTATAAGAATTTGCAAAGCCCTCAAGTTCATTATATCCATCATTTTGCGACACCTCATTTATTAAATCAAAGTACGCTGGGTCATTTTCCAATAAATTATTAACATAACCATTTTCTATCGCTTTCTTTAAATTTGCACCTAATGTCGAACTTGTATCAATATTATCATATATCGAATAAAGATAAATATATAAAAAGGAGTTCCCCAAGTTTTCAGGTAGCATCAAGCCAGTGGTGTATAAATCGCCAGGTATGCCTTTACTATTGTATCCAACATAACTTAACATTGTTTCTTCTTCTGTCGCACCCTGTTCAATTAAATCATAATACAGGTTTGGGAAGTGTTGTTTAATATAACCCGCGTCTAATACTATCTTTCCCCCATCCCAATATCCCGATATAGGGGTTGCATAATAATAAAAATCTTTATCAAAATATATTTTATTGCTCTGTGAGGATGTCTGGGGTTGTTCTATCTGATAACCATTGTTTAAATTTCCATATTCATCTAAATCGTCCGATATTTCACCATCATAAAGGCGTTTTAATTTATCCTCGTTCGCTGTGTACCAATCGCCGAACGGGTCGTCGTCTATTGCGTTAGGGTCGTCCGGAACTTTTAAGACGGCTTCATAAATTTGTCTTGCTAAGTCTTCGTTTTCTTCCCAATATCCCTTATTTGTACGATCTTTCAACCATTGATAAAAGCTTGGAAAGTCTCCAATATCAGAAGATGATATAATATCGCGATCGTCTATATGTTCCTCATCCTCCTTCGCTTCGTCTATTTCATCCTGTAAAACATCCTTTACATACCCATTCGCGTAAAGTTCAGTGTAATAATCTTGAAATATCTTACTATCAAGAACGCGGTCTAGCTCGTCGTCATTATATGCCGGTGCTTCGTTAATATTATATCGGCTGTAATAGTCTTCTATAAACCAGTTTGCAATATCTGAAAAATCGCTTAAATTCACAAAAGCATCATCTATATCTACATACTCGAAAACCTGCCATATAAACGACGTTAAGGGCCGTATGTTCTCTAATACAAATGTTCCGGCGTCGGTATAATTTTGACCCTGTAAAGATACTCTATCATAGAACTGACGCATAATAACCGAATCAGCGTTTAAATAAGTAAGCCAATTAACCGCCCGTATAGATCCTATATATTCCTCTATCTCTTGTACGAACTGTTCATATGTTATATAAGTAGTCGGTTCTGTTTTTGGTGGCGTATATTCTGCAGGTATTGTAGTATATCTATTTTGAGATAATCGATCATCTGAAAAATAACGTTTAGGCTTTTTTATCTTCTTCTTTTTCTTCTTCTCTATAGGTTTGTTAAAATTGTTTCTATTCATTTATATAAAATACATAGAAATTATAAAAATTTAAATATCAATCGTCATTACTTTGCCGTCATCGTCGTAAGAATCAAGTTTATCAACAAGTACATCAGATGTTTTAGTGGCTCCATAATCATAATAGTAGGCGTCAAGATCAATATTAGTACCATCAAGCGAAAACATATGATCGGGTTTTTTATTATTCGTAGCATCATCAAGAAATGATCGCCTTTCAAATCCTCCGTTAAATCGTCCGCTATAATTTTGTCCTGCGTTATGTGTATTATTATTGTTATAATCTTCGTTTATTTTTTTAACATAATCAATTATATTGGACTTGTTGTGTCCTCCGTTTAAACCAAATTGATCTTGTGTAATCTCTTCAATCATTCCGGAAAAATTAACGCCTTTACTTTTTCTACTTGCACTTATGCCATTTTCTGGGTCGAATGCCTGTATATTAAGATCTATGTTTTTATATCTAAAAAGTTCAGTGTTTTTTAATTCCTCCCTTGATCGTTCAACATCTCTTCGGCCGTATAAATCATATTTTTCTTGTTCGTATCTGAATGTCTCTTGCCCCTTTTCCCAAACGTCGGATCTCTGCCTTATGTCCCGGCTTCTAGTTTTAAAGGCGGTTTTATCGTAGTAACCCGTTATTTGTTCTTTATAAAATTCGTTCTGTGGTCTCATTCCCGGGTCGATTATTGTTTCATACTGGTTAAATCTATCATCCGTAACACCTTGAAATCTAGATTTTACTTTACGTTCATCAAGTGCTTTTATCCGTTCCCTTACTATATTTTCAAATGTTTCTAGATCATCTAAACCTATATCAGGTATTATATCTTTTACAATATCTTTCTTTATTCCCATTTGGTCTACTTCAAGCATAGATCCGCGCGCACCGTATCCGAGAGATGTTTTTGAAGCATGTTGATTGAAACTTTTACTAATATCTTTAATTTCGCAATTAACCGACATTTATATATAATACGGTCTTAAAATTATTTTTTCTTTTTACGATGTCCCGATATTTTACCGCTACTAATTTCTGCATTATGTGTACCATATTTTTTAAAAACTTTGTCTAGTTCTTTGGCAGGTACACATAAACCCCTTTTCGTGTCGTAATCTTCTTCATCTTTTCTAGGTTCATTAGATTCTATCCAAAATTGGGGTTGTCCTAGTCTAAATTGTTCTGGCTTTGCTTCTGGCGCTCTGTAATAATATATATAGTCGCTTATTTTTTCGGCCTTCTGTATTTTGTATACACATACAACTACACATTTATAAGGTTCATCATATATTCTGTCAATAATATTTGATATCTTTTTTCGGTCATCATTGAATAGATGCATATAACGATCTTGTAACTCTTTTGATTGTTCTAAATCCGGATTACGAAAAAATATCAAAACGTCACTATT
>Ga0181355_1001332_pt1 | contig 10861 bp, 13 predicted proteins | sample Fa13VDMM15DN_FD_130099 | JGI IMG/M metagenome (GOLD analysis project Ga0181355, IMG submission 130099) | Freshwater viral communities from Lake Michigan, USA - Fa13.VD.MM15.D.N | ecosystem: Environmental > Aquatic > Freshwater > Lake | place: USA: Michigan | collected 2013-09-23 | reverse complement strand
GCCCGCATCCTTCCGACTGTCTCTTTTTGGGAAACCAGCCTGAACTGGCGGTAACTGGCTCTGACCAGCCTGGACTGGCTTTGATGGGTCGAGCGTTGCCCCGTCTGGAATCGGCGCGCTTTGGGGATTTATCTCATGGGCCTGCTGTTGCAGCTTGGGCAAAGAAATATATGGGCGTGACGCTTATGGACTGGCAACTTCATGCGTTGTCTGGGCAACTTGAATGCGATACTGCCGGCACGTTGTTGCGTTCGCAAAGTCTTGTGGAAACGGCGCGCCAGCAGGGTAAGACTGTTGCGCTTAGTGCTCTTATTGGCTGGTGGTTGACAGAGTTTGCACAGTTGCGCGGCACGCCACAAAACGTTTTAAGTACCGCGCACAAGCTCGACAGAGCCGAAGCCATTTTCCTATATCTGCAACCGATACTTACAGAATATTTTAACGGCAAACCTATGCGCGCTCTGGGCCGTAAGAGTGTGGACATGCCAGACGGCAGCCGCTGGGAAGTACGGGCCGCAACGCCAGGCAATGCTCACGGCGGAAGCAACGACCTCATTGTGTGCGACGAACTGTGGAACATACAGCCGACAGTTGTCTTTGACGCTTTGCAACCATCACAGATAGCGCGCCCTAATCCTTTGTTTTCTTGCTGGTCAACAGCTGGCGACGAGTCGAGTACGGCCATGTTGCGTATGCGTGAGCAGGGCATAAATGATATTGACGCCGGCTTGTCGCGTCAGCTGTATTTCGCGTCTTGGTCACCGCCGCCAGGCGTAGATGTAAATGACCAACAATGGTGGGCATGGGCAAACCCTGCTTTGGGCGTGACTGTCAGCCTTGACGCGCTTATAGCAGCTAGCCAAAAACCCGACCGCACTAGCTGGCTACGTGCTCACTTAAACCTGTGGGTTGCAGCCGCGCAAGGCTGGCTACCAAACGGCAAATGGGCAGAATGCCAGACCGACACAATAAGCCCGACAGGCGGAACCCTCGCTATAGATTCCAGTCTTGACGATTCTAGATATGTGGGCGTCAGGTCAGTTGCTAACCCAGACGGCACCGTTACCTGCACAGTCGAGTTCGCTGTTGAGTCCGAGCAAGCAATGTGGGCTGAAGTTGTGCGCGTCCTAACCGACCCGACAGTGCAGCTAGCGATTACCCCAATGCTGGATTTGCATCTGCCAGACGTTTACCGCCGGCGCGCCCAGACCGTCGGCTACGGCGAACTACTGAAATTCACGCCGCTTGTGCGCAACATGATTATAGAAAACAGGCTGTTTCATACTGGCGAAAACGCGCTGGCAGAACATGTAGTGCGGGCCGTCATGGTCAAAACACAGGCAGGCAGCGCCCTATCGAGCGCCAAGTCACCTGGGCCTATAGAGCTAGCGCGTTGCATGATATTTGCTAGCGCCCTGGCATCTAAGCCAATAAACAAAAACAAGCCTTTGCTAGTTGTTGTTAACGGCTAACCTGTAACTGGTGGTTGCTGGCAATCCTGCCGGACAAGTCGGCAACCACCACACGACAGCAACATTTGAGGCATACTTACAGCATGGGCATTTTTGGAAACAAACAGGTAACTAAAGCGGCTATTTCGCCAATGCCTGTAACGGGCCAAGCCGACGCGCCAAAAGTGCAGGCTGCTGTAGGTATTGGCGGCGTCTCTTCTATTGGCCAGTGGTACCAGTACCAAGAGGGCACAGCGCGTAATCGTGCAATGAGTTTGGCAACTGTCAGCCGCAGCCGCGACTTGCTCGCCAGCGTTATTGCTTGTATGCCGTTGCAAATGTACAACGAGGTTTACAACGACGCGACAGGCGAAATGGAACAAGTGCCCATTGCGCCCCGCAGCTGGTTGCGTCAACCCGACCCGACAGTTACCTACCCATTTCTCATGGCATGGACACTTGACGACCTACTCATGTTTGGCAGAGCATTCTGGTACATATCTTCTCGCACAACCGATGGTTTTCCAGCATCGTTCACGCGCATACCTGCCGGCAGCGTGACAACACCCGACCAAAGCGACGGCCCAGTGTTCTTTGGCATTAGCGATGAGATTTACTTTGCTGGCCAGCAAATACCGTCTTCCGATGTAGTGCAATTTTTGTCACCAATACAGGGCATTTTGTATAGCAGCGCGCAAACCATTGCGACCGCTATTAAGGTTGAAGAATCGCGTTACAACATGGCGCGCACGTCTTTGCCGTCGGGAATCCTTAAACAAACTGGCGGCGAACCCTTAAGCGCAACAGAATTAGCCGATATCGGCGCGGCGTTTAACCAGGCGCGCATGACGTCACAAACAGCTGTGCTCAATGAGTTTCTAACCTACGAGCCAAGCAATGCGACGCCAGACAAAATGCTCATGATAGAAAGCGCACAGTACAGCGCGCTCGACCTTGCCAGGCTGTGCGGAATCCCGCCATATCTTGTCGGCGTCGCTACTGGCTCATACGCCTACACGTCGAGCGAGCAATCACGCGCCGACCTATACATTTTTGGCGTAAAACCCTACGCCGAATGCATTGCCAGCACCCTAAGTCAAAACAACGTTTTGCCGCGCGGCACATACGTAAAATTTAACGCAAAAAACTATTTAGAAGAAAACTACGTCGCTGACGCCTTGACGCCAGACGACGAAAATACCCAGGAGGATTTAGCATGATTAGAGTTACCGCCAGCACCTTTACAGTTGACGCAGCTGCACCCGACGGCACAGCAACCCGCACCATTACAGGCATTGCAGTGCCATACAACGTTGCAGCAAACGCCAGCGGTACTGAAGTGATGTTTCTACGCGGCAGCCTGCCAGTTGACGGCAAAGCACCAAAACTGTATATGCAACACGACGCTGGGCAGGCAATCGGCCTGGTCACTGAGCGCACCGACGACGAAGAAAACATGTATTTTGTGGCAAAAGTCAGTGCCACAGAATTGGGCGATGAAGCGCTTATTTTGAGCAGCGACGGCGTGCTTGATTCTGTCTCAGTAGGCGTCAACCCCACCAAATTTACCTACAACCAAGACGGCGTAATGGTCGTAGAGGCCGCCCAATGGTTAGAACTATCGCTGGTCAGCCAGCCGGCATTTGCTGAAGCAATAATTACCAAAGTTGCTGCAAGTTCCGATACAAGCCCCGAAGAAATGTGTAATACTGAATTAGAAGACCCGACAACGGAAACAGAACTACCGGAGGAACCCGAAGTGTCAGAACAAAACGCACCTGAAGTTATTGAAGCAAGCGCACCTAAATTGTTTGCGCAAGCAAAACGTACTTTTGACATGCCCACTGCTGGCGAGTATCTCGCAGCAATGCACATTGGCGGCGAAACATTCCGCAACGTAGCAGCAGCCGCACGCGATTTCGCATTGTCAAAGCAGAGCGCATTGCAGGCCGCAGCAGGTGACGTACTTACAACTGACACACCAGGTCTCTTGCCAGTGCCAGTTCTTGGGCCAGTGTTTGACGACTTAAGTTACATTCGCCCAGTTGTTGCAGCTGTCGGCGCTCGCGCAATGCCAGACGGCGGCAACCAAAAAACGTTCATCCGCCCAACCTGGACAACACACACAAACGTAGGTTCACAGACAACCGAACTTACTGCGGTAACTGCACGCACCCCAGTTATTGCTTCCAACGTAGTTAGCAAGACTACTTTGGCTGGACAGGTCACCTTGTCTGTACAAGATGTTGACTTTACGTCGCCAGCAGCGCTTGACATCATCTTGCGCGACCTTGTCGGTCAGTACATGATTCAATCGGACGCTGTGGCCTGTGCTGCAATTCTTGGCGGCGACACCGCGTCAGGCTCGACATGGACAGTGACCGCAAACGACCCGACGACACTTATTTCAGCGTTGTATGACGCAGCAACAGACATTCTTGCTGCAACAAACTTCTTGCCAGACCACATTTTTGTGTCACCAGATGTTTGGAAAAAATTGGGCAGCCAACTTGACGGAAACAAGCAGCCAATTTTCCCATACACCGGCGTTGCAGGTCTCATGGGCGTAAACGGCTTGGGCAGTGCAAACATTACCCAATTAAACACGTTTAACCCACTGGGACTGAACCTGGTTGTTGACCGCGCATTTAGCGACAACACAATGGTTGTAGCTCGCGGCTCAGCTATCGAGTTCTACGAATCTGTGCAGGGCATCATGACCCGCGAAGACCCAGCTACTCTCGGCAAAGTATTCAGCTACTACGGCTACGTTGCCACGTTCATTGCCGATGGTGACCAAGTAAAAGCCATTGCAATCGCCTAACTAGAAAGGCGGCACAGCTGTGGCTGTTTACAAAACCCAGAGCAAACAACTGCTAGACAACTACGCAGTCATACAAACGCTGGAACCCACAGAAATAGTTCTGGGCCAGCCAGTAACAATCGGCAGTGTAGGTGCACCGTTTAACGGCACGTTCACTGTGCTCGACATACCGCTATATGAATACATCGGCGTTGACACCGCGTCAGGTGCACTGTTATTTAACGCAAACGTCGCTAGAGAAAACCAAGTGTTGTTTGCTTGCACAGGCGCCAATGTTGAATACACCGTCGTTTACACCGGCACCGTTACTTACACCCAGAACTGCACCTGGGTAACAACCGCAGAGCTAGAAACCTACTTAGGGATAGATATCGCCGACCCATCGGACGATTACACGCTGCTTACACAGGCCCGCAACGCCGGCAACGATTTTTGCTATCGTCGCAGGCAAGAGTCAGGCTATGCAGACTCATTAACAACTTCACCTGGGCACGACGTCACTCTAGGCACGCTTATGTATGCCGCGGCCTTGTGGCGTAGTCGAGGCAGCACACAAGACACTTTTGCAACCTTTGACGGCATGGGACAAGCAAACGTCAATGCGATGACGCCAGTGATTAAGCAGCTGCTAGGCATTGACCGCCCGCAGGTTGCCTAATGGCTTATACAGACCTGTTTAATGAGGCAATAGCCGACGTCACAGCCACACTCACGGCTGTAACCGGCTTGCGCGTTGTAAATGACGCCACCAAAATTGTGCCTAACTGTGTGTTTCTTGACGCGCCAAGTTTTGAGACCATCGCCGGCAAAGGCAACATTGTGCGCATGACTTTCCCAGTCAAGGTCATCGGCACAGGCCCAGCAGGCCTGCCAGTGCTACAGAAACTATTGAGCATTGCCGCCAGCGTGCTCGCCAGCCCAATTATTGTCATGTCAGGCCAGCCAGGCGCAATCGAAATGGGCGGCGCAACCTACCCTTGCTACAACTTGCAAATGGCTTTACAAGCACAGACAGCATAAAAGTGTTACTCTTTACCCATAGCGAAATGTTCTTTTAGGAGACAAAATGGCAACTTCAACGTATCTAACAAACCCGACAGTAAACCTTGCGCCCACAACTGGCGGCGCAAAAGTTGATTTAACTGACCAGTGCCGTAGCGCAACCATCACACTTGGCGTTGACAGTTTAGAGTCAACCGCGTTTGGCGATACTGGTCACCGTTTTGTGCCTGGCTTGCAGACCGTAGAAGTAGAGCTAGAAATGTACTTGTCTTACGGCGCTGGCGAAGTTGAGGCAACCTTGTTTGCAAACGTGGGTACTGGCACTACAGAGTTAACCATTTCACCGTCTGGAACTACAGAGAGCACTTCTAACCCTGAGTACACAATTATTAACATGCAGCTTGTCAACTTCACGCCCATTGCTGGCACTGTAGGCGAGCTGAGCATGGTAACCGCGTCGTTTGTAGGCGGAACCTACACGCGCGATACTACTTCCCCATAACTAACCCGACGCAAGGCGGCAGACATGCAAATAACAATGAGATTAGACACCGGCAACGGTCCGTATGAGGTGACAACAAACCTTTGGTGTGCTGTGCAATGGGAACGCAAATATAAACGCAAAATGTCAGACCTAGCGCAAGGCATCGGCGCGGAAGACCTGGCGTATCTCGCATTTGAGGCCAGCAAACTACACGGCATTACTGTGCCAGTTGTCTTTGATGATTTTATTAAAAAACTTGTTGCAATGCCTGAAGTTGTAGAGCAGGAAGACGTAAACCCTACACAAGCGGTCACCGACTAGCGCTTTGTCATTTATTGATAGAGACAGGTTTTTGGCCGCCAAACATAGAGTTTCTGACGTCTGACCTAAACACTTGCATTAGTATTATTAACAAGGCAAGGCGCAAGGCATGACAGCAACTATTGACACACAACTTGTGGGCATTCGAGAGGCTGTGGCTGCGCTGAACAAAATTGAGCCTGGGCTACGCAAGCAGTTTGCAACAGAGTTGAATCAGATAGCCCAGCCAGCAATACAAGCTGCACAGTCACGCTACTCATCTGTAGGCGTGCCCTTGTCTGGCATGTCTCAACCCTGGTCTAACAATGGGCGCAAACTGTTTCCATACGACCCTGCAAAGGCGTCTAAGGGCGTCAAAGTCAAATTAGACACAAGGCGCAACAACAACGGCGTAATCACGATTCAGCAGACTGACGCGGCGACCGGCATATTTGAGACAGCAGGCCGACGCACCAGCAACAACCTGGCAACCAATCTAGGCAACACGCCAGGGCAAGGGCGAACACGTATTTTTGGGCCTGCCGTTTACAGCCAAATACGTGCCATTACAGTTGAGATAGAGCGCGCGGCGTTGCGCGTCGTTAACAAGGTCAATAGGGAAATGCGATGATTTCAATACCCATTATTAGCGACTTTAACGACAAGGGCATTAAGAGCGCTATACGAGAATTTAAGCAGCTGGAGACCGTCGGGCAAAAAGCCCAATTTGCTATTAAAAAGGCTGCTGTACCAGCGGCAGCTGCACTGGGCGCTGTGACTGCCATTATTGGCGACAGCGTAAAAGCAGCAATAGAAGACGAGGCTGCACAAGCGAGTCTTGCTCGACAAATTAAAGCAAGCTCTAATGCAACTGACGCGCAAGTTAAGTCTGTTGAAGCCTTTATTTCTAGCCTGGCTAAAAGCGCGGCAATCAGCGATGACGAAGCGCGCCCAGCGTTTCAAAAATTAATCGTTGCCACAAAAGACGTTACAAAAGCCACAGACTTAATGAACCTGGCAACCGATGTGGCAGCTGCAACCGGCAAGCCGCTTGTTGACGTGACCGACGCGCTAGCCAAAGCCTACGCAGGCAACATGAAAGGGCTTAACAGCCTGAGCCCAGAAATTAAAGGCATGATTAAAGACGGCGCAACGCTTGCTGAAGTGCAGGCCGTGTTGACTGCAAACTTTGGTGGTGCAGGTGAAGCGGCAGCAAACACCGCAGCCGGCGGCATGAAAAAGTTAGGCATTGCGTTTAGCGAAACTAAAGAGTCAATAGGTGCAGCGTTTTTGCCAATCATGTTGAAACTGCAACCAGTGCTAGAAAAGTTTGCTAACTGGGCACAAGAAAACCCAGACTTATTAGCAGCTGTTATTGCTGGCATGGGCATTTTGGCTACGTCAATTCTTGCTGTAAACGCGGCAATGATGCTTAACCCTGCTGTCGCAATTACTGCTGGCATTATTGCGTTAGGCGCGGCCATTGTTGTTGCCTACAAAAAATTTGAGGGGTTCAGAGAAGTAGTGCGCACTGTCGTTAACTTTGTTGCCGCGTATGTCGAGGGCATGGCAAACACTTTTATTAAAGTATTTAACATTGTTATTGCCGGCATAAACTTGTTAAAGCCAGGCAAAGACATTAAAGCGTTGCAAGAAATAAAGATAGGTCGTATGTCTGAGCCAGTTGCGCCAGCCGACCTGGGCAGAAACGGCAGCGCAAACGCTGTAGAACGTGACAACAACGTAAACATAAACGTTTACGGCGGCGACCCAAACCAAGTAGTCGAAGCCTTGCGCTCATACATGCGGCAAAACGGCAGCGTGCCAATCAAGGTTAGCAACATCTTCTAATGGCAATAGTCCAATACCAAGTAGAGGTAGGCGCGACTTACGCAACGCTGACAACTGTTGTCAGCAACGTGCAAAACGTGTCTTTAACCTATGGCAGGCAAAAGCCTTTAGACGCGTACAGCGCCAATACAGCAAACGTTGTTTTGCGCTACCCGACTGGCTATGCAAGCCCAAACGCGCTTTTTGTTACGGGCACCTGGCTACGCATTTCTGTAAGGCTTGGCACGTCTGGCACATTTCGTCAGCTTTTTGTAGGCCAGATAACTGACGCAATAGTGCAGTACGGCATACCGTATGCCGGCGGAGTCGGCAACGCAGACTTTGTAACCCTGACCTGTGAGGGCAACTTTGCAGCGTTTGGTCGAGTGCAAGGCAACAGTTACGCAATGACCGCCAGCACGTTAAGCGGGCAGGCAGGCCAATGCGCAACGCAAACAGGCTTAAATGTCAGCACTAACAGTACTTTTGGCGGTACACAGGCATTTCCAGCCACAACGATTAGCAGCACTTGGGGCGACTGGGTAAACAGAGCTGTGCTTACAATGAACGGCAAACTCATTGACATTAGCGACGGCATTTTTATGGTAAATGCTTATTACAAAATTGCTGGTTTTTACGGGAATTTTAGTGACACAACAAACGACGCCAGTAACCACATTTTTGAGCAAATATCGTTTAGCAGCTTGGCAGACAGTTTTTATACACAGGTAACTGTTGACCCAGAATCTTTTGGCGAAGCCACAGTGTCAACAGGCGTAGCACCTTTTCGCACCTATTTGGTTAATACACTTAACAACTCAACTAGCCAAGCCACAGACTTTGCCAATTACTTGCTATCTACATACAGCACAGCTACACAGCGCATTCTCAGCGTGACCTGCAATCTGAGCGCGCAGAATGGCGATATTCCGTCCTACAGCATGGGCGAAATTGGCTCTACTGTGACCGTGACGTTTCGAGGAACCGTGTTTAACTGTGTGCTTGAAGGCGCGACTTTTAGCGGCAACCCTGAGCAGGCCAGCGCAACTTTTTATTTGAGCGCGCAAGACTTAAACAACTATCTAATACTTAACGACGCCATTTATGGCAAACTTGACTTTAACAAACTGGGGTACTAATGGCATCACCAAACACAACTTTTACGACTGGGCAAGTATTGACTAGCGCCCAAGCAAACAATTTTCCTTTTGGCGTCATATCAAGAAAATATGACACTGCGGCAACTTTAAACAATTCTTCTACCGCTGTGCAATCATTTATGAGCGCAACTGCTTTTACACCTGTTGCTGGTCGTTTATACAGGTGCACATACTCAATTGGTGCTGTAACAAAGATAACAAACAACGGAAACATCGACATAACTATGAGAAAAGACAGCACAGCTGGTGCAGTCTTAAATACGTCTGTATATTCTGCACTTTTTGGCATACAAGTTCCGTTTAGCACAAGTATTCTTTTAACTTCAACTGAAATGGGTACTTCATCGTTTACCCCGTTTGTGTGCGTGCAAGTAAACACTGTCGGTCTAAACGTTTTTAACTCAGCTACGTCGCCCGGAACAATTTTGTTTGAAGATATTGGGTTAGCGTAATGATTTGGCGAGCTAGTTTTGTAGCGCTTTTGCTGGCGTCAATACTTGTAGCGTGCGGCGACCGTGAGCGCGTCAACTGCCCGCGCACAAAAAACAAGGCTTTGCGCGCCGAAACGTCAATAACTGTTGACCCCGCCAGAATCGGCAGCTCTCGAATGTTGACAGACAAATGCCATTAATTCCGCCACCGCAACGCGAAAGAATGACTAGCGAGCAAATAAAAGCCCGCCTCATTTTTGTAGTGGCGTGCGCGTTGTCGTTTACCTTTGTTGTAGCCACTATGTCGCTAATTTATGGGTTGCTGTTTGTGACGCAGCCGCTTGACGTCAGCGACAACGACAAAAGCGCCTGGGCAACCCTGCAACCATTGTTGCTTTTTCTCACTGGCTCGCTTGCTGGCCTGCTTAGTGCCAATGGCTTAAAAGATAAACCGAAAGGCAAAACCGATGAATGACGAAGACAAAGAAGGCTTGCTTAAAATAGTGCGCCAAGCAATTGCAAATTTGTTGCACCGTATTGCCGACATTATTAACAAGCCATGATTTACACAGGCACAACCGATGGTGCAGCTGCTGGCAAACGCGGCGGCACAGAAAAGTTTGTAGACATAATTAAGAAAAAAGGCTTTACTAATTTAGGCACCTGGGCAGTGCGTAACATGCGCGGCTCAGACCGTCTGTCAGTGCACGCGACAGGTCGAGCAGCCGACATTGGGTACAAAGACAAAACCACAGCCGCCCTGTGGGCAAACTGGCTAGTAGCAAACTACGAGACATTAGGCATTGAAGAAGTGCACGACTATGCTGGCACAACAAAAAAAGGTTGCGAAAAATGGGGCCGCGGCTGGCGTTGTAATCGTGACGGCAAACCAGGCTGGAAAGACTGGACAGAAACCGCAAACGGCGGCACGCCAGGCGGCCTGTGGCTACACGTAGAACTAACGCCAGAAATGGCAGACAACCCATCTTTGCTTGTTGAACGCTGGAAAACCCTTACAAAACCTGCATAGCGTCTAAACCAGCCTGCCTTTTGCTAGGGTTTCTCTACCGGCAGAAAGAGGCATAATGAATGGTTACCGTTATTAGGCGTTTTGCGCTGGCGCTACTCGTCGTCACGCTCACAACTACAGCAGCTGAAGCGCAAGGCGCGCCAGTAGCGAACACTTGCCCGCAATACAATGCGGCGTTGCGTAAGGCTGGCCTGCCCATAGAGCCTTTTAGCAAAATTATGTATCGAGAGTCCCGCTGTGTGCCTGGCGCTATCGGCTGGAACTACCAGCCTGGCATGTCATACAAAGACTGCAAACGGCAAGTTGCGACGCTCTACAAGCGCTGTAGGGCTGTTAGAACCTACGACAG
>Ga0181355_1001330_pt1 | contig 10868 bp, 11 predicted proteins | sample Fa13VDMM15DN_FD_130099 | JGI IMG/M metagenome (GOLD analysis project Ga0181355, IMG submission 130099) | Freshwater viral communities from Lake Michigan, USA - Fa13.VD.MM15.D.N | ecosystem: Environmental > Aquatic > Freshwater > Lake | place: USA: Michigan | collected 2013-09-23 | reverse complement strand
TCTCAATAGATTAATAATTTTTTCATCAATTAGAGTGATTTCATCAATAACAATATATTTGATATTTTTAGATTTGAATTGTTCTGTACCAATTCCCAGTAATCGTTGATAAGACATACCAATAATTTGATCATTGGTTTTTTGTTTTTGTCCATTAATCAAATTCCAACAAGAAGAAGTGTAAACAATATTTTTAATATTAAGATTAGAATGTAGGATGCTAAATGTCTTACCGCTTCCGCCTTTACCATTAATTAGAATAGTTCTATTATTAATAATTTCTCCAGTTTGTAAAAAAGATTTAGAACATGTAAACTGATATTTAGTTGGTTTAAAATATGGTCTAAAATAAGAATAATCATTTTTATTTGTAATAGTTACAGAATCACACAATTCATCTAAACCAAAATCTAAACCAGAATTAGAAACATCAAAATGTTTTGCATCTTGAATTAAAAACTCGATATTAGTTTTTTTAGATGTAAAAATAGAATCATCATAAACGATATCATAATTTTTTTTGTAAACAATACTATCAACTTTAACACCAACGATACAATCAATATCGTTATTATACATAACTTCTAAATTATTAACTTTGCAATATGAATTCATAAAATATGCAAGATGAATATAGGTTTTAACTTCTTTTACTTGTTCAACAATTTTAATACATCCATCGTCCATTTTATACATTTCTTTGTCAGTATTGTTAACAATATTATAATATTGTTGGTCATCATTGTATGGTTTGATAACAGTTTCGATCATATTATTTTGATGTAACATAAGACCGAACGCCTTGCAATAGTGTGAGATCTTATCTTCTTTTTTTAAAAATTTTTCAGTAAACGGAATATCAATTGATGGTGCATATGATGCATTGATAAATTGAAATTCAATATATTTTTGTAAAAATAAAATTTGAACTGTAGTAAAAACATGATTGGATCCAATAACAAGTCCTAATTTATCGGAGTGATAAGATTTGTCAATATGACTAACAATCTTAACTTCAAAAAAGCCAATTAAGTTATTCTTGGTGATAAGATCAAAATCGTTAGATGTAAAATTAGAAACAGTAATAAAAGAACCAGACGGATAACCAATATAATTTTTATTATTATTTTTAATAGTTGAGTTGAAATATGCTTTCTTTTGGTCTATTTCAGAGTATAAATCATTTTTAATATACATATCTTCATCAAAGAAAGTATGCAATGAATAATCATAATTTTCGATTAGATTATATGATTCAGATCCATTAATAATATAATAACTATCATAATTATTTGATTGTTTCCATTCATTATAAATTTCTTTGAATTCAGTTTGTTTACATTTATAAGATTGATTTGGTGTAATTAATTTACCCATACGTTCAATATAAAACGGACTACGATTTTTAAGTTCAAAATAATCATCTTTTTCAACTTCAATAATATTATTAGTATTAGATAATAAGTCAAGATGATTATATTTGCTATTAATAAACTCGATTGAATACAGATTAACATTTTTATCATTATATTTTTTATCATTACCGTTAACGACATCAATAATATAAATAGTTGTTTTACATAATTCACCAATTTGATGAATAGTTTCATTGGTGTAAGATTTAGCATATATATCTTTATTTTTAATCAATCTGTTTAACATCATTTTTGCTTGTCTATCTTTCTCGTTCTTTTCAAGTTTAGAAGTAAAGAAAGAAACAAATCCATCGTATACACATGTGCCATTATCGTTTAATTGATATATTTGGTTGCGATAAGTATTATTAACATTTAGTGGGATTCTATGATATGCAGTTGTAATAATTTTGACTGAATGATTTTGTTTATTACTATTAATCCAAATACGAGGATACCATCCGTCATATGTAAAAGAATTTTTCATTATAATTTTATCAATAAATGGTTTTTTTATTTCTGGTTTTTTATAAAAAATAATATTTGATAATTGATCTCCAATATTTTCATCATCATTCCCAATATAAAGAACTTGATGAGAGAATAAAGCATTAGGATGTTTTAATTTCATTCTTCTAATTTCAACTTCATGTGTCATACTTGTAAAATCACTGTTAACAGTTGCGGACAAAGTAATAATATTGCGATCAATAATATTTTGTTGTTGTTGTTGTGCTTGTGCGATCTTTTCTTGTCTTTTTATTTCTCTGATTTGTTGTTGCTCTTGTTTAAAAGCAGTAGCAGTTGAACCGGTTTTGATTGCGTTTAATTCAGCGATAATGCGGTTAACATAGTCGATACGATTAGCATTAATAAGTTGTCTTTCATATTTGGCGGTGGTTCTTGGGTCTAAATTCTTAGAAACAGTTTTAAGAACATTAAGAGCATCACGAGTGGCGATATCTAATTTAGATAATCTGGGCATTACTATAATATATATATTACAAATTATTTTTAAACCAATAAAAATAAATTATAATTATTTTATTTAAACCATATATAAAAAATTTAATGAGAGCAACGTTTGGATAATTTATGTCTTTGTAATTTTGCCTTTGTTATAGGTTTATTACAAATATCACAATTAATTTTATGTGATAGATGCTCTCTATAATACTTATTAAAATATTGCGGGTCGTCGACAACATGAGTTAATTGAACAGGTCTCCCTCTTTTGACAGTGTTAGTTTCCATATTGATTTCAACAATGTTTTCAGTCAAACTTTCCATTTATAATATTACTTAATATTATATTTTTAAACCTTATTTTTTAATATATATGGTTTAAAAATAAAATATTATAGTATATTATATACATAATGCAAGATATTAATAATACTTCCGTTTGTGATCGTATAAAAAGACATTTATTTTTAGATCCAAGTGATAAAGCATCTATTGTTGAATATAATAGTCTTAAATTGCTTGTTATAAAAAATCCAGAATGTTGGAAAGGTCCATCACATTATACACTTAATCTTAAAACATTTAAGCCAACAAAGAAGTCACCAAATCAAAGACTGTTAACACCTGAATTAATTGAAGAATTAGTTCCATTAATAAACGGTATTGATTATTTTATTGAAGAATAAATTTCTAATTTACTATTATATATAAAATGGAATCAACACCTAGAAAAGTTAAAGAATATAATATATCAGAAAATGCAAAATATTATCGCGATTACTACCATGACCATATGGCGACGATCATTCAATGTCCCAAATGTAAATCATATGTTACAAAATCAAAATATCCAAGACATACAAGAAGCTTAAAATGTATTAATTATATATAATTTCTAATTTACTATTATATGATACATATAATAATAAGTTACATTAAAAAGCTATTATATGGTGAACCACAAGCAGTCACAAAAAACGAGACATATGAGTTTATACCGTCTGCCAAACCAATAAAATCAATTGAGCATCTAAATCAAATCAAAAATTTTGAATTTAAAAAAAATAGACATTATTATTTTAAATATTAGTGTATATTATATGGTATCAGTTTATTACAAAGATGGTTACAAGTTTACAGCTCCAAGTCGAACTCAAGGCAAAAAATATGATGTATTTGATAGTGATGGTAAAAAACTTGCATCATTTGGAGCTCTGGGCTATGAGCAATACAAAGATAAAATAGGTCATTATTCAAGTCTTAATCATAATGATCCCAAAAGGAAAGCGCGGTACGTATTAAGACATCGTAAAGACATCCATAATAAGCCACATGCGGGGTACTTTGCGTTTCGGTATCTTTGGAGTTAAAACTTATTTCCAATGCGGTGGGTTATGAGTAGTTGATCTGTGTCTATGATGTTTTTTTTCTGCTCTAATACAACAACTACTATGTATATTATCACAACAGTATACGTCTTTAACTTTAACGTCAATTTTAGGGTCATCTTTTTCTTCTTGAGCACAACACGGAGAGTTTCCCATAATATAATAATATAATATTACAAAATAAAATTATTTCGTAATAATATATGATAAAAAACAAATATGAATTAGCATCAAAGCCAGAACGAGATAGAATACTTGGTACATCGTTTATTCCATCATATGGTCCATTACCAGTCCATAATGTTAAATTCAATAAATTGGTTCAATATTTAGAAAAATTAAATAATGATTTACAAGTACCAGACCAATCAGAGTATCAAAAAGCATTAAAAGACACAATAAAAATGCAATTAAATTTGTCAAGATTAAAAATTTTGAATGATTATGCATTAAAAGAAAAAAAAGAAGGAGGAGCAGGGTCAGATGTATTATCAGCACTTTCATTTAGGAATTGGTGTGGGGCTGGCACTCCAATCTATAATAATATAAAAAATAATTTAGATGATCCGAATAAGATGTTTGTTATTGACAGAATTTGTAGAGACCATGATATTAGATATTTACAAGCAAAAACCCGAATAGAGCAAAAAGAAGCTGACAATATAATGATAGAAGAAATATATAACGAATATGTAATAAATTTTAATAGAAATTTTATAACTGGAGACTATAAAACTGATTTCTCAACATGGACCTCATCATTTTACACAGTTTTTAATTATTTAATGACTGGAATTGAGACAGCATATACAGCAAATGTAATTAAAGAAATTGGTATAAAAGCAGGTCAAATAGCAAAATTTGGATATGATGTATATAGAACATATAATCCTATATTGGATTATCCAGAAGGATATTTTGATGATATGCCACAAATACTTGAAGCCGCACGAGATGTTGAAAATGTTGGCAATCCTGACCTTGAACAAACAATAGCAAGTTTTAGAGCAGCATATGTAGACATTCCAAGAGCACAAATACCATATAGAGTACGAGGGTTGTATTACAGATTAAAAAATAATTTTTCGGGTATAGCTCTAACATTTGTAGCATCGACAATAATAAAAGATAGAATATTTGCACTTGCATCTTTAGCCGCAATAGGACTAAAAAGAATGATTGAAACAGTAACTAATTATCGATTTGTAGATTTAACAAAACACGATGTAACAGATGAAGATTTAGAAAACATGATAAAAGTGTTTGAAACTTTACAAAATCAATATTTAGAACAATCAAATTTAAAACCAATCAAGATAGGAGATGAATGGTTAAATGTTGCAATTGAAATACCACCAATAAAAACTATAAACGATGATATCAAGATAATTGAAGAACAAAATAAAGCATATAATGAATTAAACAAAACAATGATGGAAACACAACCAATGCCACCTGCTCCTGTGATTGAACCATCTTCAGAACCAATAGAAAAAGAAATAATAACATCTCTCGAACCATTAACAGAAGAAGAATTGATAAGATTGAATGAATACAAAAAATTTAATTTATATCTTGAAAAAATATTTAATGAAGATAATTTTATAATAAGTCCCGAGGATGCGCCGAGGTTAGAAACCTCGTTTCTACCGTATCCAGATTTACCTTCAACTGACACTGTGAAAGAGAAAGAGAAACTTGCTCCTGATATAGAAAAAGATATAAAAGAGGCAACTCCGTCATCATTATTAGATTTACCAGACGAAGAAAATATTGATGATGAAAAAATTAAACAGAATGAAATAAATAGTCAAGAAGAAAACGACGAAAAAAATAAAACAGAATTATAAAAAATATATATAGTATAATTATATGTCATATACAGCAGAAAGTTTAAAAGATAAGAGTAGAACGGCTTTAAAAAAAATAGCTAAGGAGGTTGCTCTTACCAAATCAGCTATAAAAGGATATGAAGCAGCAAATCTAACAACACGAACAAAAAATCAGAGGAAATTGATAAAAAATTTGAATGATATATATGGAGGCAAATTTAAAAAGTATAAAATTATGGACGAAGATGATTTTAAAGGTTATAAAACAAATGATGACTTAATAGAATTAATTTTAGAGACAGAAAAATTACCAAAATTAACAGAAGCGGAATATGAAAGAGGTGGTGCGACCAAGGGAGTAACTGGTTTAGGAAGAAGTAAATATGCAGAAAGAGCAGATGAAATCATGGATAATATTGAAAAAAAAACAGAGGGTCCAATAACTAACGAAATTAAAGAAGAAGTAGTTGGTGGTTTTGATAAATTGCTTGAGATGGATAGAAAAGATCAATCTGATGAAACAAAAGGAAGAGCAAAAGAAAGTGGTGAAATAGCACTTAAAATAATTGGTGATTTATTTAATAAAGAAAAAAAAATTGAAATACAAGAACAACTAATTAATTCATTTCAGTATATTGTTGATAGAATACCGGATGTCCAAGTTCAAGAGCCTGATATTCTCGAAAACACAAATGCATTACAAGAAATGGCAAAGAGAAATAGAGAAATACAAAAACGGATGGGACAAGCCTTACTGGAAGCAAAAAAACTACGCCAAGAAATGGAAGCAAGAGCAGTAAAAAATCCAGCAGTAGATATGGAAGAAAAAGAAGAAGTAGAAGAACCAGTAAAAATGGCACCATCAGGTGAAATGGTATCTAGTGGAAAAGGAGCAGGCAAACAAAAACAAAAACAAAAAGAAGAACCATATATACCTCTACCAGTTGTCGGCACTGATTATCAAGGCTCTAAAGAAATGTTTGAAAAACAAAAACAAGAACCATTAAAACCATTTGGAGGCTTACAATCACAAAATGAAGTTGAAGCACCATATCTATCAACCAAATCAGATAAAGAAATTGGTAACGTAAGATCTGTGGGTTTTGTAGGTGCACAAGATCAACTTGCAAAAGTAGAAGATGTTACTATGGAACCATCTGAACGAAGTAAATCACTTAAACGTTTTACAAATTTCAGATGGGTTCAATCAGTCCAGAACTCAGATCTTGGTTATGCATCACCATTTCAGCGCATGGACGATATAGATGATAGACGCAGATTTGGTAAATGTTTTATGCACGCAAACAAAATGCCAAAAGATGCAGACACTCAAGACGAATTAGATAAAGCAAAAGGATTTAACACATATTCATTAGTTCCATCATTTGATTTAAGTTCAAGAATGCAACCTGCAACCCCCTTATCATTTATAAACAGCACAAGTAAATTTGCAAGAAAAGTAACAGGAGATGAGATGGAGCCAATCAATCAAGGAAAACGAAATGTAAATAATGATAAAAATAAATTAGAGTTTACAACTGTTTTACATTCTGATGACCCCCTAAAGAGAATAAAAGATAAGTATAAAAATAATATTATTTGCTAAGATTATATATGAATAGGAAGCCACGATTTTTGAAAACAAATTATAAACCACCAAAGAAACTACAAACCGGACGCATAGATATTTATGATCCTTTTAGCCATAAAAAAGAATTACTATTGACTAAACAAATTGACAAAACTGTTAAGAAACAAAATAAGAAATTTGAATTGTCAGGATCAGATTCAGGCAGTGATAGTTCATCTGATGACTCCGACCATTTTAGACCAACTATAAATGACCCACCAAAACGAAAAGCAATGCTACCAAAGAAAGAACAACCAAAATTTGACGGATTAAAAATCATAGGATTAGATTCAACAAAAAATATGACGGAACAAAGACCAGCGATGGAAAACAATATTATACCTAAACATCCAAGTATTAATATGGTGATTGGAAGCATTGGGAGTGGAAAAACAGTAATGTGCTGTAATCTGCTCTTAAATCCGCATATGTATGGAAAAGACAAAACAGGGCGTCCATATTATGACGAAGTGTTTCTATTCACCAATAGTTCAGATGATATTATGCAAAAATTAATTGATGATGGTGTTATTCCTAAAGATCATGTCAAACATCATCCAGAAGAAAAACATCTTAAAGCAGTTATCAAAAAACAAAAAGAAAAGGTTAAAGAAGCAAATAATGACTGGGGCAAAGTTCCAAGAATATTTATTATTTTAGATGATATTATTGATTGTGATATAGTTAAATCAAATACATTTAAATCATTATGTTCGAGACCACGACAGATCAATTGTAGTGTTTTTGTATTATCACAATACTATTTTTCACTACCTAAAATTTGCAGACAGAATGCAACTAATATATTTTGTTTTAGTGGTAATGTTCAAGATAAGGAAGCACTAGCAGATACATTCACACCACCAAGTTTAAATAAAAAAGAGTTCGGTGACATTTTAGGATTCTGTTGGACTAAAGACGATAAATATTCACACCCCTTCATTCACATAGACAGAAGACAATCCGAACAAACAAGATTTAGAAAATGTTTATTGGATGTTATAGATATTGATTCATTTAAAAAAAAACAATAAAAAACAACTTAAAACAACAATAATATAGTAATATATAAAATGCCTGATTACCAACAAGGAAAGATTTATAAACTTATCTGTCCTCATACTGATAAAATATATATTGGATCAACAACAAAAAAATATCTTAGTCAACGTCTTACTGGACATAAAACTGCTTTTAATTTTTATCAAAAAAATGGTTCTAATGGAAACACAAGATCATATGAATTATTACAATTAGGAGATGTTGAAATTATTTTGTTAGAAGCATATCCTTGTAATTCTAAAGATGAATTAATAGCAAGAGAGCGTCATTGGATAGATCAAAATAATAATATAGTTAATAAATCAAGACCATCAATTAATGAAGAAGAACGAAAACAACATAAAAAACAATATTATGAGATCAAAAAGGAACATTTTCTCGAACTACAAAAACAAAAATATGAAAATAATAAAGAGCATTATTTAGAAATAAATAAACAATATCGTATTAATAATCAAGAAAAAATAAAAGAAAAGAATAGTATTATTCATAAATGTGAATGTGGTGTTAAATATACTCACTCAAACAAAACAAGACATGAAAAATCAGATAATCATCAAACATATTTAATGATACAAACTTTATAAAAAATATATAATATAATTATCTATCGTATAATTATATTATAATGCTTTCATTTAATGGATATTCAGACACACTACCTGAGTTCAACTCAGCCAATCTCAGGCTCTCTACTTCATTTAGATCTAACTTTAATGACAGAGACACAAATTGTATAATCAATATGACACAAAATAGAATTATAAACAATGTATGTAGAATTAATTTAAATACAGTAACACTGTGTAATAATTTTTGCAATATCGCGACCTATAATAATCGTTTTTCTATTACTGTTACAACGGGTGGTTTACCACTTGGCTACAGTATAAGAGTTCCACCAAATTATTATAATGTTACTACTTTAGCAGCTGAACTTCAATCATTAATAAGTGCTTTTGCTGGAACTACTACTGTGGTTTGGTCTGAAACTTTAAAACGTTTTGTTATAAATACTAATGATGCAGGTGTTGAAATTGAATTTAGTACATCAACACCAAATAATTTCATCGGTAATAATTTTCTATATATAATTGGTCTTCCAATTAATGGTTCTGGATACACAGCAACTAATGTTGATTCTCCCTTCCCTTTCCCTCCCAATCTTGCCGGGTGTGTTAATGCATATATAATAAGCAATAAACTCGCAAACTCAAAAAGTGTATTGAATGTTCTTGGTAACAATGATACAGAAACCAATAGAGATTTACAATCACAAATTGCCTCAGAAATAATGGCAATTGGAATTACGGCACCATTCGGAGTATATCAAACTTATACTGATCAAGGTTCTTTAAGAGGTGATTATACACTCAGTCAATCTATTTGTCTCGATTCGATTGATTTGCGTCTTGTTGACGAGTTTGGTAATGTTTTGCAGGCAGTAGGGGACGCCAAGAATACACCTATATATTATAATTTTAGAGTAAATTATCAATAAAAATAATATATCATATATAATTATATAATATAATGTTTTTGAATCCAACTATTAGAATTAATAATGCAATTTCAAATGTTAACTTAACAACACAAAATAACGAACTATACGAAAATGGCATCAGAGTTGCCACACAAACAGACATCGACACATTACAACAAGAAATAAATAATATAATACCAGATAACCCTTATGGATGGCTCAATTCAGATGGTATTACAACAACAGATAAATTAATACCTTTTACGGATGGAACAGCAAATGGAATGAAAACTGATCCTAATCTTTCTTATGAACTTGCATCTGTATTTGATCAACTTGAACCAACATTGACCGTAGGTGCTGCCAAAATCATATCATCATTAAATAATATGAAATTAGAAACACCTGATTATATTATGACTAATAAAGATTTTTATCTACAAGGCGAGGCAACGACACAAAGATATCTGACACTTGGTTGTCTTAATCAAACTGATAATGTAAAAACATATGTTGATATTAATACTGCTGATTATATTTGTGATAACCAATTAGCGACAAAGACCGAATTTAGAGGTGCCACTGGTTATTATTTTGATAATGATGTTAGAATTGGATCTAGTACAAACATAAGAAAATTATTTGTAAATGATATTGTGGTTCTTCCTAATGGCACGACTGGTCCAACTGGTCCAACTGGTGATACAGGTGCTACAGGTGCTACGGGTTATACTGGTCCAGCAGGTTCCGGTGTTAGTAATGGTATGCTTCGTGCTTTGAATTTAAATTTATTAGTCCCAACAGTAGCTCAAACATTTGATGTTGTTTGGTCTAATTTGACCGCCCAACAGCAACTCGAGTGGAAAGGATTAGATGCAAGCACCGCAGACCCGATAGCAAGTGTCACAGGAAATTATTGGTCCTTTGTTAAGAGTGCACCATCTGCTAATAAAATTAACTGGACCCTACCTATTGATCTAAGTGCTTATACTTTTCAGGATTTACAATCAGTATGGGCTATAGTACGAATAAACAATAACACGACAATCAATCAAGAAGGTCAACTTTGGTTTCAGTTGCAAACATCTCCAG
>Ga0181355_1001329_pt1 | contig 10873 bp, 13 predicted proteins | sample Fa13VDMM15DN_FD_130099 | JGI IMG/M metagenome (GOLD analysis project Ga0181355, IMG submission 130099) | Freshwater viral communities from Lake Michigan, USA - Fa13.VD.MM15.D.N | ecosystem: Environmental > Aquatic > Freshwater > Lake | place: USA: Michigan | collected 2013-09-23 | reverse complement strand
GCTGTGCGGGTAGTGCCCGTACTTACTCCACTGACATTAAACGCTAAACGCTTAGTTGTATCGGTAGAATCAGCAAAACGAATTGTTGCCGCTTTAAGTAATGCAGTCCAACTTGCGTTTGTTGCGTCTGTAGTCAGCATTTTATCGGCGTTGCCAAACTGTGCAGGCAAGACGGGTTCAAATACCAATTGATCAACGTAATTCTTTGTGACTGCTAATAGCTGGAAGTTTGTGCCGTCGTAGACAAGTGCGGTGTATCGGCTTCCCAATAAATCTGCTGAGGTGACATTTTCACCTGATACCGTCTTAATTGTTTTAGCGCCAAGACTTGAAATATTAATTGTTGCCGCACCTGTATTGGCAAGATGAAATTCACATACCACCATCATATTTTCAACATAGGAAGGCAATGCTGTGGTCGGTGATAGCGTATAAGCATTCACTAAGCCGCTAGTCGTGCCGCCAACAACAATCGCACCAGTAAAACCTGGGAACGATTGTTTTACCGCTAATTTAACTAATCGGTCATGCTGATCTAATGTGTCCGCGCCATCAGTGCCTAGCGGGTTCGTGGGAACTAGATCATTGACGTATGTTGCGTTTTCAATTGGCATTGTTAATCATCCGAATAAACGTTATATGCACCGCGTCGCGCTATTGGCATATCGGTCACTAAAGAGGAAATTGAGCGTGATTTAGACGCGTTTTGCTGTACTTGTTTAAGCGATTGGCTATACATCATTTGCCATACCGGAATGCGTGCATCATTGACGAGATATGGTGCCGCTCTTAGTAAAGCGCCGTACAAGTACAGGTCAGGATGATGAGTAAGAAGCCAATTTGTAGGCGTAGCATCAGATAAGGCGAAGCCTGTTACCATCCTAAATGACAGGCCATAGGTTTGATCTGCTGCATTAGGAAATTCAATATTTGCACCGTTAATCGCCCAATATTCAGGACGGCGACTTGCTGTCGTGCCCGTTAAAATATCGAGTTGTTGCGGCATACGCGGCGTGAGGACGTGCTGCGGTTCACCTGGGATTACTAAACGCAACGAAATCGGTTCAATATAATTATCGGGAATAGCAACTGTTCTTGAACCTGATACCAGGGATAATGCATTGTCCGTTTCCATCGTGCGTAATCGAAGCACGCGGTTAAATTCAGATTCTGCCAAACCAATAAATATTGGAATACGGTCGATATCCCTACGAATCCAATTTGCTATTTCATCTTGTAATTCGCTGTAAGTGCTGAACATTATTCGACCTTAAATGGGCGACCACGTTTTTTTGGTGCATCGTCTAATTGCTCTATATCGTCTAATAGCGTGACTTCTTTTTCTACTATTGGGTTGGCAATTGTTGGCTCAAAACGAACCCATCCATTTTTTTCATCAGTGAGTGCTTCACTTTCAACGTAGCATTGCTTTACGCCATGAATATCATGTTTTAACCAGATCATTTTTACCCCTAAAAAATAGGGCGACTGAAGCCGCCCCAATTAATTACGCTGAACCTTTAATCGCACCTAATGCGACTAATGCGGCACGAATTTCTGACAATGCAGCGGCGATCGTTGCATTGTTGTTGTTCGTGATAGTTTGCGAATAAGTGGCAGTACCATCAGCTAAAATGCCAGTGCCGATCTTGGTTCCTGCTGCTGCTGTGATAGCGACTTGGTCAGCGCCAGCACGTTGCGCTACTGGGGTAACGCCGTAAAATGAAACGAGTTCAGTAGTGGATGCCCCAAATGTAGAACCATCGGGACGACCGTCACCAATTACGCATGGATTAGGCATAGTATTTCCTTTTCTTTAGATGAAAAAAAAGCGCCATTGGCGCTTGTTAATTGGTAATCCGGCCTTACATAAAATTATGTTAAAACTTACCGGAACCGACATGAAAAAAATGATTCCTTGGCTTAGCAAAATTGTTAAACCTGGCGATAAATATGGAAGATATACAGTAATTAGTACCCACAAAATTGAAGGAACCTACCATTATCACGCACTATGCCAATGCGAATGCGGCAGCAATCCTCGTTATGTTCCATTAGGCGGTATGCGAAATGGAGAAATTAAGAGTTGCGGCTGCTTACACAAAGAACGCGTGACTAAACATGGTTGCTGGAATCATCCGCTATTTAGTGTTTGGTCTGGCATGATGGAGCGATGCTATAAACCTAAAAACAAGAGATATTCCAGATACGGAGGGCGCGGCATTACTGTTTGTCAGGAATGGCACGATCCAGCCGTATTTATTAAGGATATGTCAAATGGTTATAACAAAGGGCTTCAACTAGACAGAGTAGACAACGACAAAGGCTACTACAAAGAAAATTGTCGTTGGGCCACTAAAAAAATACAAGCCAGAAACAAATCGTCAAATATTTTCATGACTTACAACGGGCAAACAAAATGCATAGGTGAATGGGCTGAAATTTCAGGAATTTCTTATCACCTATTAAGAGAAAGAGTATTTATACAAGGGTGGTCACCCGAAAAAGCAATGACAACCCCAACTCAAAAGAATTTACTCATTTAGTAATTCTGACAGCAAGCTGCGGACGAATTGTCTTAAACCCGTAAAGCACATCAAGACGGTTAATGTAATCGTCATTTACTGCATCGTATTGACGAATAAAGCGCATCGAAATACCTTCAAAACGATTTACCGATGCCATATCCACACCTTTTGGCACTTCCAAGTCAGCGGACACGAATGAGAATGCATCTTCGTGATATGCCAAATCTTGGCCGTAAGATGTTGCAGCCGCGCCGGTAAATACCAGCGCCGCGCCGTTAGCAGGCAATGCTGTAACGTTTTGCAATGCGCCACTAGAAATCATCGCTGGTGAGAACGAAATATCGGTTGTGGTTGGCGTTACAGTAGAAGTTACAACGAATTGTTGCAAATGACTGTAAGCACGTTTTGTTTCAGGATGAACTGCATAGACACCGGCAACAGTGAATACACTACCAACAGTAGGCGCACCAGATGCACCAGCGATCGTCATTGTAGAATCACCGGAAACTACGGTGTCATTGACGGTAATTCCTGTTACGTCAGCGCCATTGGTATGCGAGTATATGGATTCGTTTTCGTACCAATCAAAACCGCCTTGGTGCGTAATGTAGCCCTCCATATATTGCTTATCAATCGCTGCGCTAGACTGGTACAAGCCCTTAAACGCATCGGTCATTGAGGCCATAGTCGCAGAATCGACCTGAACACGACGACGCTTGTCTTTAGGCGTTAAATACTCGTTTAACTTTTGACGCGCTTGTCCAAATACCAGCATAGATGCAGGGGTAGTGCCTGCTGTGCCTACTTGGTTATACACATCTTTCGTCATCGACTGAATTGCATCAGCTTCAATATCGGCAGCTAATGCAGACATCGCAGGCTCAATGTAACGCTTTTTAAAGTCGTCAATTGTCAATGTCAAATCTACAGAAGAAAAGCCAAGATCAACGCCTTTTTGCGTTGCCATTGTCATTGCTACCGTGTTTTCTGCGGTGTCTTGCACTTGCGCTGTTTTGCCAGTGCGTACCGTGTATTGGTTAGGCAAACGAATGCGTAAGCTAGAACCAATTTTTGCGCCAGTTTTTGCAAACTGATCGTCATATTGCCTATTTATAGAACTAATGAACGGGATTTTTTCGTGCAGAATTATCAGCGATTCTTTTGTGATAATGTCAGGTGTAATAAGTGAATTCATATTAATTTAACTTTCTTAAATGTTTATTTTCGTTGCGATCTTCGCCACTTTGCGTACTCGTCCATTGTCATGTCCGACGGTGTTTTTTTCACCGGCGCACTACTACCACTTACTTGCGGCAATGGCTTTGGTACAGGCTTAGGAGGCGGAGAAACTTGTTTTTTTAGAAGCTGTTCAGCGATATGGGCTTTATGCAATAACTTGACGAAACGCGGGTCGTGAACTTTGGACAGTTCCTCGTCTGAGAAGCCAAGATCAATTCCAGTTTTCGTTAATGCCTTCCCCATTTCGGTTGACCAGCCTTTAATGTCACGCGCTACAACGTCAAAACATTCCCTGATTTGCTTGGCAGTGGACTGCTGCGCTTCAGATGCTTTTTGTTCTTTTTCGCGTGCAAATTGCTGTTCTTTTTGCGTTAGTTTGGATTGAATCATCCCTTGTGCTTCGACCAATTGCGTGCGCTCAAACCATAGTTTTTGCGCTGTTACTGGGTCGTTAGCGTTTAAATCATTCCAATCAACTTGTTGAAATTGCTGAAGGCGATGATTTACTGCCATTAACGCCGCGCGTTCTTCAATAGATGCATTCGCTAGCTCGGCTTGTTGTTCGATGGCTTGCGCTTTTGTTTCCAGTGCCTTACGTTGCTCTGCGACTTCTTGCGTTTTGCGCGTGTAATCTGCGTGACGCATAATTGCGTCTTTGAGTTGTTTGGGTACTTTATGTTGCGCGCCCTCATACTCAATTTCCTCTAATTCAGCGGCTGTTAAATCCTCTTGCGCTACTTCGCTTTCGGCTTCTTCAGTTGCTTCATTGGTTGCATCAGTCGGTTCTACCGCCTCGACCGATTCGTTATCGACTCCCTCTGCTGCATTGCCGTAGTCAAACGTGTCAACTACTTCTACGGGCGCGGCTTCTTGGTTGGTCGTTTCTTCTGTCATAACTCACTCCATTACGGTTGGTGAAATAAAAAAAGCCACTACAAAGAGTGGCTTGGTTGGTTAAATCAATAATTAATACAGTGTCGTTTTTCTCAATTCAGACTTAGGAAAAAACACGAGGCTTTTACATTCGCACTCGATCTCATCTTCAGCGCGTAACTTATTCCCGTTAAATATCACTGCCCCGTTTGCCATCCATCGGCGTAGCTCACTGTTGGATGTTTGTGTGCCTGGGCGCTCTGCGCTCATTGGTATTGCAGGGCGTAATGAGATTAAGAATTGAAGTGCGTTCATTTTTGGACGTAAAAAAAGCCGCTTTAGGCGGCTTAGTTAATTTGTTAATTTTTTTAATTTAATTTTGGCAAATATTGCCAATAAATCACGCTTAAAATAAATTCTGAATTTTTTTCTTCAATTTTTAAGCAGTGTATTTTTATTTCTTCATCTTTATTGTTAACGCTATTAGACATATCGGTAACTAAGCCGTATAAGCTAGGCAATAAACAATTTAAACTTATTTCATCATCTTTGTTTAATGTGTAACTTGCGCCTTTTTCTTGAGCTAAAACAGATTTGCCATTTTTAGTTACAAATTCAGAGCCAACAAAACATTGATTGTTGGCGTCATCCAAATAACATTTAACGCCAAATTCTGTTAATTTAGTTATAACAAAATTTAAGCATTGTTTTTCCAGTTCCTTTAAATCCATTATTCACTCCCAACGGTTGGTGAATAGTTATTGTAACGGCTGTTCCGGCTGTTGTGGCATTTGTGGCATCATCGCATCGGGCATCATTGAACCGTCTGGCATTTGATGCATGCCTTGCGGCTGCTCAGGCGTAAAAAAACCCGCACTTGGCGGGTTCTGTTGAGGCTGCATTGGCGGCGGCTGCATAGGCGGCTGATCTTGTGGTGTGATATCGGGCGTTTGCAGTACTTGTTGCAACGTCTGCATAATTAGCGCCTGAATCTCTTGAGGGCCTAATGCAGGGGCCATCATTTTTAACCGCTCAGTCTCTGCTTTGTACGAATCAATCTTAATTTTTGCAACCTCAAGCAAGTCACTGTTTTCCTCGCTCTTTGCTTTCATTTCAGCATCGGCAAGTTTTTTCTGTAGCTCTGCAATAGCCTGTTTTGCCTGTGCGTCCATTTGCTGCATTTGTTGTTGCATGCCCTGCAATTGCGGATTCTGCCCCTGTACCTGCGGCGGCAATGCAGCTTGCAAACGACGGCCTACTTCATCAGCGTCAGGCCAATCTTGATTCTTAGCTAATAGATCGCCAATCAACGGTGCAGCGGCAGGGAATGCACGGATAAACTCAGTCATTTGATATGCCACCTCTTCCCGTTTTGTGCTGAAACTTGGGCCGGTTTCAACGGTAAGATCGTATTTACCTACCGTTAAATCATAGATTTGTTCTATACCATTTTCGTCACGCATCGGTTGCCCATCTGGGCCAGTAATCGGCTGATTAATCGCAACATTCTGTGGTTTTTTATCCGGCCCCATAATGCGAACAATGCGCGCATCATTGTAATAGTGCGGAATCAAATCAATGAGTATTTTCCCTGTGTGACGAATTGCACGGGCTTGATTATCAATAAAATGGAACGTTGAAACGTCACCCTCTTTTTGACGCGCCACGATTGCACGTCCACTTGTCTCGTTACTTCTTGCACCTAATGAAGCATCGTAAATACCCATCACGGACTTCATGTCATCCGACGCGTTTAACGCTTCTTGTAATGCACCTGCGGGAGGACCGGCGAATGATTGGCGCTGAGGGGCAATTGGGTTGCCATCGACCAAATCATATTCAATAAACGCATGCGTATCAGTGTTCGCGCTTTGCCATTTATCCACATCCGTTTCAAACGCGCCAACGGGGCCAATAAATGGCGTTTTTGGCGCTAATGCGACTAACTCAGTACTACATGTACGCCAGTAGTTAAACATCGTTTGCGGGTCTTTTGCGTCACGAATTAAAGAGCGCAAATACCGCTTTCCTTCGACGTTAATGTCCTCACCATACACCGCAACAATCGGTATATACATGCCAGGCCATTCGTTTTCTTCTAGTACTTCAGCGCCAGTCATAATACGTTGCTTAACTTTGTAGCTGCGCGTTTCGCGATCACCAATAACAGTTATGCCTTGCGCGTCTAGAATATCTTTCTGAGAAAGCCCATCTATTTTTTTTAGATACAGACTTTCTTTAATAACTAAATTATTCGATAGCCTTAATATTTTTTCTTTGACTTCATCGCGTGACCACCACTCCGCGACTAAAACATTTTCGCCGTCTTTCCAGCTCACGGGCATGTCTGCATATGCGCCGATACTCCAGTCTACTTTGTCAGCGCCTTTGTACTTCTTTTCATATATCTTTTTTGGGATGAGGTCAGTAATAAACGCATCATTCCAATCGCTTGAGTCAGCGCCTTTAGAAAATGGATCACCATAAACCGAAAACGGATTAGCAATGCGGTCAATTTTTAAATCTTGATAGAATGTGTCGTTGTGCGCGTAATCAGCAGAAACGCGCCAATACCCAAATCCCATCGTGACTGAATACTCTAGCCCCGTGTCATACGCTACATCAGCATTGCTCGTGACTTCGATATTCCGAATAATACCGTTGATAATTTCGGCTGTTTTAACGTCGGCGCTATCGTCAGCGGGATGCACTTTAATCGCAGGTTTATTCAATCGCCCATCATTGACAACTTGGCGAATGAATGACGGCATTTTATTGATCGTTAAACATGGCCGATTCTCTAGCATGCGTTTGCGCTTCATTTCTTCCGGCCACTGCTCGCCAAGGCGTGCGAATTTCAGGTCGTCGAGTGCTGCAATACGGTTATCTGACTCCGCATTTTCCACTAATTCAAATAACTCTAACGCCGTTTTTAGTTTGTCATCAGCCATAAAAATTAGCGGCTCGTGGCCGCTGTCTGTTCTTTCATTTGATTTGATGCGCTTATACGATTGTATTTTTACTTTACTGTATATTTTTTGCTAATTTCGATAAAAAACCCACGACCAAAAAACACAAAATCAAATTTTATGTGCTTAAAAATTCCAGTGCTAAAAGCCACCGAAAAATTGACGCGGTTATCGAAAATTGCATTTTTGCGGTATGTAAAACTCCAATAAAATTTATCCGAATTCCATCTGTACCATTTTTCATAGTCTGTAATGCTATGCGACGTCATAATCATATTTACCCCATCCATCCACCGGAATTTACTTCGCGCGTCTTTCTTTTCCTTGGCTCTACTTTTTCTTTAACAATCCCAGGGAACAACTCAGTAAGCGCCCATATCACAGCGTCAGCTCTGTTGGGAGAAGATTCGCCCAAATAGCCCACTGTTGAGAATGCTGCTAACTCGTCTTCTAGCTCTCTGAACATACCGACATGACGAACCTTGCCTTGATCATATAACGCCGATATTGGCTCGGCCCTTACCGCTTTTCCTCTTGTTGCCGTGACCTGCTTGTATGGCGTTCTAGGCCGCGAGGTTTGAATAACGTGCTGTACCATTGCGCCACCGTAGTTAATTTCGCCTACGATCACATCAGCGGCATGACGATCATATGCATCAGTTGCCACTTTCCCCCACGTCGCAGGGCCTGCTTTTACTGTGCAGTCTTCTAACAAATATGCGTTTCCATCACTGCCTAGCCCTGCCACACAAATACCGATTGCGTCATTGTCTGCATTGTCTGTATCGCCGGAACCGCTTGGGTCAACTGCTACAACGATACGCACCATATCGGGTAATTTGCCATCTAATACACGCCATTTGTCAATGATTTCATCAGCGAATAGAGCGTTAGGCGTTGCGTCTGCGAACTCACCCAACAAGAACCGTTTCTGCAATCGCGGACTTAATGATTGCAGTGTTTGCAAATAACCGTCGGACAGGTTTTTAGCGTTATCGAGCGGATTAATCTGAAAATACGCGTAATCAATGCCGCGAACCAGCGGCTGTTTGCTTTCTGGGTCACGCTTTTCTATGAATACGCGATACGACCAGTGGGCCTTACTTGGCGGGTTGCAGTCGTAATACATGCGCGGCTTCAGTGACGATGTGCTATCACCGATAACTTGATTAACTTTTTGCGCTAAACGAGTAACCGCAACACCCACACTTCCCCACGGTATTTGGCTGCACTCATTCAAATATATCGTCGCGTATTCTTGCCCTAAAATCTTTTCTGTACGCTCTTTATCGTCGAGGCCACCGAACCAGATTTGTGCACCATTCTCGAACTCTGCAAACCAGTCTGTTTTATTGATGTGATATTTAACGTTTGGGAACGCTAATTGCATGACTTTCGGGAATGTGTCTTGTACAACTGAGTTCTTAACGTGATTGAAACGAAACCGCATGACCGCATGACGACTGTTTGGCGCTTTTAATGCGCGAAAGCACACATTACGTATTAACAGGAACGTTTTACCGCTGCGACTGCCACCAAACAACATAATATGCGTTGCATCGCCCGCCAAAACCTTTTGCGCCTCTTCTTGTTTTGCGTTTAATTGCATAATTTGTGCACTGCATCAATCAACAATGTATTTGGCCGTTTTTTTTGGCACTCTTCATAGTGTGTTGCTTTGCACAATAAACTATAGCTTTTCATCTAAATCCGACGCCTTAACGATAACAACGCCGTCTATTTTGGTTTCAACTTTATCAGTCCACATTTTTAAATGCTTGCCGAGCAATTCCGCGCCTTTCAGCACCGCTTGAGAATCAAACGTGTAAGCGGGGAGCACTTCGCCATCTTCTGTCTCAACATACACTAAATCGCCGTTAGAGCGTTTTACGGGCTTAGCCTGTCTACACCTCTCAACCGTGTCTTTAATCGTCTCTAAGACATATTTAGCGTCAATCCCAAGGCTTTCTGAGCGCCTGTTCATTCTTTCTTTGATTGCCGCATCTATCTCAGGTTTTCTTAGGTTTTCATGCCCAATTGCTGCTGCAGTATCAACGCTATACCCAGCGCGAATAGCTGCTTGTGTCGCATTTAGATCAATTAAATATTCAGCAACGAACATGCGTTGCTTTGCAGTTAATTGATCCATTTGTTATTTACCGCCGTCTCCGATTTGAACAGTCAGCGTTGCTGTTTTCGTCGCTCTACATATCGTAGAAATAAACAACTCGCTCACTGTGTCTCTGCGCATGATGATGTCAGAATTGCCAGGAACCGGCGTACATGTGCGCGTCGCTGTAGATGTTGGCAACGTTGCTGCTACATTTGACGCGCCCAGTGCTATGAACGCAATATCTGCACTCTCATTAACAATACGAATAGCGTTACCGCTACCCGCAGGCAATGCGACTGCTGTTAGTGCGCTAGCTGTAGCTGCAACAGTAATGCAGGGCGCTGACGCATTGAATAGCGTGTCCATTAGCAGCCTTTTTTGCCTGGCTTTGGCATAGGTTTTTTAGCTGGCATTGGTTTAGCTGGTTTTTTCATAATTTACTTTCAAATAAAAAAGCCCCAATTACGGGGCGAAAGTTCTCTAATGAGAACAGGGGTTAATCATACTGCTAGAAATAACAGGTAATAATACTTGCATTATGCATCTAACTCATTTATTATCTCTACATCGACACAGCAATACCGCTAGTCGTAATTAGCCAATACATTTTACTGCTGAATAAGCAGCTTAAAAATAAATAGGGGTACAAAAATGACAAGCCAAATAAATAGTATTCAAAACCGTTATGAACTAATGCGTAAAAACAATGGCGAACCAGCAAAACAAATTAATTCCGACCAATTTGAATTTTTACTATGTGTCTTACTACCTGCAAATTGGACTTACTCTGACAATATTGAGAGTTTTATGGTCGATGAATGTCAAACAGCCAATCTTTACACTTGGGTAGTGCGCGTTAATTCAGAATATTGGGAAATGATTGCGCCAAAAAATAGCACTGTAAAAGATTTACTCGAAAAAATAGAAGCCGCCACACAAACAGCTTAATACTAACTACTAATAGGGGTACAGAATGAAAAAAATTCCAATTATTGAATCTTTAAATGATAAAGGTCATGCATATACTCGACCAGCGCGTTACATAGAAGAATTACCTGTTTTGAGTGATCGGTTGGCCGCACTTGAAATTGCAACAAAGGCAATTTCTTTGATTCTCAATGTAGCGCCGTCAAAATGCATCCCGTTTGGCG
>Ga0181355_1001328_pt1 | contig 10877 bp, 3 predicted proteins | sample Fa13VDMM15DN_FD_130099 | JGI IMG/M metagenome (GOLD analysis project Ga0181355, IMG submission 130099) | Freshwater viral communities from Lake Michigan, USA - Fa13.VD.MM15.D.N | ecosystem: Environmental > Aquatic > Freshwater > Lake | place: USA: Michigan | collected 2013-09-23 | reverse complement strand
GAAACAATCGGTATTAACTATAATGATTCTCCAAATGCGTTATTAAACACATATACGGAGAGCATTATAAGAAATACCAACATAATTTACTCGGGGGCTAACTGGGGAAATACAACATATAGAATTTACACTCAATCAGCAGGAAACGGATTTAATGTCGGAATTTCTGGAGTTAATGATAATTCAAATAATTTCTTCAGAGGAGGTTTATTATTATAAAAATTTAAAAAAAAAACAAAAATATATAATGAGTGTTAACTATAAGAACCCAATATCAGGAATAATTGTAAGCTCACCAACATCTGTAAACCCAACCGACACTTTTGGAACTAATTTTAGTATTTTAGGTGTGGGTGGATATATGGAAGTATGGAATCTATCTGATTTAAATTATTCGACATATGGGGCTACGGGAATTATTGCAAATTCAGGTAATACTATCCCAATTGTTTTTACTAAACGACCAATATCAGTCTTATCGGATAGAGTTCAATTAAATAGTGATGGAATTTCATCAGGTAGACGAAGAATTGGTATGATGGTATTTGTACATGAAAATAGTACAACATACCAATATAATATTGATAATTATAACACATTATGGGATAACGCCGTTGCAAATAATTGTATTACATCTGGTGCCACATATTATTATGTTGATAATAGAGTAGGAGGAGTTGAGAAAGCAGCAGGACAGACTCTTATATCGGCATGGACAGGCTCAACAATTGAAGGTGTTAGTGGTGTTACTCGACAAAATGCAAAATGGAGAATATTTTATGGTACTGATGTTCAAATAACGGGTGGAACTTATTTTTCTGCGTCAACAACTTTAAACTTATATAATAGCACCGGAGGTACGGTCTCAATAACAGGTTTTACCGGTACCGTAACGGGAGGAACTTACAATTCAGGTAGTTCAACACTAACACTTAATAATAGTGATGGTAGTTCTGTTAATATATCGGGTATTACTTCAGGAGGGTCCGCCTTATCTGTTGGGGATGGTGTAACAACTGTCACATCTGTGTCAGGTATAACATTTAACGGGGCGTCAGTCACCAATGGTGGTGGGGGAAATATTACAGTAACAATTACTGGTGGTACTTCGGGGACAAGTGGTTCAAGTGGAACATCAGGTATAAATGGTACTTCAGGTACAAGTGGTAGTAGTGGAACTTCAGGAACTAACGGTTCTTCAGGTACAAGTGGTATAAATGGAACCTCAGGTTCTTCAGGGACTAGTGGTATAAATGGAACCTCAGGTTCTTCAGGGACTAGTGGTATAAATGGAACCTCAGGCACATCAGGAACAAACGGTTCAAGTGGAACATCAGGTATAGATGGTACTTCAGGTACAAGTGGTATAAATGGAACCTCAGGTTCTTCAGGGACTAGTGGTATAAATGGAACCTCAGGCACATCAGGAACAAACGGTTCAAGTGGAACATCAGGTGTTGGTACTGCGGGAAGTAGTGGAACATCAGGAACAAGTGGAGGAGGAGGTTCAGAGGCTGTTATCATATCAGGTACAGGTGTTTGTTCATCCGTTAGATGTGGTGTCTCAAATACATCGTCAGGAAACTGCTCGGCTGCGTTAGCCGGCAGTGGTAATACTGCATCAGTATGTTTTTCAGTGGTTGTTGGAGGTTCATGTAATAGTGCTTCAGGTCCTATTTCATTCATTGGTGGTGGTAAAAATAACACATCGGTTGGTAATTATTCAACAATTGGCGGTGGTTCATGTAATAGTGCTTCAGGTAATACTTCATTCATTGGTGGTGGTCAGAGTAATAGAATAAACCCATCACAAAATTATAATAGTAACTATCAAAAATTAGGTGATGTTATTGGTGGAGGTAGATGTAATATAATTAATACAAATACCTATTGTGGTTATTCTTGTACTGGTGGTAATATAATTGCTGGTGGTTATAAAAATACTATATCACCTTATCAAAGGGGTAATACTATTGGAGGTGGATTTTGTAATACAGTTACATTTGATTTAGGAACAATTGCGGGTGGTTGTAAAAATAATGTTAATTGTTGTGGAGGAGCTATTGGTGGAGGAGCAAGTAATTTAACTCATCATTATTATGGTGTTGTTGCTGGAGGTCTTCGTAACTGTGCTTGTGGAGAAGGGTCCGTAATAGGTGGAGGTACATGTAATCTTGCATCAGGTACACATTCAGTAATTGTAGGTGGTTTTAAAAACTGTGCTACAGCTACTTACGCATTCATTGGTGGTGGTCAATATAATATATCTTCAGGTTCTACTTCAACAATTGGCGGGGGTTATAATAATAAATCTAACGGTGGTTTTTCTGTAATTGGTGGTGGTAAAAATAACACATCGTTTGGTACTTATTCAACAATTGGAGGTGGTAAAAATAACCAATCGGTTGGTGGTTGTTCATTCATTGGTGGTGGTTATTGTAATCAATCTAACGGTGCTTGTTCATTCATTGGTGGTGGTTATAAAAATAGTGCTTCAGGTTCTACTTCATTCATTGGTGGTGGTTATAAAAATAGTGCTTCAGGTTCTTGTTCATCAATAGGTGGTGGTTATTGTAATCAATCTAACGGTGCTTGTTCATTCATTGGTGGTGGTCGATATAATATTGTTACAGGTTCTACTTCATTCATTGGTGGTGGTAAAAATAACACATCGTTTGGTGCTTATTCAACAATTGGAGGTGGTAGATGTAATTGCGTATGTGGTGGAGATTCCGTAATAGGTGGTGGTTATAGAAATAGGGCGACGGGTCGTTACTCTTTCGTTGGTGGTGGTAGAGATGTTTATGATGTAAGTATTTCTAATGATATTTCTAATTGTGCTTTTGGATATGCTTCAGTTGTTGTTGGAGGAAGGGGTAATCAGGTTTTAAGTGGTGATACTTTTATTGGTGGAGGAGTGCTCAATAAAGTATGTGGAAATTGTTCATCAATTGTTGGAGGAAAGAATAATCAGGCTTTAAGTGGTTTTACTTTTATTGGTGGAGGGTCGTCAAATTGTGCCAGTGGACAGTATGCTGTTGTTGTAGGCGGACAGATTAATCGTTCAACTACTACTGGTTCAACAATAGGTGGTGGTTGCTGTAACTGTGCTTCTGGTGTTTTTTCAGCAATTTTAGGAGGTAGTGGTAATACTGCATCAGTATGTTTTTCAGTGGTTGTTGGTGGTAATAAAAACACAGCACAAGAAGCATTTTCATTCATTGGTGGTGGTAGAAATAATCGTTCTTGTTGTGCAGGATTTATTGGTGGAGGAGCGTTAAATTGTGCCGATGGGCAGTATTCTGTTGTTGGTGGTGGTTGTGGAAATTGTGCTATGATAGCGTTTGCGACGATTGGTGGTGGTAGAAATAATCGTTCTTGTTGCTCTGGATTTATTGGTGGAGGGTCGTCAAATTGTGCCAGTGGACAGTATGCTGTTGTTGTGGGTGGTTGTTTAAATTGCGGACTCGGCACTAGTAGTTTCATTGGAGGTGGAACATATAATTCAGTTACTGGTAATAATTCGGCGATTGGTGGAGGTTGTAGAAACTGTGTAATAGGTAGTACTAATTTTGGTTTTATTGGTGGTGGTAGATGTAATATTTCTTGTTGTCATGGATTTATCGGAGGTGGACTCAGTAACATCGCGACAGGTCAATATTCTTCTGTGGTTGGTGGTAATAATAGTACTGCTTGTGGTAACTTCTCATCAATTGGAGGGGGTAGTGGTAATCTTGTTTCGGGTATTAGTTCTGTAGTTGGTGGTGGTAATAATAACCGTAGTACCGGAGATACTACAACAATTGCTGGTGGTTTTACTAATATAATTACTGGTGGTGTATCTGCGACAATTGGGGGTGGAAGTTTAAATCAGATTTCAGGTTATACCTCAACAATTAGTGGTGGTTATTGTAATATAACAAACGCTAGAATGTCATTTATTGGTGGAGGACATAGAAACATAATTCAATCACCAACAAATGAGTGTTGTTCTTTAGGTGTAACCATTGGTGGAGGTATTGGACACAATACATCAGGTGGAACCTTTAATACAACCACAGGACTTTTAACCGGAGCAATTACTTGTTGTAACGCAGGAAGATTATCAACGATTGGTGGTGGTTTTAGAAACTGTGCAACAGGGCATCTTTCAACAATAGGTGGTGGTTTTATTAATACTGCATCTAATTATTACACCACAGTTGGTGGTGGTTATTGCAATACTGCATCGGGTAATTACGCCACAATTGGTGGAGGTAATAATAACACGGCATCTTGTAATTCTGCCACAGTTGGTGGTGGTTATTGCAATATTGCATCCTCAAATGTTGCTACGGTAGGAGGAGGTTCTTGTAATACTGCTTCGGGAAATTGTTCAACAATTGGTGGTGGTTCAGGAAATACAGTTTCAGAATGTTTTGCATTCATTGGTGGTGGTTTTAAGAACATATCATCAGGTACATATTCAGTAATTGGTGGTGGTGGTAAAAATTGTGTATCAATTGGATATTATTCAGTAATTGGTGGTGGTTGTAAAAATACTGTTTCAGCTAGTACTGGAAATGTTGATTATGGTATGATTGGTGGAGGTAAAGAAAATCAAATATTTACTAATTACTCAACAATTTCCGGTGGTTATAAAAATACTGTTTCAGGTGGTACTGGAACAATTGGTGGTGGTTATCAAAATAAGATTTATAAAGCATTATCAACAATTGGTGGAGGTGATTATAATACTGTGTCAGGAAGTAGTTCATTTATTGGCGGAGGAACATGTAATAAAATAAACGCAAGATTTTCAACAATTAATGGTGGTCAAAGAAATATAATTCAATCACCAACAAATGAGTGTTGTTCTTTAGGAGCAACAATTGGTGGAGGTATAGGGCATAACACTTATAATGGAACCTTTAATACAACCACAGGACTTTTAACAGGTACAATTAATTGTCGTGACGCGGGTAAATTATCAACGATTGGTGGTGGTTTATTAAATTGTGGTACTGGTGCTTGTTCGGTTATTGGTGGAGGATATAAAAATACTGCTTCTGGTGAATTTTCAACAGTAGGTGGTGGTTGTTTAAATACTATATCACCTTATCAAAAGGGTAATACTATTGGAGGTGGAAGTTCTAATAGTGCTGCAGGTTATTATTCAACAATTGGAGGTGGTAATAAGAATAGTGTTTGTGGTTACTCAACAATTAGTGGTGGTTATTGTAATAAAATAAACGCTAGAATGTCATTTATTGGTGGAGGACATAGAAATATAATCCAATCACCAACAAACGAGTGTTGTTCTTTAGGTGTAACCATTGGTGGAGGTATTGGACACAATACATCAGGTGGAACCTTTAATACAACCACAGGACTTTTAACCGGAGGAAGTTTTAGTTGTTGTAACGCAGGAAGATTATCAACGATTGGTGGTGGTTTTAGAAACTGTGCAACAGGGTATCTTTCAACAATAGGTGGTGGTTCAGGAAATACAGTTTCAGAATGTTTTGCATTTATTGGTGGTGGTGCGTTAAATGTCATCTCTGTTGTCGGGGCTTGTTCCGTAATTGGAGGAGGATATTGCAACTGTGTAATTGGTTCAAGTGCAACAATCGCCGGAGGACTTTGTAATTGTGCAACATCCAATTCAACAATTGCTGGAGGACTTTGTAACAGTGCAAATGTCTTTAATTCAACAATTGGTGGTGGTAATCGAAATACTGTTTCAGGTTGTAGTGGAACAATTGGTGGTGGATTTTGTAATTTAGTAACAGGAAATTATTCTACCATTATAGGTGGTTGTAGTAACATAAATTCTAATACAAAATCATCTATTCTTGGTTCTAATATCACTACAAATAGGGATTGTACTGCGTTTGTTAATGATTTATCAGTATGTAGTTTTACGGGAAGTTCAGGATGTACTGTTGGGATATCGTCAGGAGGTTTATTAATACCGGTGGCACTAGGAACTGCTAGTGCTGCAACACCAACAACTTCAGTACAGTTTAATAATGGTGGTGTATTAGGGGGTAGTGCCGATTTTACTTGGGATGATACAACAAAGCAGTTGAGTTTAAGTGGTGTTGATACTGAAATTGATTTAACTGGTGTAACAAATGAACCTACCGCATCGTCGGCGAATGTTATTAGACTTTATAGTAAATCTAATACGGGAAAAATGTTCCTAAAACAAAAGGGTCCAACCCAAGCTGCTGCTGAGATACAAACCTCTTTTGCGTTTAATTCAATTTATTTATGGACACCATCATTAACCTCAACAGGTAATGGTGTTGGAACAACATGGCAAGCAGGTACAGGTACATTCACATCTCCAACACCAACATCAACAAATTTAGTTTCTCAAATGAGAAGGTCGAGATTTGCTAATGTTGTAACAACTACGAACCAAATTTTAGGACTTACTAGTTCCGCGGTACCAAATAGTGCGACATTTTTAAGGGGTGGTATCGCAGGACAAGGAGGGTTTTTCTTTAACTGTCGATTTTTGACCGAATTAGTTCCTGCAGCAACAATTAGATTATTTGTTGGGTTGGCGAGTAGTACAACAGGTTTATCAAATACAGATACACCCACAGGTGATTTTGCAGGATTAAGTCATATTACGACTGATGACATAACAACAATGGCCTTTGCGACAAGAAACAATACCACAACAACAAGAGCGACATTTACAGTTCCAACAATGGCTTCAGGTAATGGTTACGACTTTACTATGTATTGTGCTCCAAACGGGTCGACAATATATTATCGATTAGTTGATTTACTTGATGGAACAACTATTGTTGATTCGAGTACAACAACAACATTACCAACGGCAACCACATTTATGGGAGTTCAAGCGCAAATGAGTAATGGTACTGCAAATATAACAGTAACAACAACGGCATTTGGTCTTAACAAAATATATGTAGAGACCGATATATAATTTATTTAGAATTGTTGACAAAATCCATTATCTTTTTATTTTTAAACAAAAAAGATAATGGATAAAACAATTTTTTTTAATTCATCACTTCCACGAGCGGGTTCAACATTATTTCAAAACCTAATTGGTCAAAATCCTGAATTTTATGTTACTCCAACATCAGGGTTGATTGAATTAATCTTCGGGGCAAAAAATCATTATAATAATTCACAAGAGATTAAAGCTCAAGATGCTGAATTAATGGACAAAGCGTTTGTTAATTTTTGTCGTCAAGGGATGCAAGGGTTTTTTAAACCATTGACAGATAAACTTTTTGTTTTGGATAAAAGTCGAGGGTGGGGGATACAATACCAATTATTAAATATTTTTCAAGAATCTCCAAAAATTGTATGTTTAGTAAGAGACCTTAGAAGTATTTATTCCTCAATGGAGAAAAACTTTAGAAAAAATCCAACAAAAGAAAATCATGTACAAAATCCAAATGAATTGATTGGTACAACATTGAATAAAAGAATTGATATTTGGGGAGGAGGAGCCCCGGTTGGTATTTCAGTCGATAGAGTTCAAGACATCATTCAACAAGGATTAGACTCAAAAATCCTTTTTATTCGATATGAAGATTTAATGGATAATCCAGAAGAAGAACTTAGAAGATTTTACGAATATATCCAACTACCTTATTACGAGGGTCATAACTTTAAAACAATAGAACAAGTTACTCACGAAAATGATGTGATTCATGGAATTTATGGGGACCACAAATTAAGAAAAGAGTTTAAAAGACAACCGGACGATTATAATGAAATTTTAGGTTATGAAAACTCAACAAGAATTAAACAACACTATCAATGGTTTTATGACTATTTTGGATATGTATAATCAATAAAAAAATGCGTTAAAATAAAAATTATAAATATATAAATAAGAAATGAATATAATATTTACTATCGACGGTGGATTAGGAAAATCCATTATGAGTACCGCAGTTTTAAGTGCGATAAAAAAACAATACCCTAAAGCCTATATTATTGTTATTACCGGATATCCAGATGTTTTTATTGCAAATCCAAATGTGAATAAAGTGTTAAATCATACACAAACCAACGGGATATATAAAAAATACGTAATGAATAAAGATTGTAAGGTTTTTGTCTCTGACCCATACAATACAAGTGATTATATTACAGAATCCAAACATTTAATTGAAATTTGGTGTGAGATGTTTGGTATTACTTATAATGGTGAACAACCGGAGTTATTTATCTCAAAATCTGAAAGACAATATTTTGAGAATTTCTATAAAACTGAAAAACCAATTTTTGCAATTCAAACCAATGGTGGTGCTGTAGGACAACCATTACAATATAGTTGGACCCGAGATATTCCACAAACAGTTGTTGAAGAAATTATTAGTCAATTCAAAGACAAATATACTATTCTTCATATTAAACGAGAAGACCAATTATCTTATCCTGATACATTACAAGCGTTAGATTCGTTTAGAAGTATTGCGATTCTTTTAAGTCTATCTGAGAAAAGATTATTAATTGATTCAAGTGCAATGCATATTGCTAAGGCCCTTGGACTTTCATCAGTAGTTATGTGGGTTGGAACAAATCCAAATATGTTTGGGTATGAGAATAACCAAAATATTGTTGCAAACCCTCCAACAAGGGAAATAAATTTAGAACATAATTATTATGCAAAACATTTATTATTTGAAGATTTGGGAACTATTCCTTATAATGATTTGAATGAAATGTTTGATATTGATACAATTATTGAAGCAATAAAAAAGGGGTCTTAATGACCCCTTTTTTTATATTGGTAATTGATTAAAAACTTGCGAAACTGATATTGATTTTTGACAGATATGTTGATGAGAAGTATTTTTATACACAGGACACCAATCCCAATCTCCGGGGTCGAAAACCAATACAGGGTCATTCCAACACTTAATACAAACATCATTAGAAATTTTAATCACATTTGTCTGGCATTCATGGTCATCTTGTGTGAACCCGGCAATCATTATTGTTTTTTTATATAACGACCAATTCATCCAAGATAATCCTGAACTTAAACCAATAAAAAACTCGGAATGAAATAAACAATTCATAACTTCATTCCAATCTTTTGTATTATTTACCCGGACTCCATCAATTTTATATTTATTTAACGATAGAATCATTATTTCATACCCTTTGGATTTTAACAGTTTAGATAACTCAATCCAATTCTCTAATGGCCATTCTTTGCAACCGGCAGTTGACTGAGGTCCAAATACAACATATTTGTTTTTAATTGGTCTCTTACTTAGTTTAAAGTTTAATCCATAATTAACTTCTTTATATTCTAAACCTAAAATATCGGTTATGGTTTGTTGTAAGGGTATTAAATTAACTTGATTTGGGTTTGATGATATATTTCTCCACCCTTTAATATCGTCTCTAAACCAACCAATACGATAGATTGTGTCACAATTAACTGATTGACCCGGTTTAATAAATTCAATGTCTTTATAATTTTCTGAACCTTCAAACCATTCGTTATGGAAAGTACTTAAAATTACTTTACAATTTCGTTGTTTCATTAATTCAATTGCGTATGGTGCCCAAGCAATTGTGTCCCCAATCGATTTAGATTCAAATGAAATTAATACTCGTTTATTTGTTAGAGTAAATTGGTTAACAACTTCACCATTTATTCTAATTGTCCATGGAACATAATATTTAATACCACAAGAAGTCCACATATTGTTTGTTATTGTGTCGGAAAATTGAACAACACCATTACCATCAATAAATTCTACAAAATAGTCTTTTTTATAATCCCCTTTAATTTCTACTCTTGGCCCGTCAAAATAGTTAATGATTATCTCATTATTATCAGATGGTTTTGTGGTTCTTAATAAAAATTCGTTAAGGGTGTCATTCCCAATTTCAGCAATTCGTCCCCAATTAAAATCTCTTCTAATTTCTTCGGATTCTTCTAATGCGGATTGTTTATAGTATGAGTGATTGGTTACAACTTCCCACATTTGTTTACTCAAGTCATTAAAATCAGGTTCATAATAATTTCCAATGGAATTATTAAAATGACTATATGTACTTGCGTCAACTGGTTTTTCACCTATAATTTTAACAGGTAATCCTTTTCCTTTTGCGAATTCTAATTGACCTGAACAGTTAGAATATATTGATGGTGTCCCACAAGCCATGGACTCAATTAATGGTAAATTCCATCCTTCCGACCTAGCACAAGAAACAAAGGCATCACAAGATTTTAATAATTGGATATAGTCTTCCCTTGGAGGAAAATGAACAATTTTAATTCGGTTATCATTTAATCCGTAATATTCTAATCTTTCCTCGGTTGTTTCCATGTTATCTTCCGAGAATGGATTATCAACTGAGATAATTAAATCAACCGGTTCGTCTTTATCAAATGTTTTTAAGAATGTTTCGATAATTTCTTTAATTGATTTTCTGTAACCCCACCTTCCTGCTAAAAAGAATTTGAATCTTCCGTCTGAGGTTAATTCGTGTGAAGTATCTTCAGGGAAGAATGTATTAACATCAACTCCTTCCGGAACCACTTTAATTTTTGATGGGTCATAACCTTGAGCGATTATACAATCTCTTTGCCATTTAGATGGTACCCATAATTCGTCAAATTCTTTTAATTTGTTAAAATAGTCTTCAGGTTGTAAAGTTGATTCCCAAACATTATATGCAATTTTTAATCCATTGTAATTGTCATAAAATAAATGATGATTTGTCTCACACAATACAATATTCACATCGGGGGTAAATTCTTTAGATAAATTTGGGTATATTTTGAAATTACTTCTTGTTTTGTCAGTATTCCATAAAATCTGTTCATATAATAACTTTTTACCAATATCGTTAATATAAGGTTCTAAATTGTG
>Ga0181355_1001327_pt1 | contig 10881 bp, 15 predicted proteins | sample Fa13VDMM15DN_FD_130099 | JGI IMG/M metagenome (GOLD analysis project Ga0181355, IMG submission 130099) | Freshwater viral communities from Lake Michigan, USA - Fa13.VD.MM15.D.N | ecosystem: Environmental > Aquatic > Freshwater > Lake | place: USA: Michigan | collected 2013-09-23 | reverse complement strand
GCCGTTACCTTTTCTTTTAAACTATTTGGATTGGTTGGCATTCCTTTCATTGCGGTATTTACCGCTCCCGCTGCTCCCCCCATTCCCCACAAATAACCATTATTAGTAGATGTTGTAGGTGGTGGTGCTTGAACTTGACTAGCCAATCTAGAAATAGTACTGCTCATTGTTCCAGAAAAAATACCTTGTTGTTGTGATTGCCGTTGGCTTTTTTGCCCAGCCGCCATTGATATTGCTCCTATTAATGAACCAAATTGTTTTAAAGGACTATTTTTTGTTTTATATGCCATGATTTCTTGTTTTATCTTTATTTACATTATGAATTGCTGTTGACATAACAGTATTCATATATGTATCACTTTTCATTATAACATTTCTATGACTTGTTGGTATATCTTCTTTACCTAACATTATACGATACATTTTGCTTATTAGTTGCTTACACTTAAATGAAACTTTATATATATTATATTTTTGAGTTGTGTGGTTTCTGTTTCTCCATACCACGATCCAACCCTCTTTTAATAAATTGTTCCAGCGTTTATTGTCCCAACTATATGCGTAGGTACCTATTTTATAATCTTGTTTTGTAAAGAAATCCATACAATCAAAATAAATTAACAATTCCAAATCGGCATCTGTTAAGTTATTATTTTTGCAAGCCCATCTTCGTATTATTCTGTAATGTTTTAATAAGCCAAGCTCTTTAATATCTGAGGCTTCTAACTTAATCATAGAACTACAACTACATCGCCTAGTTTTATAACATGATAAGTTTCCTTATCTATTTCAATTTTATGACCAGCATGTCGATCATAAAATATTTCATCATTTTTTTTAACCCCTACAACTTCGTCTCCAATTTCTAATACTTTAGCTTGTATATATCTAATGTCTTCTCTTTGGTTTTCAGCAAGCATTAACCCGCCTTTTGTTTTAGTGGTTCCTTCTTTTAGTTTTTCTATAATTAGATTTCTACCTATTGCTTTCATTATACTCTCAAATTATTGATTACACAATCCGTTGACAATATTGTAGTTGCTACAGAGGCTGCATTTCTTAAAGCGCTTTTAGTAACCAATAAAGGATCAATAATTCCTGCTTTAATCATATCCACAGTTTCCCCTGTTACAACATTAAGCCCATACCCTATGCTTGATATAACTTTCATAGGCACTTCTTCAATGCCCGCATTATCTAATATAGTATTAAAAGGAGCTCTGATAGAATCTAACAATATCTCCTCACCTATAGAAAACGTGTCTATATTATAAGAAGCATTTAATAAAGCAATTCCTCCTCCGGGAACAATTCCTTCTTTTATTGCGGCTTTAGTTGCACAAATTGCATCTTCTATTCTATCAGCTTTTTCTTTTAATTCAATTTCTGAATTTGCACCAACTTTTACAATTGCTATTTTAGCCGATAGTCTTGCTAATCTTTTCTCTAATTTAACTACAATATGAGGTGGATTATTTTCAAGCAATGAATCTTTAATATCATTTATAATATTTAATATTTCATCTGATTGCTCCCCTACGTGAAGTATTGTTTCTTCGTGAGATGTTATGCTTTTAATACAAGTACCCAAATGTTCAGGTTGGATTAAATCTAAATCATCTCCAAGATCTTCATTTATAAGAGTAGCTCCTGTTAATAAAGCCAAATCATCAAAGATCTCTTTTTTATTAATACCATACATTGGAGCATTAATAACATTTATTTTTATATTACCTTTAGCTTTATTCATAGCTAATGCGGATAGTACTTGTTGTTCTAAATCGCCTATGATTAATAAAGGTTTATTATTTTTTATTACAAATTCTAATACCGATTGTATCTGTCTAATTGAATCAACGGGTGACTCTATTAATAATACCAAAGGATTATCTAGTTCAGCTGTTTTCTTTTGAGCATTGGTAATAAAGTGGGAATTTGTTAATCCCATATCACATTGTACTCCCTCAACTATTTCTAAACTACAATCGGGGTCGGATGAAGTTTCCATCATCACAATTCCGGTATTACCTACCGATTTAAAAGCATCACTAACTAACTTACCTAGTTCAGGATCATTATTAGTTGATATTGTTGCAATATTATTTAACATATTATCGTCTACCGTTATAGCCATATCTTCAAGATATTTTATAACTTTTTCAACTGCTTTATTAATGCCTTCTTTAATTTTTCTAGCATTAGGGTCTTCTATATTATAAGCGTTCTTTAAAATAGAATGCGCTAATACAGTAGCGGTAGTTGTACCGTCCCCTGCTTCTCTAACTGTTTTTCTAGCGGCTTCTTTTAAAAGAGTAGCCCCCATATTTTCTACCGGGTCTAGTAAAATAACTGCATCCGCAACCGTTACTCCGTCCTTAGTTATTAGAGGTCTTCCTGAAGCGTCTTCTAAAAGAACACACTTGCCACTTGCCCCTAAGGTCGAGCTAACTGCTTTGGTTAATTTTTCTATACCAATAAATACTTTATCACTAGCTTCTTTACCGAAGCTTAGATTTTTGACTATAGCGTCTGACATAATTTTATTTGATTAAATTGATTTGAATATATTTTATATATTACTTATTTTTAGGGAGATTTACTTACCTTGCCCTTTATACGCTTTTTTATATAACTTTGAAGTTTTTAACTTGGATGACTTTGTTTTAGCGTGAACACCTGGTCTAGCTATGTTTTTTACAATCCTAATAACAGTCGCCGTTTGTTTCGCCATAATAAATATAAAATTAATATTAATAAAAGTAACCACAGAATCCAACAGTAATTTGCTTTTTTATCTATAGTTTTATTTTTACCAGAAGTATTTTCTGTTTTATTTACTTTAGTTGTCGCTACAGAGTCCGTACGCTTATTATTAGACTCTGTTTTGTTATTTGTATATAAAGTATTAGCTTTATTTTTTTTTATCTTTAAAACAACGTTTTTATAAACTTTGCCTTCTACAATAATTTCTTTACATGTATCAATAGGTGTGATTGTAATTTCGCTATTATCAATAGTTGTAACTATATTTGTAGAATCCGTTTTTATTTCATTTTCTACAGTTGTAACTACAACTTTTGTTTCCGCTACACTGTCTTTCTTTATATCAATCCTGTCTACCTTTACGTGTCTACTTGCGCAGGATGTTAATATAATTAAAAATAATAATATAAGTTTTTTCATTATGATAATATAGTTAGTGATATATCTTTAGCTGCTTGCATTTTTTTAAATAACTTTTCATATGCTTTTCTGGACTGACCTATATAGTTTTTATTTCTTGATTGCCCAACCAATATACAACCTTCTGTATCATGATTAGTGTTTCCTGCATGAATGCGCACTCCTTCAAAGTTAGGCACATTTAACAATAAAGGCATTAATCGTTTGAATCTATTAGATTGATTGATTATTACTTTATATGTACCCTTTGGAATAGCCGTTTCCGCTTTAATCTTTATAGGTCTTTCAATATCTTCTAATGTATAACATTCGAATATACCGTCAATCAATAGTTCCCCTATTGTAGATGTATCAGTCTTGTGTAATCTCTTTACTGTTATCTGCATTTTTTCCTTTTATTTTAAATATTAACCAATCATATATTTTCATTGAGGTGTATACTATTGATATAATCAATAATAATATTTTTAGGCTTGCTTCCAAATTTGTAAGGCTTATTATAAGGGTTAGAGCATTTAAAGTATAAACGCGAATACTACATTGATCCATTATCTTTTTAATTTATTAACAATGTCCGTAAATCCTTGAATTCCTATATACGCTGTTGATATAATAACCCAATCAGATGAGGTTAAATATCCTGAAAATAATCCCGCGCATGCTACTATAAAAACAGATAGTTTTCTACTAATCCATTTATTTAATAATATATCTAATTGTTCTTTACTCATTTTTTAAATATTAGATAGTTCTACTTTTTGTTCTTCTGTTAAAGCGTCATAAAACCATTCTTTTGCTAACATTATTTTAAGGTGCTCTTTATTTCTATCTAAGGTGTCTTTTTCTTCAATAGATAATTCTTCAACTAAATTTAATTCATTGATTAAATTTACTGAATCGTAAGCAGCATTTACTGAGTTTTGAATTTGTTCTTGTGTTAAATTTTCCATAATTTTAAGTTGTTATATTTACATTTCTTAATATTGCGGTATCTGTTACATTATTTAATTGTACAGACACAAATAAATAATTAACTACAGCCGTGTTAAAAGCTATTGATAATGCTGCATTAGGGTTTGAACCATCTCCTGTAGCATTTGAAGGTGCCCATGGAAATCCAAATAATGTTCCAGATTGTATTGAAAACTTTCTTGTCATTTGAGCAAATAGATCAGCACCTCCTGCTCCAAAAGCATAATTTGCTATTCTTGTAGCCGAAGGAAAATCATTAACACTATTATGCCAAACCCTTATTTGAAAACCTGCTAAAGCGGGCCCAGACTGTTGAACCATTAAGCTTCTAAGATCTAAATAATCACTTAATGAGTTTGCTGGTATTATTATTGTTAATAAGTTGGTGGTTGCTAAAGTACCTGTTAAATTTACGCTTCCTGAAAAATTATATTTATATGGTGCTCCTGTCGTTACAGACCCGTCTGCCATTAAGTATTGAGCAGCTGTTCCGCCGTCTTTAACAAATGACCCGCCTTGTACTGCGCCTCTTAACCTAGTTGTAGTAATAGATGTGTTACCTAAAGTAGCGGTATTAGAACCTGCTCCAATAGCTTGATAACCTATTACAATTTGATTAGTATCCGTAGATTGATTTGCTTTTGTTTCATACCCTATAAAAACAGAGTTATTAACTGTTACATTAAACGTTGTACTACTATCTCTACCTGCGTTAGTTCCAACACCAACATTATTACTTCCTGAATTACTTCCCGCAAGTGCAAAAGTACCAATGCCTACATTATCACTACCTATACTACACTGCAAAAGAGTATTAGCACCGTAACCAACATTTTGGTTTCCTGTTGTAATTGCAGAACCTGCTGCTCGTCCCATAAGTGTATTGCTACTTCCTGTTGTGTTTAGAATCAAAGCAAACAACCCTACAGCTGTATTACCACTACCTGTAGTATTATCTCTTAAAGTCTGAGCCCCAAATGCTGCATTTTGAGCCCCTGTAGTATTTTGTCTCATAGACTGATAACCTACAGCAACGGTTTGTGATACGGCAATACTAGAATTCAAAGCTTCAAATCCAATTGCAGTATTAGAACTCCCCGTTGTATTAAGCCTTAATGAAGCATGCCCTAAAGCTACGTTTGTATTCCCGCTTATATTTGTTGTTAATGATACTAATCCAATAGCTGTGTTATATTCTCCCACTGTGTTAGATAGAAGTGCACTTAGACCTACTGCGGTATTAAAACTTCCAATAGTATTACTAGATAATGCATTGTGACCAATAGCGGTAAGACTATTACCAGATATATTATTTTTACTTGCTTGATAACCAACTGCTGTATTAAAATCTGCTATGGTAGCTGAGCTTAAGGCTAAATTACCAATAGCTGTGTTAGTTGTTCCTGCCCCAGCGCCTTTGCCTACGGATATACTATTAACTGTTAAATTAAATGCCCCTAAGTTTACCGCCTGTGTAGCTCCCGTATATGGGACAAAGCCAGTTAAAACAGGGCCAGTACTTACGGATCCATCTGCTAACAAGTATTGAGAAGAAGTTCCTCCAGTTTTTATAATAGAACCTGCTGTTAAACTATATACTCCTAAGTCAGCTGCTTGAGTTGCTCCTGTATATGGAACAAACCCAATTAAAACAGGACCAGTGCTTACAGAACCATCCGCTAGTAAATATTGAAGATTAGTACCACCCGCTTTTATAATTGAAGCTGCGGTTAAACTATTTGCTCCTAAATTAACCGACGCTGTTGCACCTGTATAAGGTACAAACCCTGTTAACGCTGGTATGTCCGAAAGATATGCTACTGTACCTGAAGCGTTCTGGAATGTGTAAACTCTATCTGCAGTTATTGTATTTGGTACTAGTAATTGACCAGTATACAAATTTGGATAAAGTATTAAAGAGTCACTAGTTAATGTACTAGTCAAAACATTAGAAGTGTTGTAAAAATTAAACTCAGAACTACTTAGTCCTAAACTACCATAATTTTGCGCTTGAGCATCAAATAATCCAAGCTGCCCTATATTTGCACTTAATAATGATGTATTACCATTAGTTAATACATCATTAAGATTATCGCCGTTAAGTGCCATAAAAGCAGTTAAGTCCGCTATTGATATATTTTTAGTTTGATTTTTAGGTTTACCGTTAATTAAAGCGGTACTTGTACATACTAATATATCAGTAGGTAGTATATTATTGTTTTCTGGGTAACTATATATTATTGCCATTTATGTTTTTTTTTGTGATTAGAATAAGTCATTCCAAATAGTTCCGTTCCAACAACAAAGTTTATTTGTATCAGTATCAAAAACTATTAAACCTTTACCACCTACCCCTGCTGTTGTACCTAACGTGTTTTTTTGAACCGTTGTCATTCTTGGAGGAAGTAATCCTTGGGTTGTTGAATCTATTTGAAAAGCAGCTGTTGCGATTGGAGCAACAGTTCCGATTCCGACTTGTCCTTTTAATATTGTTTTGATAGTTGCATTATTCCCTATCAATGTTGTATTGCTTCCTAAGCCAGACATTGCATTGCCAATTATAATTTCGTTTGTAGCGGAACCTGCTGAGGATGTATTATAGCCTACATGTATATTATAATTACCACTACCAATATTTACTCCAGAATTATCCCCAATACAAATATTGTAAGCACCACTTAAAATCCCAATTCCTGAATTATACCCAATAGCTACATTAGCTTGTCCCCCCCCACTATTAAACATAGAACTTTGTCCAATCGCTACGTTATTACTACCGTACGAAAGGTTTTTTAACGCTTGATACCCAACGGCTACATTACTAGATCCTGTAATATTAAAAGTCATTGTAAAGAATCCAACACAAGTATTATATGCGCCTAGACTACTAGTAAGGGCATTTCCGCCTACAGCAACACAGTCGGTACTGGAATTATTTCCTCTACCCACTCCCATCCCATTTACTTGTATATTATTAATAAAGGTTTTGGAACCACTAAAAAATTGCGTTCCAGTAGTTACCAATCCGGGTGTAGTTTGAGTAGCTGGGGATAGTTGAAGAACCCCCCCAGTTATAAGCCCCCCATTAGAAGAACCGCTAACAGTAAGTGCCCCTAAAGATGTCGTGGCAATTGATCTAACCCAAGCGGTTGTTGCTAGTTGAGTGTTGTTTGCCGCAAGACTTGCGGTAGGTGCTATAGGAGTAAAAAGAAAAGTTTTTACACCATTAATATTTTGAGCACCTGTATTTAAAACCCCTCTAGCTGTAGCGCTAGTATCTGGTAAATTAAATGTATGTGTATTTCCTGATGAAACTACTGAAAAATTATTACCAGCAACTCCGGTTGTAAGAATTTGCGATGTATTGGTTAATGCGTTAATAGATGTTATACCTCCGCTACTACCCGCCGGCCCTGCTGCGCCTGTTAATCCTGTAGGACCTATTGGACCTTGTGGGCCTGCTGGCCCTGTATTACCCGCTGGCCCTTGAGCACCGGTTAATCCAGTTGGGCCCGGTGATCCTGCTGGGCCTGTTGCTCCCTCTGAAGCTAATAAAGCACAATTAGTTGTATCTAAATCGGGAGCAATTACACTTCCGTTTGCAGATATACAAAAATAAGAAGCACCATCATAACCAACAGCGTCATCTACCGCATATAAATTTCCAGCAACCCATTGTCCTTGCCAGTTTAATCCCGCTGGACCTACTGGACCTGGTACGCCTGGGGTTCCTTGAGCTCCGGCGGTACCTGCTGCCCCTTGTAATCCTTGTGATCCTGCCGGACCTACTGGGCCTATTGGACCTTGAGCGCCTGTAGAACCAGGAATACCTGGAACTCCTTGTGTCCCTTGAGCGCCTGTTAAACCTGCCGGACCTTGAGAACCTGTTGCTCCTGCTGAACCTGTTGATCCCGCTGGACCTTGTGGACCAGTTGCTCCTTGAGAAGCAAGTAAAGACCAATGCGCAGGGTCAATATCCGGAGGTGTTACCGTAGGGACCGTGGGACTAATACAGAACCAAGAAGCACCATTATATCCTACCGCATCATCTATTAAATATGAACTAGCCGAACTCCAAGCTCCTTGCCAGTTTAAACCAGCGGGTCCGACAGGACCAGGTACACCTTGTTGCCCTTGAGGACCAGCAGATCCAGAAGATCCTGTTGGACCTTGCGGACCAATCGGACCGGCAGGACCGGTAGACCCTTGTGGACCAGTTGGGCCAGGGGGTAAGGATGTAACAGCAAGATCAATTATATCTCCTATTAAAAACGATTTCGTGGGGTTGCCACTTTCGTCAAATTGAGTTCCTACTACTGTATCCGACAATGTAGGCGTAACCTCGGGATAACTATATATTATTGCCATATCTTTTTATTTATTAACAATTCCACTTGTCTAATGCAAGTTTCTTTCTTGAAGGTTCTCCATTTGGTTTTGTCATAGGGCCCGGCATACCAGACATCCTAGCACAAAATGATTTACGTCTTTTAGCATCTTTACTGCCAGCCTTCAATTGAGAGGGTTTTTTAGTTACTGCTGTTTGTAATTTACTTCCAGGATTAGCCGCTCTATAGCTTGCCACTCCTTTTGCGTTTAATCCACCCTTAGGGTCTTTACCTTCGCTGCGCGTCCATGCTGCAGTTTTCTTTAATGGCGAATTACAACTAGGGCAATTGCCACAAGAACATTTGCTCTTTAGCCTATCATTACTACCAGAAAAATGTTTTAGTATAACTGGTTTCATTTTATTTGCTTTTTATTTTTTTGCTTCTTTCAACATCTCCTTGGTTGGCTTTTTACCAGAACCTTTATTAGCTCTAATATTATCCCATAACCCTCTTTTTGATGTAGAGCCATCTGCTCTTTTAATCATTTGCTTTGCAGGACTTTTTAAAACACCCGCGCCAATTAAAACATCTTTCTGTGTAACTTGACCGTCACCACTTAAATCTGTTAATTTTTTAGCAGGACTGTTACCGCCTTTACCAATAGTATATCCGTTATTTTTACTTGAGCCCAATCCTTGTGGGCCGATACCTTTTCCGTACATGTTATTTTATTTTATAATTTTTACCACTTTCTTTTTTTGTACCTTCCCCTTCATTACCTCTATTCTGTTTAACGGATTCAAATCTACCGTCTTCATGATCGTAATCCATTCCTTTACTTCCGGGGTTCTTACGATGCATCCTTTGAGCATGGGCTTTCTTTGCCGTTCTATCATCCGACTTAGCATATGCAAGATCTCTCTTTGCTTTTGCTTTTGCAGCTAAAGGCGAAAGATTCTGTTTTAATAAAGGAGATTGGGATCTTAGTTGAAATGACATAATATATATTATTAGCGCATGCTTTCTTCCGTCTTCTGTGCTTTTTGTTGTTTTTTAAGCTTAGCATTGTCTTCGTCAGAAGCATCAATGTCAGTGCCGCTTGGCCCAACAGTATTTTTTCTAGCTTCATTTACCATTGCTCTGCCTTTACTAATTGCTTCTTCAGCATTACGAGGGCCTGTCCCGGTTACTTTTTCAGAAACAAACGAAGGTCTCTTTTCTTTTACAGGTTTTAATATTGCGGGGGTTTTATCTTGCTTTAACGGGGAGTTATATCCTTTACCGGCCCAGTGCTTTGCTATTGGTGATTTCATAATTATTATTATTGTTATTATTAGTTGCGGATTCAGGACTCGAACCTGGCTCTGGGGTTATGAGCCCCTTGTGCTACCAATTACACTAAACCGCGATATAGAGTATAATTACGCATAGACCTCGTAATTTACAGTGCGACATTAGCCTACTATTTTTATATATAATTACCTAACGTCACACTTTTCCGTTTGTTTATTATAATGAAACGCTGTATGTTTATTATGATTTGTGGTAAAAAAAATTTTTTGTGAGATATATATAAGTTAAATGCTACCGCCAGGTTTTAAAACGAACCGGGGCCAACGGAAACGACTTTGATTCGACCCACCCCCCAGCCAAATTTCGATTTTGCGAAAAACGATTTGCCTTTTCGGTTGACGCCGGGACGGGCGATCTGCCTTACTCGGTCGAGCGTTAGTCTTACCGCGTATGATACCGTTTGAGTACGCATACTGCCAGCATACGATACGTCTAGCAGAGCTACCTCAACACGCTGTAATCATTGGGCTTACTATGACTCGACACACGACACGGTCTGCACTTACTCTGTGCTGTGCGTTACTGTAATGGCGGTTACCGATACGTGGAGCGGAGCGACACGCGGAGCGTGTATAGCAACGCGTATAGCACCTACAGTCCTGATACGACCTAGATATGATAATATAATTGAATAACAAATTAAATAAATAAGATATGAGAAAGTTTAAAAACACAGGAGAGATTGTAGTGTTCACACACCAAGTTATTTTAACAGGATTGTTTGTGTTCGGGTTCGTGAGAGTAGTGATCGGATTGATCATGGGTGAGTTCGCTAACGTATCGTTCGGTCTCTACTACTAAACGATAATCGATAACGGATCCGGTAACACGGATCTTTTTTACTCTGCTTCTGCGGAATTGGCAGGGCGGAGCATGCGAGCTTGCGAGCAACGCGGAGCGTATAGCATTTACAGTCATGACACGAGGTGATTTTGATAATATATATGAATAAAGAAATTAATATAAACAAATAAATTAAATATAAAGTCTTACAATCTTAATACGAATAGTATTTGATAATATAAATGTAAATAATAACAAT
>Ga0181355_1001326_pt1 | contig 10890 bp, 2 predicted proteins | sample Fa13VDMM15DN_FD_130099 | JGI IMG/M metagenome (GOLD analysis project Ga0181355, IMG submission 130099) | Freshwater viral communities from Lake Michigan, USA - Fa13.VD.MM15.D.N | ecosystem: Environmental > Aquatic > Freshwater > Lake | place: USA: Michigan | collected 2013-09-23 | reverse complement strand
CGGTGAGATGTCTCGCGAGATGTGGGGCCGCATGATCAAGGCCCTGGCGCCGGCACAGTACGACGCTATGGCCGCCGCTGGCGTGTTTGAAGGCGAGGGGCAGTTCTACAAGGACGGCTTGATTCGTGACTTTGAAAGCCGGACCGAAGCGCCGGTTTACAACCAGTCGGCCACCCTACGCCGCGGCACAGAAACGCTGAAAAAGTACGGGCTCAAGCCCGGCGGCAAGTACAAGACTCGCGAGGCCGCGGCCGCACTGGAAGCACGTCAGCGCGCCAAATACGGCACGATCGCGCCGGACGATCGCAGCCCCGAGGCGATTGCCAACATTGCCAAGTGGATGACGGCCGAGGTTGAGTTTGAGATGGACAACCCCGAAAAGTCCGGGGTTGGCTGGTACTCGGAAAAGTTTCAGCGGGCGCTGGATGTCATGGGCACCGTCTTCCCGGAGCTCAAGACCGACAAGAAGGCGCGGGACACCATGACCGCGCTGATCGCGATCACGTCCGACGGCCAAAAGGTGGTGCCCAACTTCGCCCAGGCGATGGACATCTACGGCAACTTCCGCGAGAGCGGCAAGTTCACCACCAGCCGGGGCCACGCACGCCAGGCCAGCATTGCCAAGAACCTCGAGGTTATCCAGCGCCTGCACGATCAGATGGGCCCGGAGGCGATGCACGAATACTTGATGCAGGAGAAGACAATCTCCGAGCTCAAGAAACTGGCCAAGCAGAACGGCGGAGAATTGAAATCCGACTATCAGGCGCACATCAAGATGCCGATGGCGGCGGTGGAGTTCGGGCCAAAGCTGGGGGCGTTCTACGCCAACCTGATGGGCGCGCATGGCTACCTGACGATGGACCGCTGGTGGAGCCGCACCTTCAACCGTTACCGCGGCACGCTGCTGCAGTCCAACACCCAGAGCGCTCTCGACACGTTCAAGTCGCTTATTGGCAAACCTGAACTATCCAACGATGAGGTGCTGGCCGCGGTGGTCGCACCTCGAGAAGCCCTCGAGGCTCGGGGGTTCAAGACCCGGCTCGCCGTGCTGGTAGGTAAGTCTGAGCCCGGCAAAGCCAAAGAAAAAGCGGCCTGGATGGCCAAGGCGCGAGAGCTCGCGGGCGACCAGTTTGACGCATTGCTATCCGAGCACAACATCGAGCGCGCGGCTAACACGATCTACAAAACCGCGTTCGAAAACCTGGAAGACGCGCCGTTCAACGCAACGGACCGCACGTTCATGCTCGATGCAGTAAACCGAGCACAGCAAACGCTAAAACGAAAAGGGTATAATCTCAGCGTGGCCGACATCCAGGCCATTCTCTGGTACTACGAAAAGAGGCTTTATGGCGAACTCGGCGCAAGACAAACCGCAGACATCAGCTACGAAGAAGCAGCCCAGCGGGTCGCCTCTAGCTATGCCTCTGGACAAGGAATCGAGTCTCTTCTCGATGACACCGGAGCAGCACCAGAAGATGGTGGAGCAGACCAGGACAGAGTTTCTGTCGGCGAAGACGACTTCGTCGAAGGAGGATTAGATGGAGAATTTGAACAAACCGGAGACCGAGGAGGACGCCGTCCTGGTGCAGGACCGGCGCCGCTTCCGGGCGCTCCAGTCATTGAAGGCGCAACCGGGCCAGACCCCCGACTCGTCTCCGTCGCAGAGCAGTACGCCCGCGACAACGGCATCGACCTCAATCGACAGTCAGAATACGCCACAGTAGACCCCGAGCGCGCCGCGCGCATTGCGGCCGCTTATGAGGCGATGGAACACGCACCGAACGACCCGAAGGTGCGTGAAGCCTACGACAACCTGATCCGCCAGACCCTGGCGCAGTACCGAGCCCTTGAGGCGGCTGGGTACAAGTTCTGGTTCATCGACCCTACCAACGACCCCTACAAGAGCCCCTGGGATGCGATGCGCGACTTGCGCTCGACCCAGACGATGGGCGTGTTTCCGACGGTCGCCGGGTTCGGAAGCGGTGCCACCGAGGTGGATGTTTCCGACAACCCCATGATGGTCGACACTGGCATCACCTGGGCCTACGGTTCACCTGACGACGAGCAGAAGCCGGTACTGGCCAACGACTTGTTCCGCGCCGTGCACGATGCTTTTGGCCACGGCCTCGAGGGTGCAGGCTTCCGCGCCCAGGGCGAAGAGAATGCCTGGCAGGCGCACATCCGCCTGTTCACAGGCAGCGCCAAGGGCGCAATTACCAGCGAGACAAGGGGCCAAAACTCCTGGCTGAACTTTGGACCTTATGGCGAACGCAACCGTAACGCCAAGGTTGAGGACACCGTTTTCGCGGATCAGAAAACGGGGCTCATGCCTGAGTGGACCTGGGCCGAAGGTCTGGTGCCGGACATGCAGGAACAACCCCTCGAGCAAGGCCCCCGCGGCACGTTCAGCCCTGAGCAGCTGCTGATCACGCTGAACGAGAACGCCGACCTATCGACGTTCCTGCACGAAAGCGGGCACTTCTTCCTCGAGGTAATGGCCGACCTGGCCAGCCAGCCCAACGCACCGCAGCAGATCAAGGACGACATGGCCACCACGCTAAAGTGGTTCGGCGTGCCGGATCTGGCCACCTGGAACGGCTACACCCTGAACCAAAAGCGCCAGTACCACGAGCGCTGGGCCGAGAGCTTTGAGCAGTACCTCTTCGAAGGCAAGGCGCCAAGCGTTGAGCTGCAGCCACTGTTCCGCCGGTTCCGCAGCTGGCTGCTCAACGTCTACAAATCGCTGACGCAGTTCATGCGCGACCGCAACCTGCAGGTGGGAGACGACATCCGCCAGGTGTTCGGTCGCATGCTGGCAGTCGACGAGCAGATCGCCCAGGCTGAAGAGGCCGCCGGCCTGCTGCCCGACTTCGACGCCACCAACGAAGCCATCGAGAAACTGCAGGCGCGCAGCCTGCGCGATCTGAAGTGGGCGGTGAACGCGCGCAACAAGCGCATCAAGGAGCTGCAGAAGCAGGCCAAGGACCTGCGCAAGGAAGTCGAGGCCGAGGTGCGTTCCGAGGTTGAGCAACAGCCTGTCTACAGGGCCATGAACTGGCTCAAGAAGGGCGAGACGATTGACCCGGCCACCGGTGACCTGATCAAGGCCGAGAAAGGTTTCCGCCTGTTTACGGAAGCCCTGGCCGAGATGTACCCCGAAACCATGCTCAGCCGTCCGGACCTGGCCCGCCTAAAAGGCATGACCAGCAAGGAAGGCCTGCACCCCAACCTGGTGGCCGACATGTTCGGCTTCGAGTCGGGCGACCAGCTGGTGCGCGCAATCCTTGACGCCGAGCCTATCGCTACCGTCATCGAGGGCATGACCGACCAGCGCATGCTCGAGCGCCACGGCGACCTGGTCGACCAGCGCGCGATCGAAGAGGCCGCCAACGAAGCCGTGCATAACGAGGCCCGCGCGCGAAGCCTGGCCACCGAGCTCAGGACTCAATCCGAGATGATGAGCCAGCGCCAGGATACCGGGCGCACGGACGTCAGAGGTCAGCCCATCACGGTCAACGCGATCACCGCCGCCGCGAAGGAGTTCGCGCTCAACCTGGCCGCTCGCCGTCGGATCAAGGACCTCAAAAACGCCACCTGGCAGCACCGCGCCGCCGAGGCTCGCGCTGGCAAGGCCTGGCAAGCCGCCACAGCCAAAGGCGAAACAGAAGCCGCAGTGCAGGCCAAGCGCGACCAGGTGCTGAACAACGCCGCGGTGGCCGCACTGCAGGACGCCCAGGTCGAGGTGCGCAAGACTCTCGAGTTCTTCAAGCGCGTCGTCAAGGGCAGCGACGAGAAGCTGGTCGAGCGGGGCAGGGACCCTGACGTCGTCAACGCGATGCGCGCCATCCTGGCCGCCTACGGCGTGGCCCCGCGTCTCGAGAAGTCAGCGCTGGACTACCTCGAGGTGGTCAGTCGCAACGACCCAGCGATGTACGGCGTGCTCAAGCCGATCGTCGACGCCGCACTGATCGAGGCGGTGCCACTGCCCGAGATGACTGTCGAGCAGCTGCGCGGGCTGACCGACAACCTGCGGGCCATGTGGGAGTTGGCCAAGCGCTCGCGGCAGATGGAAGTCGACGGCAACCTGCTGGACCTCGAGGACGCATCGGCCGAGCTGTTCGCCCGCATGGAGCAGATCGGGATCCCGACCGAGGTGCCGGGCGAGAAGGGCGCCATCACCGAGAAACAAGAGCGCGGGCTCAAGCTGCAGTTTGCCAAGTCAATCCTGCGTCGGGTTGAGCAGTGGGCCGAAGGGCTCGACGGCAAGTTCGGCGGTCCGTTCCTGCGCCTGGTGTTTCAGCCGGTCAAGGACGCCGCCGATCGATACCGCACCGCCAGGACCGACTACCGCAAGCGGTTCACTGACCTGGTCCAGAACCTGGCTCCTGCGATGCCTGCAGGTGCGATTGACGCGCCGGAGATCGGCTACACCTTCGGCAACGCCCGCGACAGCGGCACCGCCGAACTGGTCCACGCCATCCTGCACACCGGCAACGACAGCAACAAGCGCAAGCTGCTGCTGGGCCGTGGCTGGGCGACCGAGAACGCAGACGGCACGCTCGACACGCGTCGCTGGGATGCGTTCTTGCAGCGCGCCCACAACACCGGAATCCTGAACAAGGCGCATTGGGATTTCGCCCAGGGTGTGTGGGACCTGCTCGAGGAAACGAAACCCCTGGCGCAGCAAACGCACCGCCAAGTGTTTGGCCGCTACTTCGCAGAAGTCACGGCCAACCCGGTGGTCACCCCGTTCGGAACCTACAGCGGGGGCTATGTCCCCGCGCAGACCGACAGCCGCCTGGTGAAGGACGCCAAGCTGCGCGAGCTCGCCGAGGGTGAAAACGAGTCGATGGCCTACGCATTCCCCAGCGCCCCCAGCGGGTTCACAAAGGCGCGGGTGGAGTACAACAAGCCTCTGCTGCTGGATCTGCGCGCCCTGGCCCAGCACATGGACAAGGTGCTGCTGTTCTCTCACATGCAGGTCGCGATCAATGACGTGCGCCGTCTGCTGTCTCGCAAGGACGTCAGCTACGCCCTGGACCGTATCGACCCAGGCGCGTACGAAGGCATGCTGATCCCCTGGCTGAACCGCTCGGCCAAGCAGATCGTCGAGACCCCTGTCGTTGGTGACAGAAAACTCTCGAGGTTCCTGTCGGCTGCGCGCTCTCGCGCGGGCATGGCCTTGATGTTTGCCAATTTGTCGAACACCGTTCAGCAGATCACCGGCTTCAGCCTGGCCGCGGTCAAGGTCAAACCCGGTTTGATGCTGCAGGCCACCGGGCAGTTCGCCGCCAACCCCAAAGCGCTCAAACAGTCAGTGGCCGACGCATCCCCCTACATGAAGGAGCGGATGCTCAACGACATGAGCGCGATGAACGACGCGGTCGAGGAGATCCTGGTCGATCAGACTCTGCTCGAGCGCGGCCAAGCCTGGACCCAGCGCCACGCGTATTTCCTGCAGTCGGCCGTCGACAACACGATGAGCCCGATCATCTGGACGGCGGCCTATAACCAGGCCATCGCTGAAGGGCAAAACACCCGGGATGCGGTGCGCTTCGCTGATGGCGTCATCCGTCAGACCCAGGGTTCGCTGCTACCTGAAGACGTCAGCCGGTTCGAGACGGGCCCGGCTTACGGTCGGCTGTTCACCCAGTTCGTGAGCTACTTCAACATGATGGCCAACACGAACGCCACCGCCGTCAAGCAGATCGTCGAAGAGATGGGCGTGCGCAAGGGCGCCGGCAAGATCCTGTACGTGGCGCTGGCTGGCCTGCTGGTGCCGATCTGGGTGGCTGAGGCGATCGCCCAGGCATTCCGCGGAGGACCAGAGGACGACGAGGGCGACGGATATCTGGACGACTGGCTGGCTGCGGTGTTTGGGTTCGGCACGATCAAGGGCCTGTCTGCACAGGTCCCTGTCATCGGCCAGGCGGGCCAGCTGGTTATCAACCGGTTCAACGACAACCCGGCAGACGACAAGTTCAGTCTGAGCCCCGCGGTGTCTCTGATCGAGTCCAGCGTCAGCGCGCCGGCCAGTGTTTACAAGGCAATCGTCGACGACGGCAACGCGCAGAAGGCGGTGCGGGATCTCGCTGCCGCCGCCACCCTGATCACCGGTCTGCCGATCTACGCAGCTGCCCGCCCGGTCGGATACCTGTCGGGATTGGCCGATGAAAAGATCAGGCCGACGGGTCCGGTGGATCTGACTCGAGGCCTGGTCACAGGCACCGCAAGCCAGGAAAGCAAGGTGCCCTGATGTATCCGTGAACGGGGCTCCTGCACCTACCATCCCCCGTAATCGCAGGAGCCCCGTGCATGACGACCCCATCAACCCAGCGCAAAGCCGGGCCGCTTCTTGGCACCGGTGTCCAGACCACCTGGCCATTCACATTCAAGGTTTTCGCCGAGACCGACATCGCGGTCACGACCGCCGACAGTAACGGTATCGAGACCACACTCACCTACGCCGTCGACTACAGCGTCAGCCTGAACGCGAACCAGGAGACAAGCCCGGGCGGGACCGTCACTTACCCCATCAGCGGCACGCCGCTGCCCGCCGGCAGCCGCCTGGTGATCTTCGGCAATCTGCCTTATGACCAGCCGCTGGATCTCCCCAGCGGTGGAAACTTCTCCCCGCTGGCGCTTGAGAATCAGCTCGATCGCGCCACGATGCAGATCCAGCAGCTGGATGAGCGCATGGACCGGGCGATTGTGCTGCCTGTCTCTGTCGCCGGCACTGTGGATCCAGTGCTTCCCTCACCGCAGTCTCAGACTGTGATCGGCTGGGATGTCAACGGCACGGGTCTGCAGAACTACGATTTGCCGGCTTTGTTTAGCGGTGCGGTCTACGCGGACTGGATCGCTCAGACGTTTACCGGCAATGGCACTCAGACGGTTTTCATCCTGCAGCGCGCACCAGGTGCGATCGGCAACTGTGACGTAAGCATCGCTGGGGTGACTCAGGTCCCGAATGTCGACTACACCCTGAGCGGGAACGTCCTCGCGTTTACAAGCGCTCCAACCAACGGACTCACGATCCTGGTGCGGTATGGCTCCGCAGCGAGCCAGGTGGCGTCGACCTTCAGCACCGAGTCGCAGACCGCGACTGCGGCGCAAACGGTGTTCACCCTGGCCAGCGTTATCTATAACCCAGGCACCAACTCGATGGCGGTCTACGTCAACGGCCTGCGCGTGGTGTCCGGGGTCGACTACCTCGAGACCGACATCAACGAGGTGACCTTCACCTCGGGCTTGTCTGCTGGCGATGAGGTGCTGTTCATCGCTGGGCGCACCATTAACGAAACGGTGGGTGCCGAGGCAGTCAGCTATTTGCCCGCGGGTACTAGTGCTGTCAGCAGGACCGTCCAGTCGAAGCTGCGCGACGTCGTCAGCGTCAAGGATTTTGGTGCTGTCGGGGACGGGGTGGCAGATGACACCGCTGCGATCCAGGCGGCGGTTAATCATTGCTGGAACACCTCGCGCACGCTCTACGTTCCTGCGGGTGTCTACCTGGTAACAGGTCTGACTTTGACGGGGTCAGCCGGCCAACAAAACACCATTCTAAAGATCGTTGGGGATGGGTTTGGCAATCCTTTTGCCGTGTGGACCACAGCTTCGGGCTCTGTCATCAAAAGCGTGACGAACGCGCCGGTGTTTCAGGTCACAGTCCCAACCAGCACCACCTCGGCTGGAACTCTTGACGTTCAAGGCATCGTGTTCGACGGCACATCGTCAACGCCTGTTATTCAGCTACAGGCGTTCTACGGAGTAGGTCGGATCAGCAACAGCGCCGTGTTTCAGCGGGGTACGGGCCACGGAATCCAATCAGATTGGATGACGACAAGCGAAATCGCCGAGTGCTACATCCTAAACAAAGATTGGATGAATTTTGGGCTCGGCGCATCTCGCACAGGCATTGGGATCTATCTTAGCCACCAATACGACAGCGGGCTTCAAACCATTCGAAAATGCTCAAGCCGAGGGTTTCTTACTGCGTACAAGATAGGGGTTGGAGGAACGGCACATTACACATACAACGCGTCGATTCAGGATTGCGAGAGTTCGGTAACGTACAACGGGGTCCACTTAACAGACAACGCTCGCGCAACGTGGATCAACAATTGCTACTTTGAAGGCGGCGATGGTGGTGTTGGTATTTGGGACCAGGGGGATTACAACAAGGTCACCAACTGTTTCACCTTTGCAGGTTACGGAACCCATCTTAAAAGCACCGATTTCACATACGGCAATTACTATGCCGGCAATACGTTTTCTGCTGGTAGCACCGCAAACCAGACGCTAATCGACATCACGAGCAGCTCGGTCTCGGGCGGCCCTGGCAAGACATGCACAGGAAATCACTTGTCGTTCGGTGGTTCTGGCGGGTCAATTGCCGGAGTGATCGGCCTCCGCATTAATGGAACAGACCCAAGATTAAACTTGCTCGGCAATAATTTTTACCCACGGAACTCTTGGGTTGGTGGTGCAGGCACCATCAAGCTTAGCGACTTATCGTCTGGCGGCGTGTTTGGGATGACCACCGCAATTGGTGGTTCTGGGGCGCAAGAAATCCCGATGCTGTCGAGAGGCGCTCTGTCGTTTGAGATGGCCGACGCAGGCCTGTCTCAGTTTAATGTGTCTGGGAACATTCTGTCAGTCCCCGGCGGGAGTTTGTTCTATTGCAATGCCAGTGCTCCGGTGACAGTCAACAGGTTGTCAACAGACGCCACGGCGGGGCGCATCCTAATATTCAACACCCAAAACGCGAACATGACATTTGCAAACAGCGCTTACATATTCATGGACGGCGGTGTCAATTTTGCAAGCAGAGGACACATTGTGTTTTACACCCAGATTTTAGGTGGTGCCGTGTACGCATACGAGATTTGCAGGTCAACATACTAGTCAATGGCACCGCTATGACCCAAACACTCTGCTGAAAGAAGCAACATGAGCAAAGCATTCAAGAACAAGGTCAAGCTAAACGACGTCGTCAGTGTCAAAGACTTCGGCGCGGTGGGTGATGGTGTTGCTGACGATACGGTTGCGATCCATGCCGCAATAAACAGCGTTATTACCAAAAATGGCAGCGTGTTTTTTCCGGCTGGACGCTATCGAGTAACCTCTGGATACACAAACTCGACCAATAACAGTGTGTCGTTGGTCGGAGAAAATCTGGACTACTACGCCAGCACTGCGGCCAATTCCGATGGTTCGTGCGTGATCTTGGATAGTACAGATCCAAATAGTTTTTTCTTTCACCAATCCGCTGGCAGCAATCTGAATGTCAGCAACATGCAGTTCGCATGCGCACAGTACGTTCTTGATCGCAAATTCTTTGTGCAATCCGCGTCTTCGGTGCGGCACATCTTTCAGAATGTTCACTTCTCCGCAGTCGAGCGACCAATTGTGTATTTGACTGGAACATATTTCCAGTTGAGCAGTTACACAAATGTGCGATTTACAAATTCAGGTAGTTTCCATTCAACTGCTGGGTCGCTAATCGGCACGTTCATGAAAATAGTGAACGTAGATGTCGAAGGGACAATCCCTGCGAACACTGAAAAAATTATCTGTAATCTTGCTGGAATCCGTCAGATTCACTGTTCAAACTTTCTCATTGAGCCAGCCACACCGGCTTCAGGGTGGACGGCATTGTTCTTGCGTAATAGCTATGATCCGGCGTGGGCGCGTTTTCCAGATGCGACGTTTCACGGTTTCTGGATTGAGGTTACCGGCTCTGGGCTTACAAACAGCGTTTTGCAGGAACGTGGACGCACGCTATTCATCGCGCCCATTTTCAACAATGGGGCACTCGCACAATTCAGGATCAACGAAGATGGTGCTACCGAAATTCGGGACACCTCTTTTTCTGGTACTTCCGACCCACTGCAAAATTATTTCACATTATCAACTGCAGCGCAGGTCAAGCTGACTAATTGCAATTACCGAAATGCCGGAAACACGATTACCGACCCAAGATACACGTTTGATTCATGCTCTAACGTAGCGTCAGGTGGGGTTGGTACGGAATTTTTGGCAGTCAGCCACAGCAATCAGGCGGCGCAATTGTTGTGGGCGTTTGACGGGGGTTATCCAGACCCCGGCAAGGTGCTCGTGCAGACGTTCAGCGGCACCACGATTACCCCGACCGTCAACGCCGCGTTTGGCCGAGCCCTGCAAATCGTTCCCAGTGCGGGTGTCATCAACTGCCAGTTTCAGGGCTTGACGCGCGGTGATTTTCCAGCAGGAGGGCAATTCTTTGTAGTTCTGAGAGCGACAATGCCCACTCTATCGTCTGGCACGACCGTTGTGAATATGATCGTCAATGGGGCAACTGTTGCTAACCCAGCAAATTACACTTCTGGACAAGATATTCGACTTGTTTTCCCGATTGCCACCCCATCAGTTAACCCGACCAATGTCGGCATTAACATCAACACCGGAACGGCAACCGGAAACCTGCTGATTTATCAACTTGAACTCTGGATCGGCAAGAGCCTTCCCAATGTAACGATGCCAAGTTTCCCGCAAAACGTCACGACGTTTGCAACAGCCGCCCCAACAGTCGGTCAATGGGTAAGAGGGGATCGCGTATTCAATAATACGCCGACAGTTGGCCAGCCAAAGTCTTGGGTATGTACAGTCACTGGAACTCCAGGAACTTGGGTATCTGAAGGTAATTTGTAATTGTCGAACGTGTCCATGCCCCAACCACCCCACACACTGACCGCATCGCCTAACGTGTCCATGTCTCAGCAAGAGCGGCTAGGATCGACGCATTTTTATGACTTCTGATCGTGACATGACACCAGGACAGCACACCACCATCGAGGCCGCAATGTCAGCGGTCGGCAGCAAAGCAACGTATACGGGCGCAGGCGCTTGCGT
>Ga0181355_1001325_pt1 | contig 10891 bp, 17 predicted proteins | sample Fa13VDMM15DN_FD_130099 | JGI IMG/M metagenome (GOLD analysis project Ga0181355, IMG submission 130099) | Freshwater viral communities from Lake Michigan, USA - Fa13.VD.MM15.D.N | ecosystem: Environmental > Aquatic > Freshwater > Lake | place: USA: Michigan | collected 2013-09-23 | reverse complement strand
ATTGGTTGGAAGAACTTGGAATAAATGGTATGGTGAATACATGACACCCGAAGAATTGGAAGAAAAGCAAAAACAACAAGAGATACGGGATGAAGAGCTTAAACAAAAATCAATTGAAAGATTGAAAGCAGAAAAAATCGCAGAACCCCCCGTTCAACCGGAACCTCCCAAACGCATGGAAGCAACGCTGAACAATAAATCAGGACACGAATGGTTTAATGGAACATCTTGGGGATTGAAATGATAACAAATATCAGAATTCTAAACGGGTTCGCCACGGATCTTCCCAATTTTCACAAGGGAATTGAATTCCAATTCTCGGAAGGGCTTAATATATTTTCTGGCTCCAATGGTTGTGGAAAAACATCCATTTTAAAAATGATCAAAGCTTATTGCGGTATTCCCAATGGATATGCAGGATGGTCTAGGATTTCTTCGGAACTTGCTCTGGGAGCGCAACAGAGAAGTCATTTTCCCTATGTATATCGTGCATATTCTCCCGGTCAATCCGATTGTATTGTGGGTTGGGATGGAACTCCCACCTTCTATAATGAGGGAGATGTAAAGATTGATCAATGGGGATGGTTCACACACAAAGATATTTCATCAGAAGATGGTATGACCACGGAAGCGGAACACATGGATGCGATGATTGAGAAACCATCATCCGGTCAATATCGCTTGAAAAAGCTCAATAAGTTATTCAACATGCTCAAGAGTCCTCCTGATCTCACCAAGTATGTTTCTTCCCATCCCGCACAAATTGGGGAATCCGATTACATCCGTTCCCTACCGCGCACGGGCAGGGTGACATTGCTTCTGGATGAGCCAGAGCGAGCATTATCATTACCCAAGCAGATGGAACTCTTTGCTCTTCTGAAAAAGATGTCCAAGGAATACCAGATCATTGTGGCAACCCATTCTCCCTTTGTTTGCCTCATGGATTTGGATGCAAAAATCTATGATATTGAGACTGGATATAGTGATGAATGCAAGAATATCATTGAAAATTTGGTAAATAATAATAAATAATAATATGAGCGGGTTTTTTAAAGAAAAATACGGGGGTTCTGCTGGTGCGATTTTAGATGCTTGGGGTCAGGATCGAATCAATGCGGAGATTGGAAGTATCTATGAACAACATGTCTTTGGTGCCAAGAGCATTAACATGGACGAACTTTTAAATGAATTTCATGGGCAAAAAACGGGCGGTGCTGTGAGGTATTCGGCTGATATGAAGACTGCTCCCAAGGGGGGCTTACTGGAAGGATAAAATTATGAGTGTGAGAGTATTTAATGATATAATGGAAGCATATACGGCGGCTCAAATTGAAAAATTCGATGAAAAGCATCAATGGAAAATGGAACATGTTGTGGATGAAAAGACCAAACGTTTTAAAGAATCCACCGATGCACACATTAATAATTTTCACTGGATGAGTAAGGATTTTGATAATCAAACGGACACCAATATGGGATACAATATTGATGAATTGCGTAATGAATCTTATAAAACATTTAAGAGATTAAATTGGTAATAATATTATGAAAAATAAAACATATGAGAGTGAACATCTTCGTCCAATGACGGATGAGGAAAAAGAAGAAGCCACTAAAATTGCTGGACATCTGGCAACACATTATCTAAACGCTGTATGGGATATGTCTAAAGGAAGACGAGGATTCCCATCTGAAGATGTGCCAAACATTCAAGAGAAATATAAACAAGTCAAACATCAAGTTGTGAAAGCTTATGAGAAATCTCTGAATGAAAAGGTTCTTAAATTCTTCATGCTGAAGCGTAAGAAGAAAGGGGAAAAGATTTCCATTGATGATGTTGTAAGCATTATCAAATATAAGCTAGTATCCAAACCAAAGAGGAAATTGGCTTGTTTCATGTGGGATAAAGAATATAATATTTATCCTTTGGTTAGACGATAAACTATACCTTGAGAATTTGAGTAATATGTTTTAATATTTGGGAACGCACAATATCCGTGATATCAAATTCCGTGCAATGGATATCATTTTTCCTTGAGAATTCGGTGTTAAATGCATCAAACACTTGACGGAACCCAGAATCTTTGATATCCGTTTGATTAGTATCACCTAAAATAAAATATTTGGAATGTCTTCCAAATCTGGTGAGAATGGTTGTCAATTCTCCTCTTGTGGTATTTTGTCCTTCATCAACAATCACCGCACAACGATGGAATGTTAATCCACGCACAAAATTTACGGGAATTGCTTTAACATATTCCTGTTCCAATAGATGAGCAATATCTGCTTTGTTGAGAATTTCATTCAGCTTATCCATCATGGGCATCATATAGGGCATGAATTTTTCGTTTTCATCACCTTTCAAATAACCGATGGATCGTGAAGAACTCTCAACCACTGAACGGATATAGATGATCTTATCAACATGTCCAGTTTTCAGTAATTCCAGTGCTGAAAACACTGCAAGGTGCGTCTTGGCACTACCCGCTGGTCCGTCCACAAACACCATATTGGTTTTGGGATTTTGACTCAAGAAATAAAATTTCTGTTGATTGTCTGTCATGGGGAAGTTATTTTTTAGAACCAAATTCGAACAATCAAATTGTTTTTTGATGTGTTCAGAAAACTCTTCTGTGACATCCCGTTCCTTCCTCTTGCGAGGTGCTTTTTTAGTAGCCATGTATTATTACTTAACCAAAATCGCTTGCAATTTGATAATCACCTGTTAAGTTTAATCATTATGAGAATTGCAATTGTTGGCACTGCTGGACAAGGAAAAACTACATTAGTAAAACACTTTCTAAAGAAGTGGAATATGTATAAAACACCTGTGAAAACATACAGGGATATTATTGAAGAAAACAATCTTTCCCATTCATCTTCCACGACAGCAGAGACTCAACTACTCATTTTGGATTTCATGACCCAAACATTGGAAGAACATAAGGATGAGAAGCACATTATACATGATCGCTGTCCCCTAGATAATCTTGCGTATTCTCTTCATGCTGCTGAAAAAGATTTAATTTCCGAAGAAGTTCTTGGTATCATCGTGGATATCGTTCGCCGCTCCCTGAAAAATTTGGACATTATCTTCTGGTTGAAATACGACCCCGCTATCAAGATTGTTGATGATGGGACACGTGACACCAACCTCAATTACATTCGGGAGATTGATGACATCTTCGCAGGACTTTATGAGCAATATTCCGATCATTTGGGAAATACACCTTTCTTTATTGCGGAGGATTGTCCCGCCATCATCCCCGTTGACATGACAAATTTAGATGATAGGATTGCGTGGATTGGAGAGTTCATTGATCAGAAAGGTAATCTGGTTGAGACGGGAGAAAGCGTTCTTGATCCAAAGAATCTGGAAACGATGGAACAAATGCTAAAAGATCAAGGACTTTGGATTGAGAAGGACACACAATACAAGAATCTTACGGATCAAATTAAGAATTTTAAGATATGAATGAAAAAATCGGGTTGGGTATTATCACCAAAGATCGTCCACAATTTCTAAAAAAATTGTTGGATAGTATTGATGGGTGTAATTGGTTAGATTTGATCATCATCAATGATGGTGATCCGTTTGAATGCTCCGGATATAATTATTATATCCATACAAACGAAACAAATTTAGGAGTTGCAGCATCCAAAAATAAGGCAATGAAACATTTATTGGACATTGGATGTGATCACATCTTCCTCATTGAAGACGATATGCTCATCAAGAACACCAATATTTTTCAAGCATACATTGACGCTTCCAAGAAGAGTGGCATCCAACACTTGATGTTCGGATACCACGGACCAGCCAACAAGAATGGTATCTCCCATGGTAAGCCATGTCCACGATTGGTAGTAGATTATGGGGATTTCTCCCTAGCTTTCAATCAGCATTGTGTGGGAGCGTTCTGTTACTATTCCCGCAAGTGTCTGGAAGATGTTGGTCTGATTGACGAGAAATTCCGAAATGCTTTTGATCATGTTTCCCACAGTTATGAACTCGCTTTAAAAGGTTATTCCACTCCTTATTGGTGGTGGGCTGATCTAGCCAATTCCTTGGATTACATTGAAGAGCAAGCTTGTTCAGAGGAAAATTCGTCCATCAAGACTCCTGAAACCATGCAGAAATGGCAGAGTAATATTAGGAGTTCCATGGATTATTTCAAGGAAAAATTTGGTATATTCCCATTTGGGAGTGATGGTGTTCCAGATACGAAGGAACAAGAGGTATTGACTTTTTTGAAAAGCGTGAGATAATTTTAATTATGGTGAAAGAAATTAAAACAATCAAAACAATCAAAGTTGATTATTGGTCACATCAAAAATTATCAGAAAAAATCATTTTAATGATTCAAAATAGTATAGATAAAAATGAGAGTGTTTATGAATTGAATTGTGTTCCGAATATGAAAAAACCCTATTTTTGGGAATTTTGGAAATGGGGTGCTTATCGAAAAGAATGTGATAGAATCATGGAATCGGTTCGGTCAATTTTTAACAATTTTAAATAATGAAAACAGACCTTAATAACATTGGCTTAATGATTCACTTCCGTAGGGATGTGGATGACCGTTTTCGCAATCTGGAAATGGTTGTGAAATTCTACAGAGAGAACTCTGACAATCTCCAAATCGCCATTTTGAATGACGACAAGGAATTGGATAAGGATTTCAAGAGACTCTGTAAGCAATACGATTGCAAGGGTCTTTTTATGGATAACCATGATGTCTATTGGAGAACCAAGGCATTCAATGAGATGTCCAAGATTCTGGATGTTGAATATCTAATTGCGGGAGATACTGATGTGATTGTTGATCCGAAATATATTCTAGAAGCAACGCAATTATTTAATAAAGATACTGGAATCGTGTATCCTTATAACGGGATGTTCATACATTTGAAGCAACCAATGTTTGAAATATTCGCCGTAGGTCAAGCCCTACTTGACCTATTGGACAAATCTCAAACATTGAAACCTATTCCTTATGACCAAGATGATAATTTTCTTGTTGCTCATCCCCAAAGCAAGGGAGGAATGGTGATGTTTTCCAAAGATGCTTTTATTAAATGTAATGGATACAACCCCAATTTTAAAGGGTGGGGTTATGAAGACGATGAAATTCTAGCTAGATTCCAAAAAATGGGTTGGGACATTATAAGAGTTGAGGATAAGGATGCAATCGCATGGCACTTACCACACGAGAATACTGTGAGGGAAAAGCATCAATACTATGACAATAATCGGAGACATTCTGATTATGTTTGTGGGGATACAAAGTGGGAGGATTTGGAACGATATATTTGGAGTTGGACATTATGAAAATTGATGATGAAGATATTGAAAAAATTACAGAAGATGCTTATAACGAATTTGGAAAATATTCCAGAGCTATTCGTGGTCAAACATTAACAATTCGTGATTCGCTTGAATATTGGGTGGTTTTATCAACTTTAAAATTTTTAGAACGAAATGAAACCTAGATTTTCCATATGTATTCCCGTTTGGGAACAGGGTGGGTTTGGTCTTCAGTATTTGAAAGACTTGATTCATTCAATTCAAATCCAAACATTTCAGGATTGGGAGATTGTGATTTCTGATCATAGTCAGAATTATGATATTTCCGACTATGTATTCACGATTTATAAACAAGATAGAGAGGGGGTAAAATATGTGCGGAATCTATCTGACTATGGGAACGGTGTGGCAAACTTAAACCAAGCTCTTCAGAGAGCGGAAGGTGAAATCGTCAAGATCATGTTCCAAGATGATTTTATGTTTGACCGAAGATGTTTGGAGAAATTCGATAAAGCATTTCAGAATGAAGAAACAAAATGGGCTGTTTGCGGATGTAATCATACGAGAGATGGTGTGAACTTTGAAAGGTTTATGGTTCCGTCTTGGAATGATAAATTATTGGAAGGTGTGAACACAATTAGCTCCCCATCTGTTCTAGCATTTAGAAATGAAAATATTGAATTGTTTGATGAGAACTTGACAATGCTCATGGATGTGGCATACTACTACCGATTGGGGGAACGATACGGATTACCCACGGTGATTGAAGATTGCTTGGTTACTAATCGTTGCCATGAGAATCAAATTAGTAATAAGTATTCGGGAAATTTAGGGGAAGAGATAAAATATTGTAAGGAAAACTATGAAAAATAATGTAATAGAAGCTAAAGATGTGAAATTAACAGGTTCTTTTAAGAATTACGAAGTTCTATCAAGAGAAGATTGGTGGAATTTGAGATGTGATAATGATGAAAGTGTCAATTATACCAATTTAAAATATAAATGTATGTTGGATTATTGGTATGATTCAACTGACAATATTAATTATGAATTGATGATTCTTGATAAGAATATTTACAGCGAGAATGATTGGGATGAATATATTGAAATACATGGAGATGGGCTTACTCTGGAAGAAGTTGAGAAGAGTTTGGAACAACAATATGAAGATTATTTAAATGGGGTTGGAGAATTTGCTTCACAAGAACCTGAGATTACAATACCAGAATTGGCTTTTTTAAAATTCCAAAAAGGGGTAGAAAATAATATGTTTAAAATTTCTCGTTCATTCTACGAAAAAGCACTGGAAAATCTTCAAAATTTGATACTCAAAGATGAATATACTATCTTTATATATAAAAATTTTAATTGTGAATATTATAAGGTTACTGGATTTGAATATAATTCTTTAGATAAAGATAATATAAAACATAATTATTTTCCAGATATGGATAGTGATGGTGATTATCTAAAACAAGTGATGATCAGAGATAACATTGTATATTTTAATAGGCGCGGGTGTATATATGAAATGACTTTAGAAAGAGATGGAAAATTAAGAATCCAACCATTAAAACTTGATATTGAATATATTTTACGTTTTTCACAATTGGAAAAATCGTCAAAAGATGAAGTGTGTGATTTGTGGTTATCCCAATCAATGGATTTAAATATTAAGAATCCATTGAAAAAACATCAATATCTTGAAGCTCTATCGTTTTTAAAAGAATAAATGATTCTCACAGAGATATACAATGGTCAGGGGATGGGAAACCAGCTTGCTTGTTATGTGACAACGAGAGTGGTTGCCAAGGATTTGGGATATGATTTTGGGATCATGAATCCCCACAAGTTCAAATGTTTGGACTTCATGGATTTGGATTTTGGATTACCTGTTACGGGTGGTTCGGGGAGAGAAGGAGGACCACCTGATACGCTTCCCGATGGTATCCAATATTATTTTAAGGAGAGATATAACGTTCTCCCCAATGGTGCCAATGTAACGATTGACGATCCCAATCTATTGCAAATTCCCGACAACACGAAGATTGATGGCATCTTTCAATCGGAGAACCAAATCATTCACCGCAGGGATGAAATCAGACAATGGTTGAAGGTGAAACCGGAGAAGGATTGCTACGATTATTCCGATCCAAATATTTGTATCATCAATTATCGTGGTGGGGAATACGCCAGTGTTCGTGATTTCCATCTAAATGGGGAGTATTGGGAGTATGCGATTAAAAGAATGCAGACGATAAATATCAATTTCCGATTTGTAGTTATCACCGATGATGTTGAAAGGGCAAGCGCACAATTTCCAGATTTTGAAGTGAAGCATTTTGATATCAGCAAGGATTTCACGATTATCAAGAATGCTCACTATTTGATTCTGTCGAATTCCAGCTTTCCATATTTCGCCACTCTTCTGAGTGACACTGTGAAATATATATTGGCTCCGAAATATTGGGGTAGATACAATATCTCCGATGGTTATTGGGCATGTGGCTACAACATTTTCAGGGATCATGTATATATTGATAGGGAAGGATCATTGTTTGGATATGATGAATGTGTGAAAGAATTTGAAGAATATAAGAAACGAACAAAAATTTATGAGTAAAGTATATATGAAGCCTGATATAATAGCACCCTTTTTGGGAATGCATAGTATTACTAAATTAAACAGAGCAATTGATATTGATTATAAGTGTCTATTATTGGTTGAACCTCGCGAAAATACAATACACAATCTTCCAACTTTTAGATATCAATATGATACCATTATACTGATTAATGGTATGGAACCCCCCTTTCATAATAATATAAAAGATGACATAATAAAACATGCTGATTATATTGATCGTATTTACAGTTATGATGAGGATGTTTTAAAAAAATGTTCGAACAGTGAAGTATTTTGTTTTGGATCGTCTTGGATCGCGTTAAAAAGTGATGGTAGTCAGGCTGAGTCGTTATTAGATTTTGATGAAAATTTTTACAAGATACCAAGCAAAAAATATAAATGTTCTTTCATAAAATCTCAAGAAAATCGTTTAGATGGTCATAAATTAAGATGGGGAGTTGAAGAAGTTCTAAAAAATTCTAAAAATAATAATATTGAATTTCTATATCCAAAAACAAGAATAGACAGTAAAACTCCACTTTTTGTAGATTCAATGTTTCACATATGCATTGAAAGCTCCAATCATAATAATTATTTTACTGAAAAAATTATAGATTCTTTGATATCTAAAACGATTCCCATTTATTGGGGGTGTCCAAACATCAATGATTATTTTGACGGTGGTGGGATTTTAAATTTCCAAAATTTAGAAGAATTAAAAATTATAATTGATAATCTAACACCAGACATATATCATCAAAAAATTGAGAGTGTTGAAAACAATTATAAAATTGCTAAAGATAAATATGCTTTCTTTTGGGATAGAATAAATAATTACTTGATAAAATAAATTATTGTGATAAATTAGTATATGAGCGAAATAGACTTCCAAAGTCAAATAGGACAAGATAGATTCGTAGTTGATACGTTGAACAATAAAAGAAATGGAACTTTTTTAGATGTTGGTGCTTGTTTTTATAAACAAATTAGTAATACTTTCTATTTGGAAAAAAATCTTGGTTGGAGTGGTATTGCTATTGATATTGAAGATAAATATAGAAATGAATGGTTAGAAAACCGTGAAAACACCACATTTATATGTGGTGATGCGACTCAAATAGATTATAAAAAATTGTGCGACGACCATGACATGGGTAATGTCATTGATTATTTGAGTCTTGATTTGGAGCCACCGGATGTTACTTTTAATGCTTTGTTGAAAATTCTTGAATCTGGATTAAAATTTAGAGTTATAACTTTCGAAACAGATTTTTATCGGTATAAAGATACTTTAGAACCTAGTAGAAAAATTTTGAATGAACATGGTTACGAATTGGTTGTTTCGGGTATTCAAGATGATTTTTACGTGTCAAAAGAATATATCCAATCACTATGATATACGATATTTTTAGCTTTAATAATGAACTAGACATGCTGGAATTGAGATTGAATATTCTCGATCCCCACGTGGATAAATTCGTATTGGTGGAAGCAGATAAGACATTCAGCGGTGTTGATAAGCCTTTGTATTACGAAGAGAATAAGGAACGTTTTGAGAAATTCCACGATAAGATTATCCATTACAAGGTTCTAGATTCCCCCCAATCGTTTGATGATCCAAACTGTGATCAGGAGATTTTACAGATGGCACTCAACAGTGATAACGTGACAAGGGAGCATATCTGTTGGTTGATTGAATTCTATCAAAAGGAGTCAATCAAGAAGGCATTGGAATGGTTGGAAAATGATGATATTTGTGTGGTTTCTGATGTGGATGAGGTGTGGAATTGTTATTTATATGATAAATTTGTTTTTCAAGATTTAATAATTGATCATGGCGCATGTTTAAAACCTAAAATTAATAATTGTTATATTGAATATCTCAATGTGAGAACCAATGAGAACTGGACATTTTTCACTGGTCCGATTGTTTGTGAATACCACACAATACATTACGGTTGCTTAAATCATCTGCGAACGCAACGCAAGATGAATCATATCTATCATTTCTTGGAAGATGGGGGTTGGCATTTCAACGCTCTGGGCGGTGCTGACAAAAAGATTCAGGATTTTCAACATCCTGTGTATCACAAAGATTACATGGAAAGACGTAAGAATGGATGGAGGGTTGACGAAACGGGTCTTCCACAGCATATACTAGACAACAAAGAAGAATTAACGAAGAAAGGATTATTTTATGACGAGAACTGAAATTATTAATAGCTTGATTAACAAGCACGGATATGATGATTATCTGGAGATTGGGGTGAATACCCCATCACAACCGGGATGGAACTGGAATGGGTTAAATGTTAAAAGCAAAATAGGTGTCGATCCAAATGTGGATCATGAGGGGGTATTTAAAATGACTTCTGATGAATTTTTCGAGAAGATGACACAACATTACTATGATATCGTATTTGTGGATGGTCTTCATATTTTTGAGCAAGCTTATCGTGATATTATGAATTCCTTGAAATGGTTGTCCCCAAATGGGGCAATCGTTGTCCACGACTGTAACCCCGTTACAGAAATCACACAGCGCAGGGAACGTGCTTCAGATGCGTGGCATGGTGATGTCTGGAAGGCTATTGTGAAGCTTCGTATGGAGGAAATTGGACTCACTATTCATACAGTTGACGCTGACGAAGGATGTGCTATTATCCGTAGAGGTAGTCAAATTCTACTTCCCGTTTCTCCCAATGAAGACCCATACGATTATTCGTTTCTGGAAAGACGCAGAGTAGAAGCTTTGAATTTGATCAGCGTTGAAGAATTCAAAAGAATTTATTTATAATATGAAAATAATACATAAAAATTTTGTAGTCGTTAGTGATTACAATTGGCTACCCGATAATCTTGAGGATTCTTGGGTAGATAAATGGTGTGAGAATTATTTGATCTATGACCGATATCATCGGTTTCCCGAATCAGATAAGGTGAAACATCAGAAGAAT
>Ga0181355_1001320_pt1 | contig 10902 bp, 16 predicted proteins | sample Fa13VDMM15DN_FD_130099 | JGI IMG/M metagenome (GOLD analysis project Ga0181355, IMG submission 130099) | Freshwater viral communities from Lake Michigan, USA - Fa13.VD.MM15.D.N | ecosystem: Environmental > Aquatic > Freshwater > Lake | place: USA: Michigan | collected 2013-09-23 | reverse complement strand
CCAAGGCATTAGTTGAATCTGATGGATGGGGAGTTATGAATAGTTATGACGGAAATTATGATTCAGTAAGTATTGCCAATGAAACATATTATGTTATGAGAGTTGAGTAAGTCTATTCATTTTTTATAAAACTTTATTTATATTTTTTGAGTAAAATGAGTACAGTTAGAAAAAATAAATTAAAGTTTGTGATGGATACCGATTGGTTGTTTGAAGGAATTATTGATTCCGAACAAAAACAATACATCTTACTCGGGTATTTCCAAAAACTAAATAAAAATCTTGAGGAGATGAAGGTGTACCCTATGTTCATCGAACTATCTCTACATTTAGGGAATATCCAAACGTTACTCAATCAAAACCAAATTCTATATACTGAAAAAGTTTTATCGTCCTTTGACGATGAATTAATCATATCTGACCTTAAGGTTAAGAATATCCCTATTATGGCCGAAGATGAGTTTTTGGAATATAGAAAGATTCTAAAATACAGTCACCCAAAATTACAAGATTACTTCGGAATAGCTAAGTCAATATGGTCTATTGTGTACGACTCAATACATATTAATGTTAAAAAGAACAAGAACAATTTAGAATCAAAGACTGGATTTTTTTATTATAAAACTAAAGAGACCTTATATGTTTGGAGATATAATACAAGAAAAGTATCCAAAACAGATGTTCAAAGCAAAACATTTTTGAAATTAATACATCAAGGTAATGAAGATAATTTGACAATTAACGATATTATACTTAATTTTTTGTCAACTAAAGAAAAAGTTAAGATTAATAAATTTCCATTATTTGAAGTTTTATGTGACGAGATATTCCCATTAGAGGAAACACTAATCCCTATATTCAAAAGAAAGATTATGTCCTATATTATTCAAACAGTTAAAAAAAAGAATAACCAAACTAAAAAATTATTACCAAATGGGGTTCAATAAAAGATTTGTTAAATTAGATAATGTGAAAGAGTTTTTAAAGAACAATTATCCGTTATCAAAAGTTTTTTCCGTTGATGCACTTATTTTTACAGATGAGGCCTCCACAAAAGTATTCAAACTATATCAAAAAGGTTTTGAAGATAAAGAAATTTTAAAAATGATTAAGAATGGGGAAATCATTTAATACTAAATTACTTTTGTCAAAATTAAGACAACCATTAGATTTAGAATTTATCAGTTCTAATATATTAAAGACAAATCAATTTGAGGCTAAAGAATATTTGGATGAGTTGGTTGAAGACGGAATCCTAACTAAAGAAAATAACTACTACACTATAAAAAATAAAAAAAAATGACAAGAATCGAGTACATATGGGTTGACGGGTATACACCTGAACCAAATTTAAGAAGTAAAATTAAAGTTGTTAAAGAACAAATTTATAAATTAGACGGTATTCCTGAATGGAATTTTGATGGGTCGTCAACATTACAGGCGGAAGGGGATAATTCTGATTGTATTTTAAAACCTGTAAGAGTTTATTGTTCACTGATTGACACTTCTAAAATTTACGTTTTATGTGAGGTTATGAATCCCGATGGGAAGACTCCTCATGAAACAAATCAAAGAGCCAAGTTAGGCGAAGAAGATGAAGATATGTGGTTCGGATTTGAACAAGAGTTTTTTATCCGTGAAGGTAAAAACAAACCAATATTAGGTCATAGTGAAGGGTCAATTGAAGGACAAGGAAAATATTATTGTGGTGTGGGGTCTAATGTTGTTGGTAGAGATATTGTTGAGGAACATATGGATTTCTGTTTAACAATGGGTATTGACATAACAGGAGTTAACGCTGAGGTGGCTTTAGGCCAATGGGAGTATCAAGTATTCTCTAAGGGTAAATTAAAGGCGGGAGATGACCTTTGGATGTCAAGATATTTCATGGAAAAGTTATCTGAAAAATATGGATATTATATTGAATATCACCCTAAACCACTTGTCTATGGTGAATGGAATGGTTCTGGGTTACACACAAATTTCTCAACAAATAAAATGAGAAATAAAGGAGGGGTAAAATACTTCACCGCACTATTCAATTCGTTAGAGTCAAGAAGACGCCAGCATATTGAGGTATATGGTTCGGATAATGAACTAAGACTTACAGGGAGACACGAGACACAATCAATTGATAAGTTCAGTTGGGGTGTTAGTGACCGAGGAGCGTCTATTCGAGTTCCTGTGTCAACGGCTAAAGAGTGGAAAGGGCATGTTGAGGATAGACGACCAGCATCAAATGCGAACCCTTATGAAATAGTCAAAGTTATTTCTGAAACAATTAACATGGCGGATGAACTAGCCGAGACTGTCCACAACATGTATACCAATGTTAGTATGAAAAACTTTGATGAGATAGCAAAAAAATACAACGGAATTCTGACTAGTGAACAACTATTAAACGAATATAAAGAAGATTAATATGGAAAATTTAAAACAGTTTATACCTGTTGAACCTTTATTGGAAAATCGATGGATTATTAAAACTCATCCAACAAAAATTAATCCATACTTGTTTAGAAAGTACAAAATGTATAATGAAGGAGAATCAGTTATTTTCAAAACCGAGTTTTTTGAAACGGTTATGGATACATATAACCCAAAAGAATTATTGGAGATTACTGATATAACTTTAGAGTATTTGGACCCAACAGGAGTTGTTGTTGGTGGATTAAAAATGATTGTTAAGGGTATTAACTTTGAAAGAAAACATTCTTATTCTGGTGATGACTTGATGATAACAAAACTTAGAGTTATCATTGGTGAGACAGATTTATTATTAGAACCAATTAGTTATGGGCAACCAAAAGAATAAAAAACATCACGAAATTCTTAGTCGAATTTTAAACCCCGATTTAGGTGCCGATTGTGTCAGTGGCAATGAGGTTAAAAAGGTTTTGGAAACTGGTTTTGTGGCAAATGAAATTGTTTTTGCAGAAGTAGGAAAGACCGATACTGACCCAAAAATTTTAACGTACCTTAGCAGACACTGTCCAGTAGACCACCCGAGTCATTATGGTGGAGATTCGAATCCATATGAAACCATCAAGGTAATTGATGCTTGGGACTTAGGGTTTTCACTTGGCAACACCGTGAAGTATATTTCAAGAGCGGGTAAGAAAGACCCTACAAAAGAAATTGAAGATTTAAAAAAAGCGTTATTTTATTTAGAACATCACATTAAAACATTAGAAAAAAAGTAAAATATGAGAAATTTAGAAGATATTATAGGTACGATAATTAATGGTGATTGTATTGATGTTATGGCTGATATGCCAATCAATTCAATTGATTTAATTGTGACGAGTTGTCCTTACGGTGTTGGGATTAATTATGATGTTCATAATGATGATGTATATTTTGATGAATATCTAAAATTTACTAAACAATGGTTAACCGAAGCGTATCTGTTATTGAAAGACGATGGTAGAATTGCGTTAAATCTCCCCTACGAAATAAATAGACAAGATAAAGGTGGTAGAATTTTCTTTTGTTCTGAAGTCTATCAAGTTATGAAAAGAATTGGTTATAAGTTCTTCGGTATCGTTGACCTTGAGGAAGACAGTCCACATAGGAGTAAAACAACTGCGTGGGGCAGTTGGATGAGTCCGAGCTCGCCATATATTTATAACCCGAAAGAGTGTGTCATACTAGCCTACAAACATAAACATATTAAGACTGTTAAAGGTGAGCCACAATGGACAGGTGTTGTCACCGAAATTCCTCAAGAAGATGGTACGACTAAGAAAAAAGTTGTTTATGACGATATGGATAAGAAAGAGTTCATGGAATTAGTGTTTGGACAATGGAAATATTTTGCCGACACCAAATCTTTAACAAAGGCAACGTTCTCAATGGATATTCCCACAAGGGCGATTAAGATATTGTCTTATAAGAATGATATAGTTCTTGACCCATTCAACGGAAGTGGAACTTCATGTGTGGCTGCTGAGATATTGGATAGACGGTGGATTGGGATTGAATTAAGTCCTGATTATTGTGAAATATCTCGTAAACGAATACAAGCATTTGTTGATGAGAAGAAACAAACTAAATTAGTTTTTGAAGAAGGGGTTTAATTAACCCCTTTTTTTATTTCGGTATATTTATAGTTATGAAAATTTTAGTAACAGAGGAACAGTATTTTAAATTATTAATTGAACAACAAGTTGATATAGAATTCCCTGAGGATATTGAGGTGAGGTACACTAACTTTAATCCTGATACGAAAAACCAAAGGACGTTTGTTTATATTAATGGGGTTAGTAAAGATGATGCCAATAAACTTAAAGAATTAAAGGACAGTAATTTTGATATTAAAGTTAAACTTATTAATATTCTAACGAATGAAACTTTTGAATTCCCGTTAGAGAAAGTTAAATTAACTAAATCTAGTAACGTTCCATATATTACTATTGATGAATACGATAAGATAAAGGGAGAACTTGAGACACATGAAATTAAGTTAGATGAAAACTTTTTAAAGAAAAAAGTATCAGGATTCCCTAAATTCATTACCGATACACTAACCAATCTTTATCCTAATAATTTAGGTAATAATAGTTTTATTGATGGTGTTGGGATATGTAATAGTGAGGTTGGGTTAATTAATATCGAAGGGACGAATGTACCAAACCAAACATGGTCAATTTTAAATTACTTCGACACCAATCCGATGGTTATTAAAAAATTAATTGAGTGGTATATGCACGGAGTATTTGATAATAGTCATATACCTGATGAAGTCACGATTAGTAAGTTTGAAGAATGGGTTACTACTAATAAGGAGAAATTATTTAAAGGAGGGGATAGATTAAAAGAACTGGTTGGTCTTAACATCAAATCGTATACGTCAGGAACCAAGACAGAAAATTTAACGATTCAGAAATTAATTGACGCCCCATTTAATATAGACCCATCAAAAATCAAACAATTTTGTTCTGGGTCAAACCAAGATAGATATGATGGGAAAGATGTTGAAATAACAACACCGACAGGAATTAAATACGGTCAAATAAAACCCCTAACATGGAGTAAATTTAATGAGGAGACAAATGAGTATGTTGTGAATACATATCAAATGAAGAACTATAAAAGTAAGCCGTTAGACTATATCATATTCACCAATACAAAGGATATACTAATCTTCGATAACAAAAATTATAAAGTTGAAGATAATCATTTTGCAATATTTAAAAATCCGCCACTAACAAAGATAGTGTGAAGTTAAAAAAGAAGACATCTCTCTTCTTTTTTTGTTTCTATGATATTTATAAATAAAAACATTTCATATGAATAAATTATCTCTTACCGAATCGGAACTAAAAGAAACGATGGTTAAAATATATAAAGAAGAACAAATAAAACTTCTTGATGAAAAATGGAATAAATTATCAGGAATTGATAGACAATTTGTCCTTGAATTTTTAAAAGTAATTTACCCTAAAAAAGCTATGTTAGTAACCGAATCTCGTTGGTATAACACCGTTGGAGATATTGTAGGTATTTTTGACCCTACAGGTGTTGTAGACATTGTTAACGGAATTAGTTATTGGAGACAAGGTGATAAATTATTTGCAATTTTATCATGGGTATCAGCAGTACCTTATTTAGGGGATTTAATTGCGAAACCTGTTATAGGTGTTATGAAATTTGGTGGTAGTACCGTTAAAGCTTTTAAGGCCGCAACTATCGCTGGAGATGCGACTAAGATAGCAAAAACCGCAAGAGTTGCGGGAGGTCCAATAGCCAAGTTAGTTGAGAAGACACCTACTTGGGGAACTAAATTAGTTGAAATGTTAAGGGCCTCAGTTGGAAAAGTTCCTTTATTAGGAACAGGGTTAGTTAAAGTTGTTGAAGAGTTTGTTAATATTTTTGGTAAGGCTAGTAAAGAGATGAAAGCATCAAGTGAAATAACAAGTAAACTTGTCGCTAAAGGTGAATCCGCATTAAGTAAATCTGAAAAAGAATTATTAGCGTCAGAATTAAAAAAACAAGGTTCATTCCGAGGTTTCAGAGATTATAAAGGTGAAGGACAATCTTTTACTAGTAAATATGTCGCAGGTGGTATGGGTAGACTTTTTGGTAATAGAGCAACAAGGGCACTTATGAGAAGAACAAAATGGTATTTAGGATTATTAGATTATTTAGGGTTAGCTAACTTTGTTGGTCCTGAAGAATTAGAAGAAACATATGGTGATTTACAAGGTAGAGTTGATGAATATGAAAAAACTGACCAAGCAAAACAATATGCCGAACAAGATTTAACACAAAGTGGAGGAGCAACACCGCCACCACCAACAAGTTCTACCGCTCAAACTTCAGGAGGAGGAGGAGGAATGGACCCAGTATCGGCATTAATGTCATTATTTGGAGGTGGAGGAGGAGGAACCGGAAGTAAAGTTATTGGCGCTTTAATATAATATGAAAAAATTACTCAACGAAAGTGGGTTAAGAGATATTAATCAACTAGCTAAAAGATATCTTAAAGCGGAAATTTATTTCCACCAAGATTTAGATGGTGTTACTACCGCAATTGCGATGAAAAAATATCTTGAGGACAACGGGATTAAAGTCGTTGATGCCCATGTCATCCAATATGGGGATAAAGAATTTTCCGTTAAAAAGAATGACGCTCAGGGAGATACAATGCCAGTCCTTGTTGATTTTGCTCACGGTAAACCAATGTTTGTTATTCATACTGACCACCATGATAGACAAGCGGGAGCTGAGGACACAAAATCAGTATCATTTAGGCACTCAAGGTCCAATGTAGAGACAATCTCTCAAGTAGTATCACCAAGAGAAATATTCCCAAGTAGTGATATCTTATTAATTTCAACTGTAGACTCTGCAAACTTTGCGATGAATGATATTTCTGTTGACCAAGTTATTAATTACTTATTTAAGTTAGATAAAGATTCGTCTTTGGCCAAAAACAAAATGGCTTTAGGTTTGGTTGCAAATAAATTGTTATTGGCCTTTAAAAACAAACCAGGGTTCTTAGAAGAACTTGTATTAAAATGTTCACCATCTTTAATGAATATATTACAAAACATTAAAAGAATTATGGTTGAGAAGGGGTACGCAAAAATACCTGAATTACAAAAGAATAAAGAAACCTATATCAATCAAATGAAAACCAATCCCAATGTTAAAGTTGAGGGAAATATCATTGTTCAATACGGTGGTGGTAATATGATGAAGCCAGGTTCTTACGATAGATACACCCCATTTAAAAATAATCCTGAAGCGGACTTTATTGTTATTGCTTGGCCGTTAGGTTTGGTACAAGCATCTTGTAATCCGTATAAGAAAGAAAGAGAATTAAAGGGAGTTAACTTAGGAGAAATTGCCCAAGAAGTACTTTCAAAGTGGGAAGGTAGTTTAAAAGAAAAAGAAATCCCATTATCAACAATTAAGTGGATATCGGAAAGGTCAAAAGGTTTTGGACCTGAGTCTGTTGGTTTTACATTTAAAGACTTTGTTGCTTTATATGGTAACAAGTACAAAACAATGGACAACGGTAGAGAAACATTAACTCATATTGGGAAAATGATGGAAATACCATTCACAGAGTTACCTGAAGAACATAGATTAATGTTAGATAAGATAACAATTAATGCTTGGGATTTGATTCAGGCTAACAGTGGGGGTCATAAATGTATCACTAACATTTCGGGTTTAAGTTATCTTGGAAGGTCAAAAAGACCACCATCAGGAGCTTATAAATACGATTCTGAAAGTGAGGACTCGCCATATGTTAAATTCACAAAAATGATTCAGAATGAATTTGTGAGAGTTTTACAAAGTAAGATTAATAACGGATAATATCACCCATAATAATGAAATATATAATCACAAAAAATAAATTAAACAAAGTTGGGTCAAGTTGGATGAATCAAAACTTCAGTTCAGACGAATTGGAAATTGTTAAATCTGAAGAATATCCAGATTCAATTTTTTTTAAAAAAAATGGAAAAGTTGTGATGGAACAGAATAAAAAAAACATGAATTTTTGGTTTGATTATGATAACATTTGGTCATTTTTTGAATCGTTTTTTGGTATGAAATACGAACAAATACAGGAAGTTCTGAACTACTGGTTGGAGGAGACTTTCAAACTAGAGGGGTATAAACCATACTCAGGCCAATCAACATTGATTTACAGTTGGAGGAGACTTTCAAATTAGAGGGGTATACACCCATCCGTAATTAACACATCGTCCTCAATTCGTTGGAGGAGACTTTCAAATTAGAGGGGTATACACCAGAGGCGGGAGAACCATTGTTTAGTGGTGTGTTGGAGGAAACTCTCAAATTAAAATAGAATCTTATCCCCCTCATTAATTTCTAACTTACCGCAAGTACCGCCTCTAAGTTCTAAAATAGTATCGCCTGTCCCAACATAACTAGGACAGTCTTCCGATTTACATGGAGGACAACTATGATGTATTTTAGTTATTGTATTACCGTCAATGAAGATAATATCCAATGGGATAATACAATCCTTCATCCAAAAACCATGAGAACCTTTATCCATTAGGAACAACATACCATTAAAGTTAGAATCAAAGTCACGACCCATCATACCTTTTTGAGTATCTTTCTGACTCATCATAACCATCACTTTAAATTTGTTGTCGTTAATTTTTAATATCATATTTATAAATATATTATGTTTTTATAATAAAACCTTAAACACTATATTTCTTTTTGAAAAGTTTGTTATATTTATAACCTAAATAGCCCCAACAATCCCTTTCTTAGTTGGTTAATATTAAACCCTGATAAATGTAAGAATTTGTTAGGGTTTTTTGTTTTTTATATATACCTTTGTGATTATGAAGATAAAAGTTCGTATTGAGAATAGAAAAGTTAAGTTTGAGTACTTTATTGAGGAAACATTATCGGCGGGTATTAAATTAACTGGTGTTGAGGTGAAGAGAATCCGAGAAGGGAAAATCTCTATGACTGACTCATTCTGTTATTTTAATAATGGAGAGTTGTTTATGAAAGGAATCCTCATCCAAGGAATTGGGAATGATAATATTGGTGCCGATAAAAAACTGTTATTGAAGAAAAAACAATTAAGAAAACTTGAATCAGAGTTGGTTAAGGGTTATACAATCATTCCTCATGTATTATATGAGAATGATAGAGGGTTACTTAAGGTTAATATTGTGTTAGCTAAAGGTAAAAAACTTTGGGATAAGCGCGAAAAAATTAAAGAGAGGGATATTGATAGGGAATCCAAACAATCTATATAATATTTTATTTTATGTTGAACAATATACTAAAGAATTAAAGATAAAATGATTGAAAATAAATTAGATAAGGTCGCTTTAACATGGCTCAATAATAACTTTGGGAATTTAAAACCAGTCGTTATGGATGATAAAACATATTATGTTAATGAAGATAGATTACCATTATTTTATTATTATCAGGATGAAAAAAATGGATACAGTTACATAAATTACAATGAAATTTGGTCATTTTTAGAATCCATTTTTGGTATGAATTACCAACAAATACGGGGAGTTATAAGAGATTGGTTGGAAGAGACCTATAATTTGAAGGGTCTAACACCTATGTCCAGAAGGCACCCGCAACAAAGAAGTTGGAAGAGACCTATAATTTGAAGGGTCTAACACCGGATATTTAGTCTTTAAATAAATTTGGCCAATTAAAATAATGTGCTTATATTTGTAAAACAAACACAAAAACTTCCACCATGACTCTAAAAGAACACCAACAAAAACACATCAAAGACAATATCGGATTAGCTCAAAAAACTGCGGGCAATTTCAAATCTGAACAGACAAAAGTTGAGTCTGAGTGGGATAAATATTTCAAAGAAATTCAAAAACATTCCGATAAATTTGAGTTGGTTAAAACTCAGCAAATTCAAACTTGGCCTGTAAAAGTTTATAAATTAGACCCTCAAGGTAACAGTATTGGTTATGACCAAGTTAAAATTGGTGAAATTTCTGAGAACTATAACAATTCTCAAATTGTTTATAAGGGTGAACTACCTGAAGGCGAGACTAACAATCGTATTATTGTTTATGTTGAAGAGCACACGACAACTCCGAAAGGTGGTTGGAGAAATAAGAGTTATGGTTATAAGTTAAAAGTTAGAGTTGGTAATGAGGAGATTAAGTCTTATTACAAAACAGGCAAACCTGTTGTAACAATTGTTGAGGACTACGTTAAAAGATTGTGGGAAGTTCATAACCGAAAAATTAAAGATAACGAAGTTCGTAATAATGCTTTCGGTGAAGCTTACAAACGTTACAGAAATTCTGATATTGATTTTGGTGGTAACAAAATTAATAACGTTAGTACTAACAGAAATCAAATGGTGGTAAAAAACCCTAACGGAAGTGCGGTTATCCTTAACTACTCAGAGGTTGATGGTAAAATCGTATTCACTATCGCTCAAGTGTCTATGGGGGAAAATAGTGCAGATTCTGTTATCGAGGCATTAGGAAATATGAAATAGTTTTTGTAAATTTGTAGAATAAATCAAATAGATATGACAACTTCAACATACAACATCAGAATTGAGAACGAAAAATTTGGCAAATTGGTTGACGAAACATTCGTGGACGGGACACAGTTTAAATTGTTCCTTAAAATGGTCCACGGGTGTTTAGAGTTAAAGAACGACTTAACGTTCTTCAATGGAGTGGACTTCTTAGTACACATCCCATTCAAACACTTGGTTGATTCAATTGTATTAACATCGGTGGACAGTTATGGTTTGGCGGACCACATGAAAAGTAAAGTAGAGGCATTAGTAACAAAATAAAAATAAAATATCATGGGATTTCTTATATTTTTAGCGGTAATTTTGTACATATTATTTAAGACTTGGAAACAAGTCGTTAAGTTGAT
>Ga0181355_1001316_pt1 | contig 10916 bp, 4 predicted proteins | sample Fa13VDMM15DN_FD_130099 | JGI IMG/M metagenome (GOLD analysis project Ga0181355, IMG submission 130099) | Freshwater viral communities from Lake Michigan, USA - Fa13.VD.MM15.D.N | ecosystem: Environmental > Aquatic > Freshwater > Lake | place: USA: Michigan | collected 2013-09-23 | reverse complement strand
TATGTCTGGTTTGCAAATACACCAGAAGTAATTCCAGCGACCTGAAATACAGTATCTCCACGCTTGAATCCAGTGATTCCACTATTGGCAGTACCCAAGGTTATCTTCGTCAGGAACATCTTTCTTTCCTCCTCCACCACATCGATGTCTGTATTTCCAGTATCGATAGTCTCGTTGGAATATGTAAAGGCTTCACATGTCAATGTGTAGGTGGTCAAGAATCCATGCTGATAGAAAGGAACCTCGTCCTCAGCATAATTGATCTCAAACAAATGTCTAGATAGTGGAAAATAGACAAGATCACCTTCTCTTGGCTTTTCTATTTCTGGATGACGCTTTGTTATTTCATCCGAAAATCGTTTTATTGATACTTGAAGTGTGAGGCGATCTGTGATATCAATGCCGAACTTGGTGATGACATCTCTCTGGCCGTCGAATTTAAATATATCCTGGACATACATTTCTATGGGATATGCATATGTGAATTTTGACATCACATCCTCACCGAACAATCTATCCAGCTTTACATATTCGCGTGGAATATAATAGACATCTCTTCCAGTGGCCTTGATAGTCTCTATCGTGAGGTCATCCAGAAGTCTCTGTTCATTTTTAAAATCACCGAAATATGGGTTTATCGCCATTTTATCCTACGTAGAAATCTATTGGTAATTCGTGACTCTGTATTAGTTCAGTCTCTATCTGTGAAAGTTCGCTCATTGCTTCCTGGTATATGGCAGATCCCTTCATGGTGATTCCACCTGGAAGTTGAACTCCATCATATTTAGCCATGTTCGCTCCCCATTGTCTTTTTATCAATGCAGCGACATATTTCTTGAGAAGACGATCATCGTATATCTTTGTATATTGCTCTGGGTCCAATGCGGCATATGTCTGTATGATGATATAGTCTCCAGGTGATGCAATCGACAGATCACCGTCTATGTTGATTCTTCCAGTAACCTTGCTGAAGTTCAATGCCTTCTCTGGCTGAAAGAAATCTTCTATGAGTTTTATATACCTCTTCGTGGAATCGTAGCTGGCAAGACCCATGGACTGTCCGTTGCCTACTGAAGTGTTGATTCCGAAATAATCTACGAGGGCCAATTGATACTTGAGATCGAAGAAGTCAACATTGGCAAAGTTGCCAAATTGAAATATCTTCACCACAGTCACGATGTCATTTCCATCTGGACCATCTCCACCAGGTCCGTTAACTGGACCTATATTGGAGACATCTATGTACTTGTTGGCTATATCCTGGGCCGTCAGAGGATAGCGAAAGAAGACTTTTTCAACACCGTCAAAGTGTCTTTCGGCAAAGAATTGCAAAGCTTCGTCAAGGCGATCCTCGCACTGTTGATAGTCAACGTTTATCGTAATGACAGGATGTCCAAGTGTTCTTAGACAATATTCTATCAGTGTTTCCCTAGAATTTGGTTTGGCCATTAAAAAACTCCGTATTTATTTATACGGAGTTTCTTGTTTTAATTTTGTGGCTTTGGTGGTGCCTGTGACGGTGGTGCTTCGTGCGTGGTTACTGGAATATCCTGAATATCATTGTAGGATATCTTGTTCTCAATGTACCAACGCCGCGTTACTGGTTCAACTCCTTCGTCTTCCTTGGATTGCTGATAATTAGAAAATCCAGGCATTGCGAGTGGGCAAGTAAGTTTTGGGTAATCCAATTTGGAATATTTGTCACCATCAGAGATCAACCAAGTGCCTTCACGATCACCACAACCGCATCCACCACAGAAAAATTTACCTGGTGTACTTGATTCCCTCAGATGCTCACATGGTGGAACAACCCCACCAGATGATTGATTACCAAAGCAAGAAAGAACACGAAGCTGCTTTACCGCCTTCTGAACCTTATTGTCCTGAATTCCTCTTGACGCTATTGCTGTGGCGAAACTTTGGAGCATGGACATCTTTTTTTTTACCATGCTCTGCTCTTGAATGGCTTGTTTTCTGAATTCTACTGGTTGTTGTGGTTGCTGTGGTCTTGTTTCTGGTTGTTGTGAATTGTTTTTATTTTTATTACAATTGCATCCCATAAAATATTCCTCAAGTTATTACAATTCTTCTGAAAAGCATCAGCTTCACATTTGTATTTATACCAAACACCATACACTTTCCAAAATTTTCATTTGGAGAAAAATTCTGACCATATAGGAAATTGACATTATTGAATGTCGATTGTCCAGTTGGTGTCTGTGTGATATATTTGTCGGTAAAGAACGATGTTGAGCAGAATGCTCCGCTGAATTCAAATGTATCCTTCAATATTTGATTTGTTCTATATTGTTCAGCGAAATACATCATTTCCACTATGGATGGAATATAGTAGTCTATAAACCCATTTCTATCAGTACCAGAAAGAGTATTGACTGTTGTTGAATTTATCTTTGGTTGTGATGTGGCTGATCCATATGAATTAAGATAACCATCGTAATAAGAAGTATTCAAAGTTACATTGACATCGTTGGATGTCAAGAGTGGAGTCTCTATGAATGATTTATTGACAATGATTGCCCATTTTTCATCTGGCGATTCGTCGGTGACATTGACATAAATCGACTGTGGTGCTCCGAAGTTCAACGATCCATATACCTTTGTGGATCCAGTTGAATTGGTCTTGAGTGGCTTAAATGTTCCGATGTATATTCCGCCTTGGAATTCATCTCCAGGAACAAGTCCCAATTGATCGAATTCACTTTGAGTATATTTTATGGAATCAACAAATGAATTTATCAGTGAAGGTGCCTTTGGAGCATATGGGTGGTTACAATAGGCAACCGTGGAATCTATGGATTCTGGGGATACCCAATATCCTGAACATGAAAACTCAGTAGTTATTGAACAATCATATGAATATTCGTTGTTGTTTTGGATTAGTGTGTAGCATGGACCAAATAGTTCATCTGCAAATGCATTTGATGCTGTTGTTATTCTAGCCATTATATTATTGGAATTACAATTTACAGGCTGGACACCAGATACTATTCCAACGCCACATGTTTTATTTTGAGTGTATGTTGTATCGAAGAATGGATCGGATGGACCAGATTCAGCCAGTGCAAGATTGGCACATTCTCTGGCACCACATACATTCTGGCATGTTATTCCAACTGGTAAATTGTCTTCTATCAACAGTGAGCAGCAAGCTGTTGGTATTCTGACATCTATTGTTCTTGAAAATCCATCTATTATCACTGTTCTTCTACAAAATTCACTCGTTGTTGATGCAGTTGCAGACCAATTTCCACCAATTCTATTGCACTCACATTCAGTGACATCGGATCTAATTCCTATTGTAGTGGATGCATATAATGATGACTGTGAACCTGGATCATATGGCAAATTTACAATTGCCTGTTCTCTTTGAAGTGGAGTTAAATAAGAGCACGCACAACAATAACCTTTCTGAGAGCCAGATGGACATGGTGTGTCTGGATCCTGAAAAAATTGTCCATCGGCTTTAAAGCAGTCTAAAAAAGCCAATTGCTGTGAAGTTCCATTGGGAAAGCAACACTTGCCTTCTTTTTTTGCCTCCACCCCATAGTCATAGATGCTTCGTATTCTTGATCTGAATTGTACTGTCATGATGGGCAGTCCTCGAATTGCGTGCAATCTATACTGGAACAATCCATATTGACGCAGATGAATTGATCTTCTGAAATATAAACTTTCTTATATGCAAGACCTGTTAGTAAATTTGCCGCATTTGTACATGGAGCAGCTATCGTTGATAGTATGTTTTGCTCTGGCTCAAATAAACCATCATCATCTGAATCTCTACCATGATCATTTATATTTTGAATGAATTGCTGCAATGCTGATGTAATTGTTCCAGAAAGAGCCTCTACACTTGGTGTACATACTTCTCTTCCCAGTTCACAGAAGTTTGTGCATATCACACCAGCATTTATTGGAGAATTCAAGCCACAATTTTGTATGCTTATTGGATCTGTTGATGTTCCATTTGGTCCACAAATAGTGTTTCTATAATAATATGGTGGCTCATTTCCAGATTGTGAAACCATGTACTGTGGTGGTGAAAGAAGTGGGAAGTTGTATCTCTCGACGGGAATACCAGATATAGTCTTCACGCTTGGGAATAGTTTCCACACTACCATAGGATAGGCACTGGTTGCATTGTCTGCAAACCAATAATCTTGATTCTGCAAATATCCAAACTGTGCAAAGAAATTCTGCACGAATTTAATGGCTTCTATTATAGCACCACCAGATGTTTCTGCACCGAATCTTTGGAACAGATTGCATCCAGTTGGACATGAACCACATGGTCTAAGCAGTAAACAACCAAATGGTGGTTGTATAGCTCCTGGTGGTGGATTAGAGCAATCTCTACAGAATGGACATTCCTCTATTGCTGGACATGAAACAACTCCACCAGCAGAATCATAGTTTTTATTTAATGAAGATGTCTTGCAAGAACAAGGAATTTGATGATCACAATTTCTACAATTGAATAGTGATGATATATTATTTGTTCCATTGAAAGGTGGACATTCTATAGGTGCTGGTGGGTTGCAAGTACATCTCAATAATGATCCAAGACTTCTATTGCCACCAACACCATATTCGCCACGTATGGAGGAGATACAACCTACACAAGCAGCATCAAATTGCGTATCTGCTCCACCAAGAATCGTACATACCACATTTTCTAGATTTGATGCGCCATATGCATTTGTCTGTTTATCCAGTTCATTTATATGACACGAATTACATGTACCTTCATTCAATTCATCCGATGCACATGAACATGAAGAATTTGTGCATCCATACTTGATTGTGTTTGGATTTAATAAAAATCGATTATCATAATACATTCTTCCAGCATATGAACCAGCAGCTGAAGATAGATCAGTATACGCACCAGGCCCAGGACCACCGAATGTAAGATCATCGGTAAATGAATTATATGGATTTGTAAATACAACTATTCTCAGAGAATTCTTATAATTCAATACTCTTTTATTTCGTGGATTGCTTGAATCCATTAGCGATTCATATGAATCATTGAATAATACTGGAATTTGATCGTCGGTGAGTATGTAATCTCTGTAATTCTTCAATTTCACGCATAGTTTAATTCCAGTAGCAGTCTTTGACACAATGGTTTCTGCTTGCTCTGGTCCAACTCCACCGTTTTGTGCTCTTCCTTCCGAACTTCCATACCATGGATTATTAATAGCACCAAGAACCTTTCTCTTTCTTGCAAAGATTTTTGGAATATTTCCATTTTGAACAGATGGTTCGAAGTTATAATCTGGAATATAATTGCCATAATAGTCAATGGCACCAGTATCACATATTATGCTGGAATGCCTTGTTTTGTATATTGGTGTTCTTTTTACATTATCGCCATTTGCGGAGTTGTTGTATGGGTTTACTGGATCATATCTGAAAAAATCATTTTGTGATGCTACTGGAAAATCTGATGTTACAGTTTCTATGTTTGTTTCGTAATCCACTGTCAATGGATGACCTGGATTTGAAAATCCATATGGTATTAAATTCTCAGCTGTATCTATATTTCCGATAAATTCACTGTAAGAATAAAGTCTTCTGTTGATGAATGTATTTGCAAATCTATTCAGTGATGCATTTAATGGATAATATCCAATTGATAGAATATTGTCAGTATCAGATTCATCATATTGTTTATAGTATATATCAGTTTCTGATGTAATTGTTCTACATACAGTACAATGTCCAAAATCAGTGTAACCATAAGTCCTAGCATATTTTGCGTTATTTGTTCTATTTGCAACTCTTCTGGCTTTTGAAATATATCCAATTCTAGATGATCTTCCACTACCAACGGTGCTGTGGTTTTGATAATTAATGCCATCTTCATTTACAACATCTGTTGCCAATGATGGAGATAGAGTTCCAAATCTACCCCCTATATTTGAACTTTGATAATAGAATGTATTTGCGTAGTCATCAGCATTTGCATAGATATAACCAGGCAAATTTATAAAACTTGCTTGTGGTGTAGTAAGAGATGCTGGTTGAATATATCCACTTTCTGTTGTTAATGTATAATTTAAATATCTTCCTCTTGGATTCAAGCCATACAAAGGACAATTTAACTCTTCTATCATTCTAACGGTATTGATATTAATCGATAAATTTCCGTCAAGATCTCCTGGATTTTGTTGAATGTTTATGTAATTATAACCATTCTCGGTAACAAAAGACGACAAGTTATAATAATATTCATCTTTTGGTAGATTTTGAGTTTCATTTGGAGATCCATTCGATATTCTACCAAGACTGCCCCACACGGAAAATTCCTCTGCATCTATGGATGGATTGAAGAATTGAACACTTTGATTCGCACTCAAAGTCAATCCTTGATATGCAGCCATATTTGTGGAAAAATATTTCGGATACCATGTTCTGAGCACATATGCTCTAATTGAATTTACTAACTGATTTTGTGATTGTGGAAGATCTAATTCAATGCAAAACTGAAGATCATTTCCGCATTTATATTCTTCTTTTATTGGAATGTAATAGTCTTTTACAGAATACCCATATACTGGTGTTTGTCTTGCGTTTGCATTTGGTTGTACTCCAGGACATTCTGGCGTGTATAGGTCAGGCGTAGAAATTTCAGAGTAAACATTAGTAGCGTCATTAAAAATTGGTGGGATTGTGGCATCACTCTCATCTGGAATTCTTACTCTATGTGTTCTCGAATAGTTTATAGATCCACTTCCATCGGGAATAATTCCGCCAGCAAAGCAATCCGTGCAAGTGGATCCAGTTGATATATCTGATGTCCCTGGACATTCCACTGATTCAGATACTGGTGGAACTAGACAATTGCTTTCAGAGCAATCTGGTAGAACTGGAACGCATGGACTCTGAATGCATTGCGTATTTCCCACACAAATAACACCAGGATCGTTGCAGCCAGAAGCTGGATTATTTATATCCACTACATTCTCACATTGACGAACCCCACCATTTGCTGTTGTTGCACAAACACATTTCACACCAGGAGTTGGTGTGTAACAGTCCCCACATGGTATTTGACATGGGTCACACGGAGTAGCGCATATTTCACCTGGAGTAAATGTATCATTTCTTCCAGTTAATGCAAAACAAGCTGCTCTAGTTGTAACAGTACAACTGGTTTCAATACCCTCAACGCAATAACAACATTTTCCTTGCTCTTCCACACAATTATATTGCGCGGCTAAGTTTGCACATCTAGCAAAATTCACCGAAGAACAACCGTCACCAGGACGAAGATCTGGATCTTCGACCCATGTTTCTGGATTTGGGCAACTGGCCTGTGTAGTAACAACACAAACAAACGATGGTGTTCCAGTTTGTGATGTCGTGCATTGGCAACAAGATCCCAGGGGAACCCCAGCGTCTGGAAAGCATCCACAGTTAACCGAACCACACTGTTCACCTTCACCGAGAAATACTCCATTTACTTCACGGCATTGAACAAGGGTTGCTTGCGAGCACTGTGTTCCAACACAACATGCTCCTACTTTCACATTTTGAACACAGCAATCCACTTCCGAACATCTCTTTCCTGGGAATGGAGTTCCACCAAGTATTTGCCGACACTCTATGCTGGTAAATTCGTCACCAAGGCAGATACCATCTTTACAGCAAGCAACTGGCTCCTTGCATCTGTCATAGCAAAGTCTTGTTGCATTCGATGCATTTGGATCTTGTGATGCGCCGAATTCAGTGCAATCTATACCAAAGAAATATTTTCCACCGAATGCCGCACATTCAGCATATGATACATTGTCAAGGCACTTTCCATTTGAACAGCAAACACCAGATGTAGCACCACATGTCTGAACACATGATTGAAGTGGGTGGAAAGTTCCAGCAATGGCATCGCATTCATTTCGCGTGACGAAATCTCTGCAATTTGTTCCAGTTAATCCAGTATAGCAGCATGAACCAACCAAAGATCTGACATCACAATTAAATGTGGTCCCATCAACACCTCTTGCCGCGACAGTGGCATACCACGAATTTCCCTGATCGAATGATGTAAGATTCAATATCGATTTGCCACATGTCAGGTAATTTTCACCAGTCTCGAAATATACATTCGTTGGAAAGTTCCAGATATCGTCACTTTCGGTGATTAGAGTAAATGAAACAACTTCACTGTTCTTGAAATTTCCAGAAAATGCAGATATGCCATTTGGTGTTCTGATGTAGAATACACCAGCGTCATTTACATTCAATGTAACTGGAGATGGCGTACCTGTCTTGTAATTTGGCTGAACATATTTTACTTTTGCTCTTGGTAGTAATTTGGAGAAACTTGGAGTTGATGCAGACTTCTCAAAATTCAACGCACCATCGTAGAATATTCCATATGTGACTCCTATCGTAGTGCTTGATATCTGATTTCGTTCCTTCAGGTATACAAGTGTATTGTCAGTAAGACTTGCTGCATCAACTGCACCACTCAGAGGTGTATAGATTGAATCAATGTATATTGCTTGTGCATCCTCTGTGACTACCAGAGAACCACTGGCCGATATACCCCTCATTATGAACGAACTCGTACCTTCTCCAGAGGATATGAAGCTATATGTCGTTGAATCGACAAGTGGATTCAGATAATCAACCGTTTGAACTTTTGCATAGTCTGTGGATGTTGCTCCACCAAATGATCCTATAGCACTGAATAGGGAGCCATCTGACATTACCACAGTTGCACCAGCCGAATAGAATGTAACGTTTGCAACGTGTGGTGCTAGCGATCCACGTGGCCCAGTTGCACCACTTGTTGCACCATCTGGTCCTATTAATCCCCTATTTCCGATATTGCCAGTTGGACCAGTTGGTCCATATGTTATTGTTGTGAATCCAATTGCGCTACTTGACATAATTATATTTATTCATTTCTATAGGGATGGTGAACAATTTCCAGGACATGATTCACAACTAGAGAAATACGGTGGTTGGAGCAACGATAGGATATTTTCATTCGCACAGCCAATCACTATTGGTATTCTTCGCACTGGGCGAAGTTTGGCTGAACCAACGGCTCTGGACTTAGATTGAACAAGACCATTGTTTGCGTTTATTTCGATATCCAAACCAAACCGTTGAGTTAGCATATTTTCCCCAGCACAAGAATTAAGTGACAATTCATATGCACTCTTATCGTTTAAGCCAGAAAAACTATTTTTAGTAAAATTAAATGTTGAATTTTTATTTGTAGAGATTGCAGTTTCTTGTATTTGATATGATGCATAATTGAGATGATCCGATGAACTCCAAGATTTTAGATAACAAACAGATGTTGATGACCAATAATCGAAAAATCGATCTAGTTCTATTGGTGTATTACCATTCAATAACATCTGATTATTTAAATCGACTATATTATTGTTGATATAATTCAATTCAATTATAGATGGAATATACCAGTCATTGTATCCGAGATATTCCTGTTGATTGAGTATTGAGATTTGCCGAATGCAACTATTTTGAGGATTATTGGCTTCCCACATCTCTGCATACTTCTGAGAGAATACTTCAATGTCTGTTTCAATCGCAGATTCAACTACAGAGAAATTCCAATTTGATCTCTTAGATACATTGGTATTGAAGAAAGCAAATCTATCATATGCTTTTAGATCTGTATTTCCACTACCCCTGAACCAAAGCCTTGGATTTGTCTTTGATGTCTCATCGAACATTCGTGTCGATAGTAGACCATCAACTGCAAATGTTGTGATTGGCTCGTTATTGAATCCTTCTGGTCTTGCTCTACCTTCCGACATTCCCCATGTTAGATTGTTTCCGCCATATGCATCCTCTGGTGCAACTATCAACGCCCATAGCATATGAACTGAATTTTCACCATAGTATTGTGATGCCAGCTCCCTGTATAGATCGGAATATTGAGATGATTCTGGTATCAGATAATTCAAATCTATATCTCCACCGACAGGATATGCAAAACGTCCATTTGATGCATTATATGCAGTTGATCCAACATATTGAATTGGATCATTCCATCGAACGGTTGTTGCAGTCCCTTCGATTATAGTGGAATCGGTGAGTGTCTGTTGGATATATGGAACGCCGTATTTCAATAAGCAATTATTAACGGCATTGTTCTGGTAATCCAAATCGATTCCAATTGAAGACTTTGTTCTCACAAAATATTCTATATTTACATCAGCAGCCAAAGCATCGGTTGATCCTAGAATAGCTCCATTTGCACCACCACAATTCTTTAGATTCCATGTAAATGCGCCACTTCCAGATACCTGACCTCTTGGGAGAACACGACATATCAATGGTTGTCCATATGCACCTAATGGATTTCCATAAGAAGAACATGGAGATGGCATTCCGATTATTCCAACTAGATATCCACCACCAACTTTTGTTCCGATTGGAAGACAGGGTTGAACAGTGTTTGCTCTACAATCTGTTGATGCATTAAAATAGTTTTGAATAAAATTACTTCCACAGCATTCGACTTCAACACAAGAACTTCCAGCACCATGGAAGATTCCACCCAACGGAGAGCATTCGGCTGGAAGCTGTTGCTCACAGATATATTCCCCATCAACTTTTCTGCAACATGCTCCTGCAAGACCCTGACAACATGATGGATCTGAAGTTTCTGATGTGCATTGAACTCCGTTTGTAAATATAGCACCAGGAATTTGAGAACATTCAACATTCGTTAAGTTAAAGCAATATCCCTTGTAGCAGCATCTTCCAGTATTCACTGATCCTGGACATGTGCCTGGGCATGTAAATGACGATGCGGCATTTCTTTCACCAGAGCATATTTCTCCTGGGAAAAATGTACCATTATATTGAAGACATTTTTCTAATGATGAATTTATACATTT
>Ga0181355_1001313_pt1 | contig 10931 bp, 10 predicted proteins | sample Fa13VDMM15DN_FD_130099 | JGI IMG/M metagenome (GOLD analysis project Ga0181355, IMG submission 130099) | Freshwater viral communities from Lake Michigan, USA - Fa13.VD.MM15.D.N | ecosystem: Environmental > Aquatic > Freshwater > Lake | place: USA: Michigan | collected 2013-09-23 | reverse complement strand
GTGTTGGTGCGCTCCATGTTGATACTACCTTGCAGCCTGATCTTGCCACGCGCTTGCATGTAGCTGTATAGAAACTCAGAGGTAAGTTCAGGGGTCTCGTTGGTAATCTCATCAATCGTGGCGGTGATGTTTTGCATCGTGCCAATGCGGTGCATCCGTGCGTTCATCGTGTCCGCTTTGATAAGCATCAACTCATCAGGGTGTCCGAAGATACTGTTGACCAGTTTGAGCATCGTAGTCTTGCCCGTACCCGCGTCACTGCTATACAGGCTAATCACCCCACCCTTCTGGTTTGAGAAGGGCACTAGCGGGGAACTGAACCCCACGAACAAGGCAAACATCTGCATCTCCATGCCCGGACGATTGTAGAACGAAGCGATCTTCTTCCAGTCCTCCAGCGTACCCACCTTACCAAACGCTTTGATTAGTCCTAACGTGACTGCTGAAGGGGGACTGTACTTAATGTCCGTAGCCCTGACCTGCCTGTCCCCGATGATGAAGGAGGTCTTGTTATCTGCCCACCCCATCTGCAACCTTGCCTTCTCTGCCTTTGCCGCCTTCTGGTACGTCTTTATTGATGCACCCGTGTAGTTCATTAACGCCTCCATTTGTCCTTTGGCAGAAGCATTGAGTCCGTATGACGCAACGTGTCCACCAAACTTGTCCTTCGCTAACATGTCCTTCATGGGGATTAGGAACTCCCGCACCCCGTCCTGCGGCAGATGCAAACGGAACAAAGCTGACATACCAAAGAGCGGGTCATCCACGGTATTGACCACGTAGAAGTCGTTATCGTAGATGAGTATGTCCTTGGGTAGATCGTCTTCGTCCTTGCCCCTGATGTAAATCCCACCATGCTTGCCGCGCACATAGGGAAAGGGGTATTCAGGTATCACGTACTTCTTCTCTGGTTCTGTCCTGTCATGCACCACGTTATCTTCTGGTGTAGCTGGTTCCACTTCCCCACGCCCCAGTACGATGGGGGATGCTATCTTACCCTTGTGCTTGCACCCGTCACACCCGCTAGGATTGTTGTCTAGGAATGTTTCGCAGCGGTATGGGCCTTTAATCAGCGCCGCCTTCCCCACGGTATCCGCGTGTGCATACTCTGGGTGCTTGGATGAAATAACATGGATAGCCTTTCCACGGTCTTCACAATGCTGTGCTATGGATAGAGCCGCCCTCCATATAGGTTCGCTTGTTGTCTCCTGATTAAGCACCGCATCCGCAAGCTGGTTACAGCCGTTACCCTTGAGGCTCTTCTGAAGGATCAGCTTGAAGCTAGAGGGCATATTCGACATCAACGCCTTCGTAACGCTATCCAACTCCCGCTTGGGGAAGGGGGTCATCGCAGGGTCACCAGCCTCAGGAGTCGTAGCGCCTAGCAGCCCCTGCATGACTTCAAAGTCAATGGGTGCAACCATGTTCAGCACTTCAACCTTGAGCGGGTTAGCTGGGTCTTTGTAGTTAGATGATCCCACCGCACGTAGCACCCGTGCCGCATCCGCAGGAACCGCTGGGTCGATAATCATCCCGTGTAGGCGGCACAGCATCTTCAACCGTTCAGCAGCCACCTTCCATACCGTGCGCTCTACTGGCGCGGTGAGAGGCCAATAGGCATGGATACCCCTGCCTGAATTAACCACTATCGGGCGGGGTAGCTTGAGGTCTTTAACAAACTTCTTGAGGCTGGCTATTGCAGATTGCTGATCAGGGTACTTCTTCTTCGGGTCATCCACACCACAATCAAGGTCGAGGAAAAAAGAGCGCAGTTGATTCGCGTTAACCGCAGTACGGTTACGGTCTGTGTTGAAGTTGGCAACGGCTACAAACGAATTGATCCCCGCCTCATCCAACGCGTCAACTGCTACATCTACATCCAGTATCGTCTTGTGAAACGTCTGACTCTGGATGATCTTCCCTACAATCCCAACTACGCAGTAGATGCCTTCAGGGGGGAGTACCGCCCCTAAAAACTCTTGTCTCGTAGTCATGGCTATTCATTTTCGTCTGAGGGCACCGGGATGGGTTTCTGTCTTAACCTCTCCACAAGCGTCCTCACCGTTTTCTCAAGGTGCTTGCTGGGTTTGTTCTTACCAGAGAACCAGTTGTACACCGTCATCCTCGCCACCCCGAACACCTCGGTGACATCAACGACAGAATACTTATGCAGTATGCACAGCCGACCAAGTTCCACCCCAAGATTCTCGGGGTCTGCTGCATCGGACTTCGTGATAGTCCTATTGCTATATTGACCACGTTTCATGTTTCTCTCCTAGTGGGGTGCGGATAGTACCGCACCCCTTTTTTATTTGCCTAAATTACTCTTCGTCATCCCATGCGTTCAGCACGTCAGCCAAGTTCTTCTTAGGCACGGGGGCTTCTTCCTTCTTGGAGGCACGTTTCATAGGTGCAGCAGCCGGTTCATCCTCCTCTGGTGCAGCCTCCATCACCTTGGAAAGCCTTGGTGTCTTGGGTTGGGCTACATCCACGGAGGCTGAGTAGGATACCTTAACTGCCGCCACCGCTTCATCCGACTGCCCACGCTCACGGCAGGACTCGTACTCATCCTCTGTCAACGGACGTGCCGCCTTGAACACCAGCTTGGGGGTTGCGCTGTTGGTATCAAAGCGCATCTCGGTTACCACGGCGGTGACGTTGACGTTAAATCCTGCCAAGAACGTAGCGTAGGCATTGAGGGGCAGCTTACCGTCCTCGCCCTTACCAAAGATAGACATGGCTGGCAGAGACAACTGGAACAAGTCACCTCCCAAGTCGTTCTCAAGCACCACCGCAATCCTGCGCTCAAACTTACAAGCGCGGGTGTTGTTGCTGCCCGACCCCTTGATGTTCTGCTCACAGGTTGCACAGCTACTGCTCTGCGGGGAGGCGATGCTCTTGTCTGGGGTATTACCGTTAGCACTCCAGCACGAAGGTGAAGCCTTGGAGCCTTCCTCATACGCACCAGCAAAAAACTTACGGGACACGTCTGGTGCTACGTTGATGACCACCACCTTCATGGAACGCTCTTCGTTGGAAGCAATCTCCTTACCGTCAACGACCATGCGGAATACACCCCCACGAATGGAGATGCGCTTTGCGCTTTGTCCTGCACCACTACCAAGCAGCGACTTGGTTACGTTATCAAGTTCTTGCGCTTTGAGGTAGGCAGGTACGCCCGATTTAAACAACTGTACGTCTGTAGCCATTTGTTTCTCCTGAGTTAATTATTTGCGATACACAATGACGCTGTATTCACTATCTGAGTTAAGTCCGGGGGGATGCTTGTCTGTGTTGCCCTCCAAGTAGATTTTCATGTTGCCTTGATGAATGCGCTTCTCCAAGAGTTCAGGCACTTCGTTCTCTTTGATGAACGCGTACATTGATTCCCAATCGTAGGTCGTGTAGCGCGTCCTGAGGGAGCGGGTGAGCCTACCAAATGGGGTGCTAAGACTATTAACCCCTGTTGCTTGGCATACCTCCAGCATTTGCGCCTTTATCATTTCCATCTGTTCTTCTACTGCGTCTTGCTCTTTGGTAAGTTCCGCACACTTGTCCCGCATCTTTATGTAAATCCTTATCAACCTATCTACGGGTATTGCTCCATCGTTGCTCATTCTGGTTCTCCTGTTTCTCCGAGTTCTTCCTTATAAAGATCAATCAGCCGCTGGTGGGTGTCCACTTTGCCTTGAAGCATCTTGTACATCTTGCTTTCCACACCGCTGCCTTGTAGGTGCACTATGGTTACCTTGTTCACTTGCCCTGCCCTGTGCACACGGGCATTAGCTTGTAGGTAGGTTTCAACACTCATCACGGGTGACCAGTACACCACCACGTTCGCTGCATGTAGGGTTACCCCGTGCGATGCAGCCTGTGGTTGGATGACCAGTATCCGTGGGTCGGGCGTTGTCTGGAACCTATTGAATATCTCAGTCCTCTTGTTCGGGGTTACCGCCCCGTTAATAACGTCTACCGTGTACTTCTGCTTTCGCAACCAATCTGCCACCATCATCAGGCTATGCGTATAGGGCACGAACACCAGCACCTTATGGCTTGCCTCCTCGATGACTTCCTTCAATGCTTGCAGCCTGTTGCTGCAATCAAACTCAATGACTTCCTTGTTGTCCGAGTACACCGCACCGCCAGAGATTTGCAGTAGCTTGCTCAAGTTAGCCGCCGCATTGGGTGCGCTAATCTCCTCCCCTGCCGTTACGATCAATTGCTGTTGCTTCATTGTTTCGTAGTACTTGGACTGCTGCTTGGTCAGGGGCACGATGCGTGTTGCGTACATCATGTCCGGTAGGTCAAGGCAATCCTCTTTGCTGAATCGTATAGCTGGTTGCAGCACCTTGAACACCGTATCTGTCGCGTCAGGTTTGGGCACCCACTTGAAGCGCGTTATGTGGTTCATGACCATATCGCGGAACGCGCCGGGAAACCTAGGTACTGCCGTGGGGTTGATTATCCTAGCCAGCCCGTAAGCATCACTTGGTTCCTGTGAGGCAGGAGTGCCTGTCAACATCCACACCCATGTCTGTGGGCTAATTACTTTTGCCAACGTCTTCCACCGTTCGGTCTGCACGTTCTTGTAGGCGTTAGCTTCATCAACCACGATAAGATCAAAGTCCCCCGATGCAATTACCGCATCCGAAACGATGTCCAGCCCATCGTAGTTAATGATTACGAACTCCGCATCCCCCGACACAATGTCATTGCGCCGTGAGCGCCGTGAACTATGGGCTATCTGAAAGCTGCGGTGCATAGCAAACTGAAACAAGTCACCACGCCATGCCGACCCCATGATAGATACCGGACAGATCACCAGCACACGGCGAATCCTTTTGGTATTCATCAGGTAGTCCGCAGCCCAGATAACGCTGGCGGTTTTGCCCGTGCCTTGCGCGTTGAAACAGAATGCCCTGCGGTGCAGGGTTAGGAACTCTGAGGTGGTGACTTGGTGCGCGAAGGGTTTGTGCAGCCCCGTCCACTTGTATGACCGCAGGATGGGGGAGGGCACGTTCTTGATCTTCATGTTCTTGAGGACTTGTGCTTCCTCCAGCCCCCACTTCACCAGCACCTCGTTCTCTCCGATCTGTTCGCTACAGGGGATGACGCTAGTGATCAGGTGAGGTTGCCTCACCCTTATGTGCAACGCTTTGTTGTCAATGATTTGCATTTAGTTTCCGTACCCGTAAAAGACTCTTGGGGCGAGGTGATGTATTCACCTTGCCCTGCCCTGTGTACAACTGTTGTCATCGCCTCTTCGGGCGACTTGGGTTTATTATGATCTGCGCGTTTCTACTGCATGTCAACTACTTCTCGTATTATTTAAATCTTCCGAAATGAATCAATAGGTATGTAGATGCACCGTTCCATATCCTTATCGTCAGCCCTGTCGGTGCGTCCCCCTATATATTCCTCGTACCCACTTTTAGCTATAGTCATGAATACCCCATCTGTGAACCTGATAATTACTACGAATGGGACGTTCTCAGTATGTGCCCAACTCCTACCCCGCTCCCATTTAGCAGACCCCATCATCACGGTAGGGTACTTCTTGCTTTTATTGTTTCGCGCTTTTATCTCAACCACCGCTACGGTCTTCCCCTTCTGCACTATCTTACCGTTAACAGGATGCCTAGGTGGATACTGCTCATACGTACAATCAAATACCTGACAAAAGTGAGCAGCAGTCTCTAGTTCCCTAGCCACATCAACAGCCCCCTCGTACATTGGCCTACTCATTTGGTTGGTTTGTTCTTCTTCACCGTATGATCGCTGTTACGGCTGAAGCTACGGTTAGCACTTGGGCTTTTCAGCTTGAGGTTGCTAGGCGCATTAGTGCCCCCCTTGGATAGCGGGATGGTGTGGTCGATGTCCTTGCCAGCACGGTTGATACCTTTAGCATCCATCTCACGCCGCGCCTTCTGACGCTCCATGCGCTTGGGCAACTCCCCACGTTCCTTCTGCTGCTGGTATTCCTTCTTGAAAGGTCTAGGCTTGTTGACGTATGGCATGTCTATCTCCTATAAAATAATCTTTCTCTATGAATCCTTCTTTGGAGCCATGCACATAGGTAGCACGGACATACGCTATCTTACCATTTGCTAGATGCCTTATATGCCCCCTGCGAAGATGTGAACGCACCCCCGAACCATCCCCATGCACCATAGCCCTAGCGGCATCGTTACTGTCCCACCGTTCCCCATCTACTACTAATATTTTGTAATCAAGAAGTGGGCGCTTGCCTTTTTTTGCCCTCTTCTGATTTAAAGCCTTAGGGGCTTCAATGGTCTCTTGTGTCGTGTTATGGGTATTTAATAGCACACAAGTGTTGACCAGTGCCCTAGTGCCTAAACCCCCCGCAAATTCCCGCAGTTTGCTTAACTTTTCCTCGTTCTTCCTCAAAACATCGGGGTCATGTGATTGCGCGTGTTTTCCTATTATGTCGTCTCTGAGTGCTAAAACATCTACCCCACAAGTACCGGTTTTTCTGGGGTAGAGGACGCATAGCACAGGGAGCAACGCCCATTTGCTTATAGGCTGCCCAGTAGTTACCGCTACTGAAAACCCTATACCCCCATCTTGGTCAAGCAATGTTGAGTTCGTGATCCTACCCCCATCATTTATAACATCCAAATCGTATGCTACAACAACCACTTTACCGTTTAGGTGGTTGTCCGTGAGAATTACTGTAGTGGGGTATGGAAGCCTTAGTAGTTTTTTTACCCCATCATCTACATCTTCGTCAGTCTGTATAGCAATGCCTGAAGAGGGGAAAAACACCTTGGGGCTATCCATTACAGATTGCAAAAAAGCGTGAATGGAATCTTGGTGGGATTCTGTGTACAACTCAAACGCTGAACCGCTTGTAGTACGCTGTATATCTTCTATTAGATTATCAAAGTGACCCCACAAACCTTGCTCCTTCATCATTTCCTCCCGTTGTGAGCGCAGCTAAGTACCGGACACCACGCCTTACACGTAAAGTTTTGTTTCGGGTTCCAGACATCGTTCTCATAGGCACTCTCAAGCTGGTCAGTCTGGGCAATCCACTTCTCCCAGCGCATCTCCTGCTCGTCCCGCTCGTACCTGTCTTTCACGAACGCTATGTGCACCACAAATAGCAGCCCTGCCTTAATCTTCTCTACCTCAGGGAAGTGCTTGAATGTAGCTAGAGCAAGGAGTTCTAACTGCTTGGTATCCGCGTAGGTGTTCTTGCCCGTCTTGTAGTCAACGATCCTCGCTTCCTTACCATGCACCACCAGCAAGTCTGCGATACCCCGCCACCATGCGTCCTTAGCCCCAAACTTACAAGGCTCCAACGCCTTGGTCAAGCCCATCCTATGCTCACAGTACACCGTACCTCTTAACTGTTTTAGTTTATCCAGCGGCTCGGTTAGGTAGTTATACTTCTCAGGGATAGGCACACCGTCCCTGATGTACTCCTCTGCCACCTTGTGAACATCCAGCCCGTAGCGCATCTGGATGGATGGGGGTTCCACAATGCTCTTGACCACCCGCAGTTCGTAATACTTCTTAGGGCATTGCTGGAACAGCGACATGCTGCTGTATGACCATTTAACATTCGCCATAGTTCTCTCCCATCCCCGACTCACAGTTAAGGGGCAAACCATCTGCCCACTTTGGCACCCAGCGCATACACTCTTCCACGTAGGCTTGCGCTTCAAACGCTTCTGCTTGGGGGGCGATACACGCAACGGCATCATGCACCGTCAACACAACCCGATACCGTTTCGCAACGCGCAGCATCTGCTCCCCGACTACCACCCTCGCTAGGTGCTGGATAAGGTTCTCGGTCAACGACCCGCCCCATATACTCTTCACACCTGTCCTAGAAGTATATACAAACTCCTGCCTACCCTTGGGACTTCTCACCCTACGCAGTTCAAAGTACTTGAACGGTATCTTGTTAGGCGTAATGAACCCCTTCCACCACCAGCTACCCATAACGAGAACCCCGTCCTTACCGTAGGGTGCAGACTTGTCCTCCACTATGGCAGCTAGGCAGCGGTCACCCTGCTCCCAGAGACGGGGTATAGCATCATAGGTTTGCCTGTAGGTATCCACGATGTGTGAGGCCATATCCAATTCGATGTCCACGCCAAAGGTCTTCAACGTAGCCTTGAACTTCTTTGCCCCCATGCCATAGCCGCAGCCCAAGATGGTGGACTTACCCACGAAGCGTTCTGATTTGGTTATCTCATCCACAGGCTTATGATAGATTGCCGCTGCCATAAGGGAGTACACATCCTCCTTAAGCCTGAACGCTTCCACCAAGTCCTCCTGCCCTGCCATCCACGCCAACATCCGCGCTTCAATCTGTGCAGAGTCACAGTCAATAATGACGTGCCCCCTAGGTGCGAGGATCGCTTTCTTTAGTTGCCCTGCATCCACCCCCCGACTAGGCAGGTTTTGGAGATTGATTTTGTCCGACCCACCCCAGCGCGAGGTGTGCGCCGCGTAGTACTTCAGGGGTATGGGTAGCGTCCCACGACTGGCTATGCCTAGGAACCTTTCTGTACGTGTTTCCTCCAGCGTACTCTTGACCCCCAGCCTCACCGCCACCAAGGTCTGCACGTCTAGGTTCGGATGCTCCAGCAACGCCTTCAGACCCTCATCTGTCTTGGCAAAAGCAAACGCTTCCTTCCCCGTAGTGGGGCTGACCTTAACCGGCGGCTCAACGCCCTGCTCACGCAGCAGTTCTGCAAACTTGGGGTTGCTCATGATGTTCTTCTTAACCTCTGCCGCGTCCCCCGCCACCCGTGCTATTAGTTCCTCCTTCCTCTGCTTGATGTTCGTCAGGTGATTCTCCAGCAGCAAGGCATCCAATTCCAATACCGGCTCGGAAAACATCTTGATGGTCAGGTCAATCAGCTTCAACTCGTTCTTGGGATAGCCCTCGGCAAGGACGTTGAATAGCTGGTAGGTCATCTCTGTGTCGTTGCAGCAGTAGCGCCCGTACTGCGCCAAGTCGTTGGGGGTAAAGTCCCTACGGTGCTTGCCTAGTGCTTGCACCACCTCATCCCCCTTGACCCCAAGTTCATAGTGCGCTGCCAACTTTGCCAAGCTACCACCCACCTCCACCCCGTGTATGGCACGAGCCATACTTAGGGTATCAGCAACAACCCACGGGTGGATGTCAAAGCGCCAACTCAGGATAGCCATGTCAAACATCGCGTTGTGCGCTACCACCATAGCCTTGTCCCACGCGAACGCTTGAAGTTTGTTCTTTATCTCCGCGTGAGTACCGGTGAACCACTCGGCTGGTGCACCATCCACCTTGACCGATACCCCTATCGTTTCGTACTCCTCGCCACGTATGTACTCCTCTGTGGTCATCTTGGATAGCGAGTAGGTCTGGCTATAGAAGGTTTCAAAGTCTAGCGTGATGATCATAATCTGAGGTCTTTGCTTATGTTATTGATGGCACGGTGATCACTTGGGGTTGCACTGAGGGAAACGATCTTACCTGATGGGTGGGTACCCTTGATATGTTTCTTATGTCTACTGAATATCCACCCACATCGCTCCGCATCCTTCAATACTTTTCTAAGGTCTTTCTGGTTGGTCAGCATTTGGTTTCTCCAATTGATCGGTGCAATACAGCTTCATGAGTTTTGCTTCCACCACGATCTTATCCGCTAGGTCACACGCATCTGACCAACGGTGTTCCTGTAGTGCGGTGTGCGCCTTGTTACGGAATTGTTTTATTTTTAGTAGGTGTGTCGAATAGTCAGTCATTTGTTTCCCTTAATAGGTTATAGGCGGGAGTGGCTTACGCACCCCACGCAACTCTGCATTGGCAAGGACTTGCCCTAACTTGCTTGTGTACACAAGCTTTTTGTTTCCCCGAATTGTTTCCCTTTCCCCCAACGCACCTGCGTCAAAGTCATTTGCGGTAACGTGGAACTTAGGGGAGATAACCTTTACCGCATACCCACGCCAGTTAAAGTTGCCCAACCCCCTGATATGCTCACGCACCATTGATTCTCCCGCTTCTGTTTTTCTAACGTGTTGTGCAACGTGGTGGATGATTTTCTTTCTTGCCCCCTTTGCATCCGTTACAGCTGTATCTCTATCGGCAAAGAAATACTTAGTCTCCCCTTGCGGCACAGTCCAAGTAACCCGCTGTCCCTCCTTCACCACAGATACCTTCCATACTGAGTCCATAATTTGCCATGACTCGTAGCAATCAATGAAAACCGTCCGCAATACGGAAACACCTTCGTTAGCTTGTATGTTACAAAAATCTGCGGATGCCATCGGGGGTTCACCCCATACCTTATTGACGTATGTATAGTCTTTGATTCTAGTTTCCTTTTGGTTCAGGACAGAACACACCTCCACTTCGCCAGTCTTCCTATCCAATGCAATGTACCAATTACCCCAAAGCAACTTCTTGTTTTTCTCACTTTTCCACGCCGCGCCACATTCATAGATTGCTTTGCCCGGATGCTTTGATACGTACCACGGACTCTTCTTCATCAAAAGGGCGTAGCTAAACACGCTATCCATCCAATTATCAGGTACGCCTTCCATCTTTGGGTAGGACACAAACATCAATGCAGATGCTTTACCCGCCAAAGCGGTTGCGCTTAGTTTTGTTCTAGTAATGGTGTGGGCAAACTCAGTACCGATATGTGGGCCGAGTCGGCGTAGAGCAATCACGGTGTCTTTGCAGGTATGCGACCAGCCCCAATGCGTTGGGCATCCTACTGCTTCAAACGAATGCTCAATGCTATCTAGCAAATGTCGAAGTGTAGCCGCACGTTTCACCCTTGGCTTCTTATCAGCGGACGCTACTACGGGGGGAGACGCTGTGGGTGGGGACGCTATGGGTGGGGATACGTAGGGGGTATCGAAAGGTTGCCGATTAAAGGTAAACTCCGGCTGAGTGTCCCACAGCG
>Ga0181355_1001312_pt1 | contig 10933 bp, 8 predicted proteins | sample Fa13VDMM15DN_FD_130099 | JGI IMG/M metagenome (GOLD analysis project Ga0181355, IMG submission 130099) | Freshwater viral communities from Lake Michigan, USA - Fa13.VD.MM15.D.N | ecosystem: Environmental > Aquatic > Freshwater > Lake | place: USA: Michigan | collected 2013-09-23 | reverse complement strand
TCCTTTTTAGCACGAATGGGCAATATGCCTGGCGCTGAGATGAAAGATGGGAAGCCTACCCGACTCCTATTATCTCTTAGAGCTTGGGGCGCAACGTCCAAGGAAGACGCTAAAGCGAAGGCTAAAGCGATCTCTAAGAGGAATATGAAGTGAGACCAGTATCTGTCGGTAAAAATCTAACTGCTGCTACGGCTACTACGCTGTACACAGTACCGACTGGATATTATGCTAAATGCACTTACTTAAATGTTACAAACTCTTCTGTTCTTGCTAAAACAATTAGTTTGTCTTGGTATGACGTAAGTTTGTCGGCAACAATTCCACTTGCGGCTGATTTTTCGGTACTCTCAAAAGTAAATTTTGCACCTCTATCTGGAACACAATATTTTGTGATGGAAGAGGGAGATTACATTATTGCAACCTCAGAAGCTGGCGCAACAATGTCTATTGTTGGAACATTTGAGATAAATGGAGCGCAACGAACATGACCTACTTAGAACTTGTTAACGATGTATTAGTTCGCTTGCGTGAAAGCACAGTATCTACTGTTGGCGAAACAACCTATTCTTCTTTGATTGGCAAGTTTGTCAATGATGCAAAACGTCAGATCGAGGATTCCTATAATTGGAATGTCTTAGGACAAACAATTACAGTTACTACTACTTCTGGTACAAGTTCTTATGCTTTGACAGGTGTTGGTCAGAAGTTTCGTATTAACGATGCCATCAATACTACAAGTGTTATTACTTTAGATAACACTACTGTTGCAGATATGAACCGAAAGTTAAACTTCGGTACGCCTTCACAGTCTATTCCTTCAGAATTTTGCTTTAGTGGTGTAGATGGTAGTGGCGATACGAAGATTGATTTATTTCCCGTTCCTAATGGCGTATACACATTGAAGTTTGATGTAACTGTCCCACAGGCTAATCTGTCTGCTGATGGCACATCTGTGAAGGTCTTGGATTATTTGGTTGCTCAGAGTGCGTATGCTCGTGCTTTGATTGAGCGTGGTGAGGATGGTGGGACAAACTCTAATGAGGCTTATGCTCTGTTTAGAGGAATGCTCTCTGATGCAATTGCATTGGAGTCCACTCGTTATCCTGAAGACAACTTTGTGGCGGTCTAATGGCAGCACAACTCCAAAGTTACAGTCTCTCAGCACCAGGCTTCTATGGCCTAAATACTGAAGATTCTCCCCTTGATTTAGGGGCTGGCTTTGCTTTGGTTGCAACTAACTGCATCTTGGATCAGTATGGTCGTATTGGTGCTAGAAAAGGTTGGTCAAGAGTTAATTCTTCCTCTGGCAATCTAGGTGCTAATGATGTTGGTGTTATCCATGAGTTAGTCCAGACTGACGGGACTCTTACAGTTCTGTTTGCAGGAAACAACAAGATATTCAAACTTGGTACTTCTAATGCGGTGACTGAGTTGACCTATGGCGGTGGAGGCTCTGCTCCTACCATTACCGCATCTAACTGGCAGACTGCCTCTTTGAATGGCATTGCTTATTTCTTCCAAACTGGTCACGATCCTCTGATTTATGATCCCGCAGTAAGTACAACTACTTATCGCAGAGTGTCAGAGAAGTCTGGTTATGTAGCTACTGTTCCTCAAGCAAACATTTGTATCTCAGCTTTTGGTCGTTTGTGGGTAGCTAATACATCTACAGACAAAGTAACTGTTACCTTCTCTGATCTGATTGCAGGTCATGTATGGGGTGGTGGCACTTCAGGCTCATTGGATGTTTCTCGTGTTTGGCCTAATGGCGCTGATGAAGTTATGGGCTTGGCAGCGCACAATGATTTCTTGTTTATTTTTGGTAAACGACAGATTCTTGTTTACTCTGGTGCTTCTACACCCGCTTCTCTTGTTCTGAGCGACACAATTGGCTCTATTGGGTGTATTGCTAGAGATACCATTCAAAGCGTTGGCTCTGATGTGATTTTCTTGTCAGACTCAGGTGTTCGTTCATTGATGAGGACTATTCAAGAGAAGTCTGCACCCCTAAGAGACTTGTCTAAGAATGTTCGTTTTGACCTAAATTCATCATTGGCAAGCGAGACATTGGCTAACTTGAAATCTGTTTACTCAGAAAAAGAAGCCTTTTATCTACTTGTTTTACCCGCAACTCTTCAAGTTTATTGTTTTGACACCAAACAATCCTTGCAAGATGGAGCTTCCCGTGTAACGAAGTGGGACTCAATTGCTCCAACATCTTTGCGTTCTTTGCGTAATGGCGACTTGTATATTGGTAAAAATGGATATATCGGTAAATATGGAACTTATCTTGATGACACCGCTACTTACCGATTTGCGTACTACACAAACAATGCTGACTTGGGAAACCCCAATCAGATTTCCATCCTAAAAAATATTACTGCTATTGTGATTGGTGGATCAAACCAATTTTTAACGATTAAGTGGGGATTTGATTATTCTGGTGCTTATCAATCAGAAAATGTTTATATCCCAACACAAGTAAGTTATGAGTATGGCATTGCTGAATACAACATTGCTGAATACACAAGTGGCGTTCCAATTAAGACTTTGACTGCTAATGCTTCAGGTGCGGGAAAGATTGTTCAAACTGGTTACGAAACAACAATTAACAATTCTTCGTTTTCTTTGCAAAAGATTGAAATTCAAGCCAAAGATGGCAAAATAGGGTAAGAGGTAAACCATGAGTAATTACACTAAATCAACCAATTTCGCTACAAAAGATAACTTATCACCTGGCAATCCTTTAAAGATTGTTAAGGGTGCTGAGATTGATACTGAATTTAACAATATTCAGACTGCTGTAGCGACCAAAACAGACAATGCTTCTGCCGCAATTACGGGTGGCACGATTACTGGAATTACCGATCTAGCGGTTGCTGATGGTGGTACAGGTGCTTCTACGGCTGCCAATGCACGAACTAATTTAGGTGCTGCGGCAAGTGGCGCTAATAGCGACATTACTTCTATAACAGGTCTTACAACAGCGTTGACAGTTGCTCAAGGCGGTACTGGTGTAGCAACATCGACAGGTACAGGGTCAGTTGTTCTGTCAAACAGTCCTACATTGGTGACTCCCGCCTTGGGAACGCCTACTTCGGGTACTGCAACTAATCTAACAGGTCTGCCAATCTCAACAGGTGTGTCAGGTCTTGGTACTGGTGTAGCGACATTCTTGGGTACACCATCATCTGCCAACCTTGCTTCCGCAGTAACAGATGAAACTGGTTCTGGTGCTTTGGTGTTTGCCAATAGTCCTACTCTGGTGACACCTGCTTTGGGTACTCCATCTGCTTTGGTAGGTACAAATATCACGGGTACTGCCTCTGGTTTTACGGCAGGTAATGTCACAACTAACGCAAATCTTACTGGTGCTATAACTTCAGTTGGCAATGCAAGCTCACTAGGTTCATTTAGTTCTGCTAACCTTTTAGCTGCTTTGACTGATGAAACAGGAACAGGCTCTGCTGTATTTGCTACTTCTCCTACTCTTGTTACTCCTATTCTTGGAACACCTACTAGTGCGACATTGACAAACGCAACTGGATTGCCTTTGTCTACTGGTGTAACAGGAACACTTCCTGTGGCTAATGGTGGTACAGGTCAAACATCTTACACCGATGGTCAATTGTTGATTGGTAACTCTACTGGTAACACATTAACCAAAGCAACTTTGACACAAGGTTCTGGTATTACGATTACCAATAGCGCAGGTGGAATAACGATTGCGTCTTCTGGTGGTGGATCAGGTGATGTTGTTGGCCCTGCATCTTCTACTGACAATGCTTTTGCTAGATTCGATAGCACAACTGGAAAATTGCTTCAGAACTCTACTGGTGCAACATTAAGTGATACTGGTGCTGCTGTTTTTACAGGTGCATTAGATGTGCTTGGAAATTCAACTGCTGGCTCTAATATCAAGTTGTATGAAGATACTGATAATGGCAGCAATTATGTAGCATTTAAAGCACCTGACACTATTGCATCTAATGTAACTTGGACATTGCCTAGTGCTGATGGTTCAAACACACAAGTATTAACTACAAATGGTTCAGGAAGTTTATCGTGGGCATCTTCAAGCGCAACTGCAACAACTGTTTCTGATACAGCAAACACATCTACAGGTTCATTTAAAATTCCAACAGGAACAACTGCTGAAAGACCGGCCACTCCTACTAGTGGAATGATCCGAGTTAATAGTACAACTAATAAATTTGAAATTTATGGCGGTCTCGGTTGGGTAGATGTTGTATCAACTATTTCTCCTCCTCCAGACGTTGAGTATCTTGTAGTAGCTGGTGGCGGCGGTGGCGGTTCTTATCGTGCTGGCGGTGGTGGTGCTGGTGGATTTAGAACTGCATCGGGATTTGCTGTTTCTTCTGGTACTTCAATTACAGTAACAGTTGGTGCTGGCGGTGCAGGTGGAACAAGTGGAAATCAAGGCGCAAAAGGTTCGGATTCAGTATTTTCAACCATTACCTCAACTGGTGGTGGTTTTGGAGGTGGGCCTAGCGGCACTAATACTGGCGGTTCTGGCGGTTCTGGTGGTGGTGGAATCGCCTCAAATAATGGTGGTGCTGGAAATACACCATCAACAAGCCCATCACAAGGTAGCACTGGTGGCGCAGGTGGTGGCTTTAGCGGTAAATATGGTGCTGGTGGCGGTGGCGGTGCTTCCGCTGTTGGTTCTGATGGAACAACATCAGTAGGTGGCGATGGCGGTGCAGGTACTGCATCAAGCATTTCTGGCTCATCTACTACATATTCTGGTGGTGGTGGAGGCGGTGCAATTTTTAGCGCACCATCTTCTTCTGGTGGCGCTGGCGGTGGTGGTGGAAGCCCAACAAATTCAAATGGAACTGCTGGCACAGTAAACACAGGCGGTGGTGGAGGCGGTGCAAATTCTACCGATGACAGTACAGTACACAATGGTGGCGCTGGTGGATCAGGAATTGTAATTATTCGCTACGCTGATACATATAAAGCAGCAACTTCTACTACAGGTTCGCCAACAATCACAGTAGCTGGCGGTTATCGTGTCTATCAATGGACAGGTAATGGAACAATTACATTCTAAGGAATAACAAATGGCACATTTTGCAAAATTAGATGAAAACAATGTTGTTCTTGAAGTGCATTGCGTCAATAACATTGAATTACTTACATCTGAAGGTAACGAATCTGAAACGATGGGATATGCGTTTTTAGTTCGTTGGTCTGGTGGTTATTCTCGTTGGAAACAAACAAGTTTTAATGGTACTTTTCGTAAAAACTTTGCAGGAATTGGTTACACATACGACTCTACAAGAGATGCGTTTATTCCTCCAAAACCATTTGCAAGCTGGACATTAAACGAAACATCTTGCGTTTGGGAAGCACCCACACAAATGCCTACTGATGGCAAACGATATTCTTGGAATGAAGAACAATTGGCTTGGGTTGAAGCTACATAATGGAGAGAAATAATGGCTGTATCTAATGAACAAATTGTAGATTTCTTAGTAGCGAATCCTGGCATGAGTGATGCCCAGATCGTCACGGCTATGGAGACTTATGGAGTCTCTCCTGCTCAAATGGCTCAAGCAGTTGGACTAAATGAAGGTGAAGTTGCTTCCCGTGTGGCGGCTACTATTCCTCCAGGTCAAACTATCACTTTGGGCGACACCATTGTTCAACCTCAGTATCAAGTTATTGGTGATGGTGAGAATCAGCAGATCGGTGGTCTTGAGAATGTCTATACCTACAAAGTTGGTGAAAACCAAGCTGGCGGTGGCTATAACCAATACACACCAACTGGTGAACTTGAGAGAACTGGTGTTCAACAAGAAGTTAATGCTGGTCAAGACTTTCTGAAGTTCTTAGGAGGTTCTGCTCTTTTATTCGGTGGTCTAGGTGGTGGTTTTGATGGTCTATTTGGTGGTGGTGGTGCAGCAGGAACAGCGGGAACTGTTGGCACTACAGGCTTAACAATGGGTGAACTTGCCCAACTAGACTTAGCTCTTGGTGGTGCAGGTGGTACTGCGGGTGCAACTGCTCTTGCTAACTCTTTAACTACTGGTGCTTTAGCAGGTACATTGACCAATCTAACAGGTGGTAGTGGTACTGGTGCTTTGACGGGTGCTTTAGGCGGTACTGTTGCAGGAATGGGTGGCGGTACTGGCTTAACGGCAGGTGCAGGTGGTCTAGGTCTATCTACTACTGGTGCGGGTTTAGGTGCGGCAGGTACTGGTGCAGGTATTACCGCAGGTACAGGTTTAGGCACAGGAGTTTTGACAGGATCAGGTCTTGGCACTACTTTGGGTGGAGTTGGAACTGGTGTATTAACAGGAGTAGGTACGGGTGTTGGAACAGGTCTAGGTACTACTCTTGCGGGCGTCGGTACTGGAGTGGGTACTGGTGTCGGTACTAGATTAGGAACTGCGACAACAGGTCTAGGCGGTCTTACTGCGGCTCAACTAGGTGCTTTGCTATCAGGTGGTTTAACTACTGGTGCAGGTCTTCTCCAACAACAAACATCTCGTGAAGCGGCTCAAAGAGCGCAACAGATGATTGACACCGAGACTGCTGCTGCCAAACAAGCGGCTCAGTTTCGACCTGTTGGCATGACTACTCGATTTGGTACTTCACAGTTCCAAGTCGATCCAGTAACTGGTCAATTGACAAGCGCAGGATACACACTAAGCCCTGAAGCTAAGAATGCTCAAGACCGCTTGGTTAAGTTGGCTGAACAAGGTTTAGTTCAAGCTGAAGGCGCTCAAGCACAGTTTGCTCCTCTACAAACAGGCGCTCAGAACTTGTTTAGCCTTGGCAATCAATACTTGGCTCAATCTCCTCAAGATGTTGCACAGAACTATCTCAATCAACAGATGGCTTTGTTGCAACCAGGCAGAGAGTTAGAGTTGGCCAATCTGCAAAACAGACTCCAACAACAGGGTCGTGGTGGCTTATCTGTGGCTCAAGGCGGTACTTTAGGTGCTACAACTCCTGAACTACAGGCTTTATACAATGCTAGAGCGCAACAAGAGGCTCAATTGGCGGCTAATGCTCAACAGTATGGACAACAGAATGTCGCATTTGGTGCGGGATTGTTGGGTACTGGCGCACAGACTATGGGCAACTACTATGCAGGTCAACAGGCGGCATATCAGCCTTACACAACTGCTTTGGGACAAGTGCAAGGTCTTGAGACTGCTGCACAACAACCTTTGACAATGGGTGCGGCTCTTGGTCAACAAGCGGCTACCGCAGGTGCTAATGTGGGTCGTTTAGGTCTGTCAGGTGCTGAGTTCAGTACTCGTTTGGCTACTGGCCCTGCGGCAACTACTAACCCCTATTCAACACTATTGAGTGGACTAGGTGCTTCTCCCGCATTTGGGCAAGCATTTGGTGGCTTATTTTCTTAAGGATTCATCATGGCAGAAAATATAGTAGCGGGGTTATTCGGTTTAACCCCTGAAATGTATGGTCAGCAACAACGTGTTGGTGCGATGAATGAGGGTATTGCCCTTGCTCAACTAGACCCTGCTGCCCGTGGTGCGGCATTGACTTATGGTGGTGCTAAAGGTCTTGGTACTGCCATTGGTGGTGCTATGGGCATAGAAGACCCTCAGTTAAAGCTAATCAGCACTAGAAACACTATTGCCCAACAGATAGACCAAACTAACCCTGAGTCGATCCTAAAAGGCGCTCAGATGTTGTCTCAGATGGGTGACCAACAAGGTGCTATGGCTTTGGCTCAATATGCTCGTCAAGCACAGAGTGAGATGGCTTTAACGCAACAAAGACGGGCGGCAGAAACGGCATCCTTGGCAACTGCGGCTAAGACTCAGCTTTCTGTTAAACAAGAAGAAGACTTGCGTGCTGAATTGGCTAAACTTCCTCCAACTGCCACACAAGATGAAATTCTTGCGGTATTAACTAAGTATGGTTCTCCAGATAAAGTTATTGCGGCTTTGACTGCATCTGCAAGCAGAACAGAAGCCACACAGGCGAGAACTGCAACATCAGAGGCGGCTAATCAAGCTAAGGTTGAAGCGGCTAAAACTGCGGCTGATGCTGCGCTAGAAAGAGCTAAAGTTGCGGCAGATGCACAGATTGAAGCGGCTCGTGAACGTGGTGCAACGGCTATACAAATTGCTCAATTACAAACACAAACCAAGAGAGATTTAGCACAACTTGCTATTTCTTTGAAAGAATCTGCTTCTGCTGAATTGCTTACTCCTAAAGAGAAGCAAAAACGTGAAGCGGCATATCCACAGGCAACATCTGCAATTAACAGTTTTGAAACTAAGGCTGATTCATTTGTTAAAGACATTGAGAAGCTAAGAGATAGCCCTGGTCTTTCAGAAATCACAGGTATTGCGGCAGGTCGATTGCCTGGCATTACAGCAAATGGTCGTGCGGCTCAAGCCCTATACGATAAGATTGTTGCCAAAGGTGGTTTCCAAGCCCTACAAGACCTTCGTGATGCGTCTAAAACAGGCGGTGCATTGGGTAATGTGTCTAATCAAGAAGGTAAACAACTTATTGCTTCTTTTGCTGCCATTGATCGCAGACAAGATGCTAAAGATGTTAGAGCTGCACTTGACCAAGCCATTGGAGACATTCAGGGTTCTAAGACCCGTTTGAAAGAAGCGTACGATTTGACGTACTCATACAAGGCTGAACAACCTAAGAAGACGCTTTCTGGTGAAGATCGGCAAGCCTTAGATTGGGCAAACAAAAACCCAAATGATCCTCGTTCTGCACAAATCAAGAATCGTTTAGGAGAAAAATAATATGGCTGAATTTGACCCTGATGCATATCTTGGTAAGACAACAGAGTTTGACCCTAATAAATACTTAGGAGTTAAGCCTCAAGAGTCTGATGAAACTGCTCGTTTGGCGGCAAGATTTCCTGCGCCTCTTTCAGCTCAAATACCTGGCTATGGAAAGCCTGTACCTGCGGCTAAAAATGAACAGAATTTAACTTTAAGCCAGTTGCTTTATCGCAATATTGCCAAACCAGTTCTTGCTCCTACAGTTGAAGCAATGGGTGCGGTTGGAGGTGGTTTACTAGGTACTCCAGCAGGGCCACCAGGCATTGTTGGCGGTGCGGGTTTAGGGTATGGCATGGCTAAAGAAGTATTAAAGCTAGGCGATATTTACCTTGGTGGCATGACTCCAGAGCAAGCCCAAACACAACCTGTTAAGAACATCCTTGAAGGCGCTACTTATGAAGCGGGTGGTCGTGTTGTTGGTCAAGCAGTAAGTGCAGGTCTTGGGAAAGTAGTAGATTTATTTAATGCTCCTGCACAAAAAGCGGCTACTTTGGCTCAATTGTCTCTTGGTAAAGACCTTCCTGATGTGCTTGCTGCACTAAAGAAAGCTCCTCCCAATGCGAGTGTTGCTGAAATAACAGCTTCTGTTAACAATCCTAAATGGCAAGCATTGATTGATGTTGCGCTGCAACAAGACCCACAATTCTTACGAAAAGTTAGGCTATTCAATGAAGATGAATCTTTAAAGGCTTTGTCTAAATTGGCGGGTGGTGAGAATGCGGCTGAAGTTCGTTCTATTGCTGAAAAAGCAAAAGATGCCTTAAATACTATTACAACTCCATCAAGAGAAGCCGCATTAAATCGTGCAAATCTTGGTAAAGCTGTTGCTGAATATGAAGCAAAAGCAGGTCAGTTATCGGCAGAAGCTGCGGGGAAAGTTGCTGATGTTCGCAGATTGATTGAGGCAGGAGAGTTGGCAGAGGCGGCAGGTCGTCTTGAGTTAATCAAGAAGGGTATTCCTGTTGGCTTTACAAGATATACCTACAAGGGCGATCTTGCTCAAATGGCTGACAATTGGGCGGCAAAAGCGGCTAATGCTTCTTTAGACTTAGGCCAAGGCGCTCGTTTTGCTCAAGGTGCGGCTGATGCTTTGCGTTCTGTTGGAATTAAGCCTCTCGAAGGCGTTGCTTTAGCACGAAGAATATCCTCTATTGCAAACAATCCAAAGTTTGCTGGTGATGATGTGCTTGTTGGTGCAGTAAAGAATGTTGCTGATGACATTGCAAGATGGACAAACAATGGCGGTGTAGTAGATGCCTTGGCTTTGGATGCCATTCGTAAAAACTCTGTAAATGCGGCTATTCAGAAACTGCGACCAGGCATTGACGCTACATCTCAGAGAAATCTTGCTTCTACAGTTCTCGGGAATATCAGACCTCTTATCATTGATGCAATTGAAGAGTCTGGTGGTAGAGGTTATCGCCAATACCTTGCTGATTACACAAAAGGCATGGAGAAGATTGCCGAGCGTAAACTTTCTGGTGAGGCTTTAAAGTTGTGGAAAACCAACAAAGATGGCTTTGTGCGTTTGGTTCAGAATGAAACACCTGAAGAAGTTGAGAGAATTCTTGGGCCAGGCAAATACAACATTGCTACCGAATTGGCAGATTCAAGTTTGTCTGTATTGCGGGATCAAGCGCAGAAACGATTGACTCAAGTATCTGTTGGAGAGCAAGTCAAAGAAGGTCAGGCTGCACTTGCACAACTGTTAAAACAACAAACTTCTTTCATAAGATTGCCATCCTATTTAAGTGTAGTGGCTTCATCAACTAACAAAGTGATAAGCGAGTTAGAGAGAGCCGTTAGCACCAAAACATTGCAAACTTTGACAGAAGCCATGAAGACACCTCAAGGTGCGGCTAATTTGTTGTCAACACTACCTGCTGCTGAACGAAGTCAAGTATTGAGGCTATTGGCAGACCCAAGCCAATGGAGTCCAACACTAAGTTCTTCAGCAACCTTTGGCTTTAAAGGTGCTTTTGATTCTGAAGAGCAATAAATGAAAGACGGGCTGTTTGCTATCTCAGTAGCAGCCCTTCTTCTTGGTTTTGTAATCTTTTGTAGTTATATTATTGTTTGGGCATTTCCGTGATCGCCTTTCTCTTGGCGGCAAC
>Ga0181355_1001311_pt1 | contig 10938 bp, 11 predicted proteins | sample Fa13VDMM15DN_FD_130099 | JGI IMG/M metagenome (GOLD analysis project Ga0181355, IMG submission 130099) | Freshwater viral communities from Lake Michigan, USA - Fa13.VD.MM15.D.N | ecosystem: Environmental > Aquatic > Freshwater > Lake | place: USA: Michigan | collected 2013-09-23 | reverse complement strand
TCTGTTGGTGGCAAGCGCCCCAAGTGTTAAAGGTCAGTTAGAGCTTATTAAAAAGATGAAAGCGGCGGGGTCGCCTATTGTGGCGATCAAGGGCGCACATGATTGGTTAATCGATAACGGCGTAATACCTGATTACGCATTAGCCATTGACCCGCAAGAGCATAGGATAGCGTTTTACAAACCGCAGCCATCTGTGCATTACATGATTGCCAGCCAATGCCATCCCGCGATGTTTGACAACCTTGATGGGTGTCAGGTCACGCTATGGCATCCATACGTTAAAAAGGGGCAAGACCGCCCTAAAAACTGTATGTTGATAGGTGGGGGCACAACCTCGGGATTAAGGGCTATATCGCTGTTCTACGTCCTTGGCTACCGCCAGTTTGAGCTGTTTGGCTTTGACTCATGCAATGACGGCGAGCTGCTCAGAATTAACGGCGATGGGCTAAAGGATGGCGACAAGTTAATTGAGGTCAACATTGAGCCACAGGGCGAGACCTTTTATTGCAATACAGCAATGGCGTTGCAAGCCGAGCATTTCCAAACGTACTATGATTATTTGCCTGATGCCACATTTAATGGGCATGGGCATGGGTTGATCCAAGCCATTATTAAAAAGCGCGAGCAAAACATGATGGAGTTGGGCGGCATCATTGATGTTAAGGCAGACCTTAACGACCGCGCCTCATTTATCCATTGGGGCAACAAGAATGCGGCGAGCTGGCGCTATCGGGCAAAGATACCCGCGGGGGATTGGGCAACCTTAAACGACCTGACTGCCGACACGCTGATATTTGCCAAACCGCAGGCAAGTGAGCTAATGGACATGGCGCGAGCCAAAGCCCGAGGCGCTTGGGTGGTAGTGGACTTTTGTGATGACCATTTTGATTGGTTGCATTACCAAGAGGCGTTGCGGTTGGCTGATGCGGTGACTTGCTCAACCACCGAGATGGCTAAAAGAATTAAAGAGTTGGGGCGGGATGCAACTGTCATTGCCGACCCTTATGAGTTTCCCGAGATGCCACCGCATTACGCTGGGACAAATTTGCTGTGGTTTGGGCATCACGTCAACCGTGATAGCTTGCAGCGCATACTGCCTGACCTCAAGGGTTATCCCTTGCGGGTGGTGTCAAACTTTGAGGGGGCGATTCCTTGGTCGAAAGAAACCATGTTGGAAGAATTTGCCCGAGCCGATATAGTGGTGATCCCTACCACTGCTTCTTACAAAAGCGCAAACAGGGCAATTGAGGCGATCAGACAGGGTTGTTTTGTGGTTGCAGAGCCGCACCCAGCCTTAAAAGATTTTCCCATTTATATCGGCAACATCAAAGAGGGCATCGAATGGACAAAACAGCAGAACATGAACGAACTCATTTCCAAGGCGCAGAGGTTCGTGAGGGAAGAATTCTCGCCTCAAATACTGATCGACAAGTGGAAGAGCGCTACGAGACGGCCTACAACCTTGGATGCGGATCAAAGAAATGGGACGGTTGGATAAATGTCGATTTGCATTCTGACATTTCTGACATCAAATGCGACCTTAGAAAATTAGAGATAGCAAGCGATTCTGCTGATGCTGTAGCGGCAATTCACGTTCTAGAGCACTTTTATGAGTGGGAAGTCTATGACTTACTGAGCGAGTGGAAGCGGGTGCTAAAGCCTGGCGGCAAGATGATCTTAGAGCTTCCCTGCATGGATAAGGTGTTTGCCTACGTCCACAATTGCGTGGTCAACAAAGAGCCTTTACAACCCTTTATGACGCTAAATGCGTTGTATGGTGACCCCAAATATAAGTCTGAGGCTATGTGCCACCATTGGGGCTGGTTTCAGCGCCCATTGCAAAATATGTTGGAAACCGTAGGAATGCAGAACATTACGTTTTGCGAGCCTCGCTACCATTTTCCATTTAGAGACATGAGGGTGGAATGCTTAAAGGGGTCTTGAGTAACGCCGAGCGCCATGAGCAGATGGCAAAGTCAATTCACTTGCCCCTGCTCAAGAAAAAGGGCAAATTTAATGACCGGCGCATGACCATTGCTTGTTATGGCCCGAGCCTTGCGGATACTTGGAAGCAGCTCAAGCACCCAATAATGACGGTCTCAGGGGCGCATGATTACTTGGTGGAGAGGGGCGTTATTCCTGACTTTCATGTGGATTGCGACCCAAGGCCACATAAAGCTGAAATGTTAAGAAAGCCGCAGAAAGACACTAAGTATCTGATGGCCTCGGTTTGCCACCCAAACTTTTGGGAGACTCTCAAAGGGAAAAATGTTAAGGTATGGCATTTGGTAAATGGAGATGATTTCGAGACGGTGGCATGGGTAGCCCAGCACCACCCCGAGGGCATGGAAAGCCTGATAGGGGGCGGTTCAAGTGTAGGCATGAGGGCTATGAATGTTTCGGCAGCCTTAGGGTTTCGCCGGTTTGACATTCATGGCATGGATTGTTCATTCACAAATAACCGCCACGCAGGTGCTCATACTGGCAAAGATCAGATTAAAATCATGGTCAGAGTTGGTTTGAGAACTTTCCAAACAACACAGCAGATGCTCCAAGCGGCGATTGAAATGGAAAAATTCATTGAAACGCAGGATGCTGAAGTGGTGTTTTACGGCGATGGTCTTATGCAGGAAACTGCTTTCAAACTCAAGGAATTAACATGAAAAACGAAGTGGCAGGCTGGACAAACGAGAGCTTCATGGAAGATAACCGTGGCAAGATGGCGGTGTTTTTTCATGCGGTACAGGTGCGTAATAACTTTAAATCAGACGCAGAAAAGCGACCAATTTTTGAAGAACGCATTTTTATCAAGAAGTTAGTGCCAGGCGACTCGACCTTGGTTGTTGACCGCCCTATGCGTGAGCAAGACATGGAAGATTACCCCATTGAGTGGGCAAGATACGAGCAAAAGAAAGAACAAAAAGTAGCCGGCACACCCATAGACGCATGGATGGCAATTTCAGAAACACAAAAAGCAGAGTTCAAAGCGCTTAACATTTTCACCATTGACCAGTTTGCTAATTTGCCTGATGTGGCTGGCGACAAGATCATGGGCTTTAACGACTTGAGATCAAAGGCTCGAGCTTTCATCATGGCGGCGCAAGATTCGCAGATGATGGACAAGATTCGCGCAGAGATGGATAAAAAAATGGAAGCTCAAGAGGCTGAATTGGCTGAGCTTCGTGCGATGATCAACAAAAAAGCCGGACGACCTAAAAAAGAAACCGTAGAGGAATGATATGAGCTACACATTACTGCAGCTGGTTGATCAAATGTCCGCAGAGCTGGGCTTAACTCAGCCACCGTCAGTAATTGGCTCATCTAATAATCAGACTATCCAAATTCTTGCTTTGGCTAACCGGCTGGGCAGGGATTTGGTCAGGGACTTTGAATGGCAGCGTTTGGTGCAGGCGTATATTTGGCAAACCCAAAACGCCGTAAGCACAACAGGCAACATAACGGCAAACTCTAAAGTAATCACTAACATACCCAGCACAGCGGCTTTGCAAGTTGGCAATGTGGTTACAGGCACAGGGCAAACGCCTTATGCTGAGATTTTGACCATTGATAGCTCCACACAGGTTACGCTAAATGCACCAGTGACCACCTCAACGGCCTCGGTTTCAATGACGTTTGCCAAGCAGGACTATGACTTGCCCGATGGCTACGACCGGATGATTTCGGACACCAATTGGGACAGGACAGACCATTGGCGCAACCTTGGCACTAAGTCATCTCAGGATTGGCAATTCTTGCAGGGCGGCATTATCTCTATTGGCCCACGCGAGCGCTACCGGATATACAACAACAAATTTAGAATTTTCCAAGCGCTAACAACGGTTTATAACTTCTCTTTTGAGTATGTTTCTAACTACTGGATTTGCGCGGCTGGCTCAGATCAAGGCTCAAAGTCAACATATACAGCGGACACAGACACATCAATTTTCCCTGATGACCTGATGCTGGCTGGCTTAAAGTTTTACTTCTTAAAAGCCAAGAAACTTGATTTCACCGTTGAGTTGGGTGAATTTACAAGATCGCTTTCGTATTGCAAAGCGCAGGATGTACCGGTCTCAGCAATGTCACTTGCCCCAGTTGGCATGAATCAACTTGTTGGGCCTTGGAGTGTGCAAGACGGCAATTGGCCTAGTGTTTAAGGAGATAACATGAAATTAGATGGACTGTATGCAAACATCCACGCCAAGCGCGAGCGCATCAAGGCTGGATCAGGCGAGAAGATGCGTAAGGCTGGCTCAGAGGGCGCGCCATCAGCTAAAGATTTTAAACAAGCTGCTAAGACTGCAAAGCCTGAGAAGAAGAAATGACAGCGGCTTGGCAACGCAAAGAGGGCAAGAATCCTGAGGGCGGTCTAAACGCCAAGGGTAGGGCCTCGGCAAAGGCAGAGGGCATGGATTTAAAGCCGCCTGTCAAGTCAGGGGACAACCCACGCCGAGCATCATTCTTAGCGCGGATGGGCAATATGCCTGGCCCGATGGAAAAGAACGGCGAGCCAACCCGACTAGCGTTGTCATTAAAGGCTTGGGGGGCTAGCTCAAAAGAAGATGCCAAGGCCAAATCAAAAGCCATATCACGCAGAAACAAAGACTAATGTTAAATTCATTTGCCCGAATCCCGCGCCAGCAAGCCGCACAAACAGTTACGGTTGCCGCGCCCATTGGCGGGTGGAATGCTCGGGATGCGTTGGGGGCAATGAATCCTTTGGACGCGGTGACGTTGCAGAATTTTTGGCCTGGCACTAACTCGGTCATCTTGCGAAACGGCTACACCAAACACGCCACAGGCTTGCCTGCCCAAGTACAAACCCTGATGGCGTACAGTTCGGGAACGGCAAACAAGTTATTTGCTGTATCTGACGGCAAGATTTACGATGCTACTAGCACCGGCGCTGTTGGCGCACCGGCTGTAACTGGCCTTACAAACTCAAAATTTCAGTATGTAAACATCACCACAACAGGCGGCTCATACCTGATGGCGGTTAACGGCGCAGATAAATTACGCACCTTTGATGGCACAAATTGGCACACAGATGGCGATGGATCGCCTTATGACATCACCAATGTGGATACGGCAACGGTCTCAAACATTACGCTGTTTAAAAACCGCATTTGGCTTACAACTTCCAACACCTTAAAAGCTTGGTATTTGCCTGCTAACTCCATTGGCGGTGCGGCGGTTGCGTTAGACATGACCAGTGTTTTCCAGCTTGGTGGCTACATCATGGCGGGAATGACTTGGACGCTAGACGCGGGTTATGGCGTGGACGATTACTTGGTGTTTATCACAAGCAATGGCGAGGCTCTTGTTTGGCGATTAACAGACCCAACAACGCCAGCAGGAATTTCACAGATTGGACTTTATAAAGTTGGCGCACCCATTGGTCGGCGCTGTTATACAAAGTTTGGCGGGGATTTGCTGATCATTACTCAGGATGGCGTAGTGCCTATGAGTGGGGCATTGCAAAGCTCAAGGCTTGATCCAAGGGTGTCAATCACCAATAAGATTCAATATGCCATGAGCGCGGCAATATCAGCTTATGGCGGTAATTTTGGGTGGTCTTTGCTGTATTACCCTAAAGAAAATCAATTGATCTTGAATGTGCCTTATGACGAGGGCGAGCAACAGCAATTTGTGATGAACAACATCACTAAGAGCTGGTGTAACTTCACAGGTTGGTATGCCAATTGTTGGGAATTGCACATAGATGACCCTTACTTTGGTGGGGATGGCTATGTGGGCTTGGCTTGGAATGGCAATACAGACGACACCGCCGACATTGCTGGATTTGGGCTTCAGAGCTTCCAATCTTATGGAACAGCCTTGCAAAAGCAATGCAAGATGATTCGCTACCACCTCCAATCAAACGGTACGCCGTCTGTCTTTGGAAACGTAAATGTGGACTACAACCTAGCGGACGAATCGGCACAGCTTAACTTCTCAGCCAGTATTTATGGGATATGGGGAACAGGGCTTTGGGATTCTGCTATTTGGGGATCGGGCTTAGTGCCTAGCGCTGATTGGCAGGGGGTCACAAATATTGGATATACGTTTGCCCCGCTGATCAAAACTGCTACGCAGGGCATACAATTGCAATGGGTCGCTACCGATCTAGTGTTCGAAACCGGTGGTGTTTTGTAAAGGATGAATTATGGCTTTTCTGCCTGGACTAACAAGTTTTATTTTTGGTGATCCTCCCCCGCCTCCTGCTGCGCCTGATTATGCGGGGGCGGCAAAAGCACAAGGTGCGGCTAATGTAGAAACCGCAAGGGCATCTGCCAAACTATCCAACCCCAATGTTTACAGCCCCTATGGGACTCAATTAATTAGTTATGACGGCGATGTGCCGACTATTCGGCAGACCTTAACGCCTGAGGCGCAAAAAACTTTAGAGGCACAACAGACCTTACAAGGCAATTTGGCTCGATTGGGCGGCACAGCCTACACAAATGCTTTTGATGCATTGTCTAAACCATTTTCCTTTGGTGGCCCACAAGTACAAACACAATTTAACCAAGGTAACGCATTACAAAACGCACCTACGGCAGGACAATATGGCCTTGCTCAAGGCGGCTTGAATGCTCCTAATTTATCCTCGCAATTGGATTTAAGCAATGTTGCCAAGATGCCTGTAAACGCTGGCATGACAGCACAAGAGGCCATCATGCGACGTTTAGAGCCGTCTTTAGCTCGGCAGCGCACAAGCACAGAGACGCAATTGATTAACCAAGGGTTGCGGCCTGGCACAGAAGCTTATGACAACGCCGCCCGAATTCTTGGCGAACAAGAAAACGATTTAAGAAGTCAAGCGGCTTTGCAAGGATTGAACTTGGATATTGGTGCAAACCAACAAGGTTTCAGTCAGGCTTTGCAAGGTGGTCAGTTTGCTAATGCGGCTGATTTAGCGCAATTTGGCGCTGGTATGCAAAGCCAACAGGCTGCAAATCAAGCTATTGCCCAAAACTATGGTCAAGGTATGACCTCGGCTCAAGCGCAGAACGCTACTGAAGCACAAAGATATAACCAAGCCTTGCAAGGTGCTCAGTTTGGCAATACTGCCCAACAGCAAGCAATGGCGCAAGCCCTAACACAACGTCAATTGCCTATCAATGAAATCAGCGCATTGATGTCGCAATCACAAATTCAAAATCCGCAATTTGGCGCTTATCAAGGCCAAAATATTGCACCGCCACCAATTGCTAATGCGACAGCTCAACAAGGCGCATACAACCAAAATTTATACAACCAGCAAGTTGGTACATATAACGCCAACTTAGAGGGTTTGTATAACTTGGGCGGTTCAGCAGTTCGGGCTTCCGACATTCGCTTGAAATCAAACATCAAGCGTCTTGGAACGCATAAATCGGGTCTTGGCATATACGAATACGATATTTTTGGGCGACATGAAGTTGGTGTAATGGCTCAAGAGGCATTGGTGTTAAGACCTGATGTTGTCTTGCATCACCCCGCTGGGTTCTTGATGGTTGACTACGGGAGACTTTAATGCCTGACATTAACCTAAACCCTTACACCGCAGAAAGTGAAGCTATTGCAAAACGTTTGCGTATGGCAGAAATGCTTGCACAGCAGTCTATGCAACCGATGGCGTTGCCCCAACAGGCGGGCGTAAGAGCCAGTAATTTGTCGGGTCTTGCCAAAATGCTTGATGCTTACACGGCAGGCAAAGAAACAAGAGCTGCAAAAGAAGAGCAAAAAGCCTTGGAAGCCAACACTTTGGCAGACTTTGCCAAGCTTTATGGCGTTATGGGTCAAACAGAGACCGTGCCTGGCAGGGTAACAACGCCTGCTGTACCAAGCGCACCTATTCCCGAAAATGTTGCACGACAAGCAGAATTGGCAAGATTAAACCAGCCCGAAGCTGGCTTTGAGGCACAAGCCGCAATTGGCAGAAATTTGATGCAACCGCAGGATATGCAACAGATTCAAAATCTACCTACTAGCACGGCTGCTGTGCCTGAGGTAAGAGAGCCTGATCGTCAAGTTTCTATGCTTAGAGCTGAAGCGTTGAGTGATCCTAAGTTTATGAAAACAAACGCTGGGCGCATGATGTTGGCACAGGCTTTGATGCAACAAAGAACACAAGAGCAAGCTGCAGCTCAAAAAGCAAAAGAAATTAAATCGCGTAACCCCGAAGAAGATTTATATAGAGTTGTTGATGGAAAAGTTGAAATTTTGTCGGCTGGAAAGCCTAAAGCAACGCCCAAGTGGGAAAAATCAAGCATTTATGAAAATGGCAAAGAGGTAACAGGCTGGGTAAACACCAATGCGCCCGACATACCTGGCTCATTCGTAAAAGGCGCAACTAAGCCCGAGATGACTGAAGCTCAACGATTAGACGTGCAATTAAAACAATTTGCTACTGAGGTTGAGGCAGACAAAGCCGCAGATGTAGGCCGTCCAGTTAGAAAATTTCAACCATTGCCAAAAGGTGTGCCACTTAATTCAAAATTAATTGGCAAATCCCCTGATGGCAAAGACGTTTATGAGTTAAACGGCAAAAAGTATGTGGGGGAATAATGGCTGAATATACTGGTGAAGTAATTTACGAAAAACCTCAAGGTCGCGCAAAGCCTGTGGTAAATCCTGCGTTGGTCAATGCGTTAGTGCCGCCTGCGCCTGTTGCAACTACGCCTAACATACCACTATCCCCACAAGATCAGAGAACGTTTAATTTAGCTGAAGCCAACAGAAAAGCGGCTGAAAAACTAAAAATAGAAGAAGAAAAGCGCCAAGCAGCAAATCCACAATCCTCTTTAACAGAGAGTGAACGCAAGGCGGCTACATTGTTGCAAAGAATGCAATTCTCTCAACAACAATTAAACGATGTTTTACAAAAAAACCCCGATGCCGCAACGCCCGAATATTTGTCAACTTTTGTGGGTGGTTTTAGCGAGCCTGTTGCAAACTTAATAAGGTCAGCACCTAGACAGCAGATAGAAACGGCGCAATCAGATATTTTGGATGCGGCTTTAACTTTAGGAACAGGCGCTGCTTACACAAAAGAACAATTAAAAGGCTATCGAGAGTCATACTTTCCCCAAATTGGCGATTCGCCACAAGTCATAAAAGACAAAGAAGCTCGGTTGCTGAACGTAATTGATGCGGCAAAAATGGCGGCTGGTCGAGCTGCCCAACTTGTTCCGGAAGTAAAGTCAGGCAGCAAACCACCAACAGGCGCACCTCCTACTGCCAAACAAGCACCTGATGGCAAATGGTATGCGCCTGATCCTGCTAGACCTGGCAAATACTTGCAATATTAAAAGGGATTGAAATGGCTGGCACACCTGTTGAATATGACCCATTTGCAGTTCAGCCCAAGGCGGTTGACATTGATCCATTTGCGCCCAAAAAGCGGTCATGGACAGATGTGCCAGGCGAGGCGTTTTCCAATATTTTGCCAAGCGCAAGAAACATGGCATCGGGTTTATACGAAGCTGTAACCAGCCCTGTCAAAACAGTTTCGGGCGTTATGGATGTTGCCGCTGGTAGTTTACAAAATGCTTTGCCAAAGCCCATAGTTGATTTTGTCAATAAGTTTGATGCTGATCCTCAAGCGGCGCAACGTGCTGTGCAAGCGGCAAATGCGGCTGGCGGGATGTTAAAAGATCGTTATGGTAGCGAAGAGGCCATCAAGAAAACATTTGCTACAGACCCTGTAGGTGCGGCTGGTGACTTATCTTTACTGTTAACTGGTGGCGCGGGTGTGGCTGCTAGAACGCCTTTGTTGGCAAAAACTGCCCCTGCATTAGGTAAAGCGGCAAGCATGGTTGACCCAATCAATTTAGCTGGTAAAGCCATTGGCACAACTTATGGCTTGACAGGCGGCTTGGCTAAGTCAGGGCTTGGAATGAAAACCGGTGTTGGAACAGAAGCAATTGAGCAAGCGGTGCAATCAGGTCGCCAAGGAAACACGACATTCCTTGAAAATATGCGTGGTGATGTACCGATGACCAATGTGCTTGATGATGCACAAGCTAATCTTGCTCAGATGAATTTAAACAAGCAAAAAGATTATCGTTCAGGCATGGTTAACATAAAGAACGATAAATCTGTGCTTGATCTTTCTAATGTTGAAAATGCTTTGATAAATGCAGAAAACACAATTGGTTTTAAGCAATCAGGTATACCTAAAGATGCAAAAGCGGTTGAGGTTTTAAAAAATATAAAAGCAAAAGTAGATAAATGGAAAAATCTTGATCCCGTTGAATACCATACGCCTGAGGGTCTTGATTACCTAAAGCAAAGCCTTTGGGAAGATTTTGGCAAGCTAGGCAAAGACGAAAAATTAGCTTATTCCGTTGGCAAACAAATCTATGATTCTGTAAAAAACGAAATCGGCAAACAAGCACCTACTTACGCAAAGGTGATGAAAGAGTACAGCGACGCAAGCGATCTAACCAAAGAAATTGAACGAGCCTTGTCGCTTGGACAAAACGCATCTGCTGACACAGCAATGCGTAAACTTCAATCGTTAATGCGTAACAACGTAAACACAAACTATGGTCAAAGACTTAATCTTGCTCAACAATTAGAAAGCGCTGGTGGTAGAGATTTAATGCCTGCTTTAGCGGGTCAAGCGTTAAGCAGTAAATTGCCTAGAGGCTTGCAAAGCGCAACCAATATTCCATCTGCTCTTTTGGCGTATGGAGCTGGTGGGCCAGCATTGGCAACACTTGATCTTTTGGCATCATCGCCTAAATTGGCAGGCGAGGCATCATATAAATATGGTCAGCTTGCAAACGCCTTAACACAAGGTCAACAAGCGGTTTCTAAAGCAACACCTATGACAGCCAAACAAGCTAGATTAGCGGCACTATTAGGGGCGCAATCTAATCCATACGCAATTGGGGGACAACAATGAGTTACAACGGCAGCGGCACATTCCAAATAAACACCTCGGGG
>Ga0181355_1001309_pt1 | contig 10956 bp, 9 predicted proteins | sample Fa13VDMM15DN_FD_130099 | JGI IMG/M metagenome (GOLD analysis project Ga0181355, IMG submission 130099) | Freshwater viral communities from Lake Michigan, USA - Fa13.VD.MM15.D.N | ecosystem: Environmental > Aquatic > Freshwater > Lake | place: USA: Michigan | collected 2013-09-23 | reverse complement strand
TGCTGCTGGTGGTACTCAACCAACATATGTAGTATACGATGGTGGTACTTCTGGAACGTACGTGTCGCCTGTAGGATGCACGTACGTTATTGTAGAAATGATTGGTGGTGGAGGTGGTGGTGCGAAAACAACCGCTTCTCCTGCAGGAGGTGGTGGTGGTGCTGGAACGTATATGAAATTCAAAGCGCCTGCTGGAACGTACGCATACGTTGTTGGCGGTTTTGGTGGTGGTGGAGGAAGTGGTGGTGATAATGGCGGTGCCGGCTCCTCATCTACGTTTGGTACAGCTGTTGCTGGTGGTGGTAAAGGTGGTAGAGCTAATAATTCATTAATAGCTTATGCTGGAGCTACAAATGCATATACTACGCTCATCACTGCTAACACAAACAAAAATAATAGTAGATCTACGAGTAGTGGTTTTAGCTGTCCTGGTGCGTCTTCGTTTTGGGGTGCTGGGGCTCCGGCTGTAAATACCTCTGACTCGTCTACGACCTCCGACTTTGCTGATGCAACAGGGTACGGTGCAGGTGGTGGTGGTACAGACGCTACCAATTTTTCTGGTGCTGCAGGCAATGGTTCAACAGGTCGTATGCTTATCATGGAAGTTTATTAGAATAAACATGGTGTTAAATTGTATGCTCGTTTAGTAAATGGTTAGAACTGTTGGTAATAATGTTAGTTCACCAACAACAACAATCGCTGGCGGGATCGCTGGGCAAGTAGCTTACCAAGCTGCAACAAATGTAACTCAGTTCACTGGACCAGGAACATCAGGGCAAGTCTTGACTTCAACCGGTGGTGCTCAACCTACGTTCCAATCACCCGCCCCCACTTCGAATCTTGGTGGTGGGACAGCCGGGCAAGTCGTTTACCAATCTGCAGCTAGTACAACCTCGTTCACTGGTCCAGGCACATCAGGGCAGTTTCTCACTTCCAATGGAACATCTGCTCCAACGTACACGACTCTAACTACAGCTCCTTTAGCAACCAGTATCTCTGCTGGAACTGTTGGGCAAGTACCGTACCAGTCTGCAGCTAGTACAACCGCGTTCACTGGTCCAGGCACATCAGGTCAAATCCTTACATCCAATGGTGCAGCTGCTCCAACTTACCAGACACTCACAACAGTAGCTTCAGCAAACAATATTACTGCTGGAACTGTTGGGCAAGTCGTTTACCAGTCTTCAGCGAGTACTACATCGTTCACTGGTCCAGGCACGTCTGGTCAAATCTTGACTTCAAACGGTGTTGCCGCTCCAACTTTTCAAACACTCGGTGTTGTACCGGTTGCTGGAAGTATTCAAGGCGGTAATGCTGGTCAGGTCGTTTACCAAGCCGCTCCCTCTCTGAGTGGGACAACTGCCGCAGGTACAACTGGTCAAGTCCTTACATCTGCAGGTACCGGCGCACCTACCTGGGGATCGGTTATCGCCAACGCCCAAAATGTTACCGGTGGATCTGCAGGGCAATTATTGTACCAACAGTCTCCCGGTGTTACTAATGTGACAGGTCCAGGAACGTCTGGTCAGTTTCTCCAATCTAATGGTGTAGCTGCTCCATCGTATACTACAATCACAACTGTACCTTCAGCACAAAATGTTACGGGGGGATCTGCAGGACAAGTTTTGTACCAACAGTCGCCCGGTGTTACTAATGTTACAGGTCCAGGAACGTCTGGCCAGTTTCTGAAATCCAACGGTGGTGCTGCTCCAACTTTTGCAGCAGTGACTCAACCAACGTACCAGATTTTTGCTGGACCTTCCTCTGGCACCTATACGTCCCCCGCCGGTGTCTCGTCTATAATTGTAGAAATGCAGGGCGCTGGAGGCGGTGGTGGATTTGGACCCCTTGGCCTTAAAGCTGGCGGCGGTGGGGCTGGAGGAAATTATATCAAGGTGCGTTTCGCACCTGGAGTATATTCATACAACACTGGCGCTAAAGGTTTAGGAACCAACATAAATGGAGATAATGGAACCGGCGCTACAAACTGTACATTCAGCACTCTTATTGCTCCGGGTGGTGGTCCTGGTATCGGTCTTAGCGGTGGTGGTGGTGGATTACCTGGAACTAGCACAACAACTGGAGCTATCCAAGTTTTTAAAGATATTGAAGGATCGATGGGTGGAGAACAAAACACTATTCTTGACACTTCTAATATGGGTGGTGCTTCATACTGGGGAACCCCTGCTCCACGTTTTTATGGGCTATCAGGAGGTACCGGACGATCTAGAGGTTACGGTGCAGGAGGGTTTGGAAATCAAGGCAATCCAGTTCTTACTAGTAGTGGTGACGGTACTGAAGGTCGTATAATCGTTACCGAATTTTATTAAAACTCAATAAATCCAGTTTGAGAAACATCGAATGGGTTGCCATCAACGCTGTCATCGAAAGCGACATTGATCCCAACGTTTGGACCGTACGCGAGATACAACAAATTCATGAACCGGCGAAAGGTAAGGCTGCGTCGCAAGAACCGTGAAGTGCATGTGTTATTATCCCAAACATCCAAGATTTCCAAATTGATGATTGGGTGTTTGAATCTACTACATTCATACATCCCGTTCTTGAGCTGTTTACCAGTCACCCAAACCTTGTCGCCATTGAACTCCCCTGTTTCGAATTGTTCAACTAACTCTTCTTCATCAGTGATCACGCCAGACATACTTATCTGGTAACACTCGTGTATATCCCCCCAGGGTACAAATTTTTCGCTGGTCCCTTTTTTGACGATTTGACAACCAGTGAATCTAGATACACGACTAACAGTTAAATGATTATCGTGTATCTCTTGAACAAGTTTCAAAGATTGACACATCCGAAACACCCTGGTCACGGGATTGATTGTTGAACATCCATAAACCTTTTTGTAGATCTCGAAAGCAAAGCTTTGATTAATAGTAACAAGAGCAGCAGCTAGATCAAAATTAAAATCGCGAACATGAGATTCAAAGAGTTCGTGTAGAATCATAGAGCAGAGTTCCCAAGGTAGATCTCGACAGATCTCTAAACTAGGTTGACCGATTTCATGTTCTCCAAAGTTAATAGGTACGAGTTCCTCCAACGGATCTACTTTGTAAAAGTGAGGAGGTGTAGATCGCGTAATCAAAAGTTTCATTTTCGTGAACCCTGGTATCCCTTGCGCTTTTTGTTTTTTCGTCTAAGCCACATGGCGTTTTGTGTGGGAACATATTATGCTAATACCATATGCCGATGTTACACTTTATCCCCTTGTTGATTTCTCTACCATTCCTCATATTGACGGTCTTTCTCTTGGCTTTGTTGTTGCTGACTCTAGTAAGGATCCTTCTTGGGGAGGATCCTACAAGGTAAGTTCAGGATTCATGGACAAGCGAATTCAAGGATACAAGAAAAAACTGATTTGCTCTTTTGGTGGTGCACAAGGAAAAGAGTTGGCTCAAGTATGTAAAGATGAATTCGAATTGTTCAACAAGTACAAGATGGTTATAGATAGATATAAATTCACATCGATTGATTTTGATATTGAAGGTCAATCGTTGGACGATTATAAAGCAAATGAAAGAAGAGCAAAAGCAATTAGATTATTGAAACGTTCTTACCCAAAACTACAAATGTCAATCACCTTGCCTGTTTCTCCGTCGGGTTTATCCGCAGAAGCTTTGGCTCTAGTTGATCAATTTGATGTTGTCAATATCATGGCAATGGATTATGGCAATGTAAAAGAAATGGGTGGAGCCGCATGTGAAGCTGCAACAAATGCTCACAAACAAACAAACAAACCTATTGGTATCACTGTCATGATTGGTGTGAATGATACCAAAGAGGTTTTCACCTTACGAGACGCAAAACAACTTTCTGCGTTTGCCGATATGAATCATTGGGTTCGATTCAAATCGTTTTGGAGTATTCACCGTGACCGAGGCGTCGGCGGCGGATTGGAATCCAGCAGTCAAGTGACACAAGCCCCCTGGGAATTTTCTTCCATTTTGAAATGATGTCTGGAACCTTTTTTCCTCGAGCAAACATTTACTCTTATACAATAAATGGGTTCGTTGAAAAGATCAAGTTTTACGGTGGGGTAAAAGTATTCAAAGGAATCGAATTGTATCTCCATAGATCACTAAAAGGTCAAATCATTGTTTCTACTTTTACTGGAGCTATTGGAGAACTAGATCCGATCACTACAAACACTGTTGATCTATACTGGCCTTTTGCAATGGGTGTTCAAGCAACTTGTATTGATCTACATGATGGTGATCGGTACCCTGTTGAAATAAAATTTTATTGGAAATATTTTCTTTTTCATTTCCAAATGAAACCAAGAGATCTAGATGAATACTTTGACAAACCATGTATCGAGTCTGAAAAGGAATTGATCAAATTACTTGCTGCTGTGCTTTTGAAGAAACGTCTGTTAAAGAAATAGTAATGGAATAAACTGTGTTTTCTTGGTGGTAAAAACAAAACTTTACATCGGTCATCGACTTTACATCGGTCATCGACTTTGCTTCCGTTATACAGAAATTCATTAATATACCAAGTTCAAGCACATCGAGTGTTTCATTAAGTGTCATTTCCCCAATGGTGTATTTGTCTCCATCTTTCAATACCTCGACAGCCATCTTTCTGTCATACATGAGAAAGATTAGGAAAGAAATTTTCTTTAATAAAACTTTATTACGTGGTAGTTATATTCACAGTTACAGTTGTTGGAGAAGTCACTTGGATAAGGTGGTACTGAGAAACAGCACTGTTGGTCGCTCTTGCATCTACAATTGTCACTCCTACTCCCGTAACCATCGTGATGACTCTAGTAGCAGTCTGCTGGATAAGTTTGGTTTCCATAAAAGTGTTTGTGACTGTCCCTATAATCCCAATAATACTAAGTGCTGTTGGTAACGTTAGAGTGAATCCCGCGCCAGCACCGTTCTGGAATATTAGCCCAGCACAGTATTGAGCCGCAGTCAGAGTTGCACTTCCGCTGACCACAGTCGGGGTGGTTATGAATTGAAAAGGTCCTTGTATTGGATATAAATTTGTCCATACTGGTAATGTACCGTTGGTCGATAAATACTGACCATTCGTTCCAGCATTAGTAAGTCCTGTTCCACCGTTGGCTACAGGTAATGCCGATCCAGACAACCCAAACGCAAGTGTCCCTGACGATGTGATTGGTCCTCCCGTAACGTTCATGAACGCTGGAGTGGTGGCATTGACGGAACTAACAAGAGTCGATGCTGTTGGAATAAAAGTGGTTGCGAAAATAGCTCCAGCACCATTCCTCTGAGCAAGAGTGTTTGCCGTAGGATTGACATCTCCAGCAACAGCCGATTGAGATATAAGATTATTTGAACCGTCTGTAGATACAAAAAAGTTTGGGGTGAGTGATGTGACTTTGAGATTTGTGCATATTCCATTAATAACATTGGCGGTTGTAACGTTTGCTGTAGTTGCAGTCAGAGTCCCAATAGTTGAAGTAGTAAAGTTTCCAGCTGCTGGAGCAACTGTTCCAATTCCTAGTGGAGATTGCCAGGTCGCCCCTTGAAGACTTGAAGCATCATAATTCGTTGCACCTGCTGGACCCACTGGTCCTTGTGGACCTGTTGCTCCTTGAGAACCAGTTGATCCAGTTAAACCTTGGGCGCCCGTAGCTCCTTGTGGACCTGTTGCTCCTTGAGAACCAGCTGCACCAGTTAAACCTTGGATACCCGGATCTCCTTGTGGACCGGTTGCTCCTTGAGAACCAGTTGATCCAGTTAAACCTTGAGCACCCGTAGCTCCTTGTGGCCCTGTTGCTCCTTGAGAACCAGTTGATCCAGTTAAACCTTGAGAACCAGTCAACCCTTGCGGCCCTGTTGGACCTTGAGTACCAGCAGCTCCAGTTAAACCTTGTGGTCCAGTCAATCCTTGTGGACCGGTAGCTCCTTGTGGTCCAGCCGGTCCTGGAGTTCCACCATCAGAACAACATAGTCCGTCGATTGTGCGCATTACAGTTCAAGTCACACTTTTTACACGTTTTGATTGGTTGATCTATTCCGAGAAAAATATAAAAAGCCCCGTGGGATTTCTTTTTTTATAATGGGGGCGTCAAAAGCTGGACTGCCTTGCAATGTTCCTAAATGGGCTCTCAATTCTCCAACATACTCTGAACGCGCCAGATGGAAAGAAGAACGTGAAAAGAATGAATCTGATCGTCTTGCTAAATTGTGGGAGACGAATACATTTCCGTTAACGTTCCAAGAGTATATTGATAAACTCGAAAACGATATTGTGGCTCTTCGAAAAGAAATGAATGATATCATAAGAGCTGCTTCAAACCATCGTGCAGAGGAACTGGTCCAGATGAGAAGACGTCGGGACGAGCATGAAAAGAGTATCAAGGATCACAATAATTATGTTAAAAAGGTTACTCGTGAAAGATCAACTCTTGCTCGTAGAATCAAGAAACTTTTGGAAGAAGAACAAGAAGAATAAATTTATTCTACACTGAATCCATCTGGGTACCCTCGGTAGTCGTCCCAGCTAAATGTACCCTTGACATCCTTTTCATGGAACTGGATAATCTTTCGATAGTATCGAGTAGTCATGGATTCATCCCCACCACCAAGTCGGTAGTCAAAAGACATTTGCGGGAGTTTCGAAGTCATTGGAGTTGCATCTTTGGCTTTTGATAATACAAGCTGTTTCATTATCTTGGGACTCATTAGATTGAAATGCGCAAATTTCAAAACAGCTCCCTTGAGTTTCATTTTCTCGAAACCATTACCACAAACAATCGAATAAGATTTTGGACCGATAGAGTAAAACTTTACCAACCCCTTGTTCTTCTTTTCAATCTTTTCGGTTTCCCAATCCCCCAAACAATCTCCTTCTTCAATATGATGCCCGTGTTCGTGATCAAGACAAGCATAGACAATTGAATCGGTGTCGTACATGATAACTCTGAGTTTGTCTTTTGGTGTACCGATAGGATCAACTTCTACTAGTTTCTTCCAGAGTTTGATCCGCCCGTATGCTGTTACAAAAACGGCTGCAGGTAAATAAGTCTTGTGTAGTTCAGGACGTTTCATTGTTCGGTTATCTTTGTAATCAAACATCATACTCGTTCCAATCGGGCGGACGTTGGTGAGAAGACTCTTGTTGATCAAAAGCTCCCGGTAGAAATCCATACCGTCATTAGCCGCTTGTCTGAACATTACGCTTTTACCATGATCAAGAGATTCAGCATGTTTACCCCATGCAGATGTCACTGGTCCTTTTGCCACTTGTTTCAAAACAGGATTGTCTTCAAACTTGTCAATGTCGCCTAGATCGATATTGAATTTATCCATGAACGTGTTCTTGATTCGGTCCTTGTCTTGGTCTTCAATCGTTCCAGAGTTTTTCATTTTAGCAACGTACAAGTCCCCAAGTAACCCGTTACGCCATTTCGATTCGGCTGCAACGTATCTATCGGCTCGATGGATCTTTGTCACTCTATACCCAATCTTGATTGCTTCAACTAGAACAACGCTAGGAATAGTTTCCTTGATAATGGGATCAAGCGATCCAATAACCTTTTTCTTTTTATGGTCGTAACCTTGGATTAATGGATGGTAAAGGTTGGTTGGTGGAATGACATCGACTGTCAAAATCCCAAAGAATGATAAACAGTATTCCTCCAAATTGTCTGGTTTAACAATCTTGATCTTGAGTTTGTTTTGACGGTGTTTGCTTTCAATGTCAAGTTTCTTTTCGTAGCTATGCATACATTTGGGTTGACTATAACAGAACCGGCATGGGTAAGATCCAAGATCGTGGACTTCAATTATTGGTGAACCAACAGGGTACAGGTTATCCTTATCCATTTGAACTGCTGGGTACGCTGATTGAATGTCTTGGAAATGCATCGGTCCTTCATGGATGTATTTGCAGATATTGGTCATTCCACCACGTAATGCTTTATGTGCAAAATAGTGTTCTTCAGGTTCGATAGCGCACCATGTTGTTTGAGCATAAGATTTCAATTCATCGATGTTCATGTTCTCGATATTGAATCCTTCGTGAACATGTCGTAACATTAGTTTATGCACATGACCGGCTTTGGTTGGAAAGAACCATGGAGAGACAGTCAAGTACCAGTAGTCTTTCAATGAATCAACAATAGCATGATGATAAATGGATACAATATCGCAAAGCATAACAACATCGTTGCGGCAATAAAGCCGGCGTTGTTCACGGTAGTTCCAAACACGACCAGAGTCGTACCATTCTTGCCACCATACATTGAAATCGTCAAACTCTTCTTTTGTCTTGCATGAGAAAGTTAAATCAAAATACTCTTTGGCTGGGATTTTACCATTGTGCTCGAGATGTTCAAGAGTAGAAAAAAGGTGAGGGAACCATCCTTTGGTTGTACTGATCTTGTATCCTTCACCAAGGTTTTTTAGAGAATCAGTCAAGTGCATATACGTATCTTGGAAAACACATTTCTGAAGAGTAAGTCGCATTAGCCTTGTTCCTTTGAAAATAGGTTCAGGTGGAGCCTTCATGTATCGGCATGCTGTTTCAAACAATAATCGAGAATCGTACCCCGATGAGTTATGGGCTAGAAAGTAATTGTATCCACCATTGTTTGTAACCACTGCGAATTCAAGAAACTCTTCAAGTGATTCAAATTCAAACTCCCGTGAATCAAATACGTTTTTACAGTAAATGTAGTTTCCTAGCTGAGCAAGTTTTTTGACTACTAATACTTCAAGTTCACCATTGTCTTGAAGTTTGAATGATCCGTCCTCGTTCAACTGGTATTGTTCAGTAGTACTTTTGGTATGAACAAAGTGTGACTCGATATCCCATACCCACAACTCTGGACGTTTTTCTTTTGAATCGGTTAATAGAGTAGATCCTCTGGCTAATCGGGTAATGTTTTTAATGGCCATCTTTTCAGCATTCATCTCTTCAATTGCTCGTTCAAGTTCAGGGTTCTCGTCGCCTTCAAATATCTTGTAAAGAGTTTTAGGATCAAGAAACAGTGGGCATCTGTGGTCACCGATTTCATCAATCTTGTAAAACATGGTACAGTACCGGCAGGCTGATTGTCCGCACCGGTGAGCTTTTCGAGGGTTGTTGGATTTGTAATATGCTGCTTCACAATCACGGCAGTGGATAAGTTTTGTTTTTATACGTTTCGAAGAGTCGCCTTGTTTTTCTCCACAGTGACATTTCTGCACTGGGCTGATTTTGTTGAAACTAGTACAGCATTTAAAACAGAATGAAGTGTTATGGTTTTTGGTCCAGTAAGTGCAGAATGAAACGGGGGCTTTGATTGTTTCAAAATGGTTCCGTCTGATGTCGTGGTAAATGAATACTGTATGGTCCAATTCTGGACAGTCGTTGTGAATGTACTCTAGACCTGTTGTGATAAAAGGATTGGTGAATACAGTCTGCATTATCACCAGACGATAGGTGGGATAGATTTTCACAAACTCTTGCATTTCAAAAATAGTTGCTCGTTTGGCGTACTCGAATCCCATCTTGTTTTGTAAATCAAGACAAAATGTTGTAAACTTACCGTCACGGTTTCTTCGGGTTTTACGGCCAGGGATTTTCAAATCAAGACCAATAGCAAGAGAATGAGCACCACATCCGATTGACCCATCATCGTTAATGAGACGATAGTTCTTGACAATACCAGCAATTTGGTCTTTTTCAGTAATTATGTTTTCAGTAGCTTCTTTGTCCTCTCCTCCTTCATGAAGAGTAGCAGGGTTAATCCAGACTCGCCACATGAGATCGTAAATATCCAAATCAGGGTTTGAACCATTACCAGTAGCGTTTGTGAACATTTGTAAAAAGTTTTCACCAGTTAGGAAACCAAGTGTTGCTCCTACTTCGGTTGCGCTCTGGCCAAGGTTGTTCCAATTGGTCATGAATACTGAAACACGAAGCTGTTGAAGGATTCTAGCATCAGACCAATCAGGTTTGATGACTCTGACGGCGCGGTAAATTTGGTTAGCGAGTTCTACAGCATAAGCATCGAATATCGAAATGTTTTGGATTTCGTCACCGGCTCGTCGGATTGGTCGGATAGTGAGGTAGGTCAATAAACCGTCGGTGTTGTACACTCGGTCAATTTCAGTAATAGCTCGGTTTGTTGGTCCAGTTGCAGGTAAAATATTCATTTGTGTGTGAGGGATTTTTTGGCTTTATATATGTAGTGTGGCTTAGACGTATGGTGTGGCTTAGACTTGGAGTGATTTGATTGGTTGAAAATATTCCGACTATTTTGATTGGTTGATCTATTCGAAACTAGTTGACCAAAATGGAAGAAAGTGAAAAAGCAAAGCAATTGTGTTTGTCTGATGGGACATTGGAGTGCGAGTATGGGTATTGGTATATGAAACCAAATACTGTTCCAATTGGTGGTAATGCTCCAATTGAGTGGGTTTGGCGTACGGGAAAGAAACCAGAGTATATTCAGAAAGGTTTAATTACAGCAGGGAAAGAAACCAACCCTGATCGACCATGGATGGGAGATCCAGCAAACTTGACTTGGAGACCTGCAGCAAACTGGACTACAATTCAAAGGGAAGGTGAAATAATTATGGTAGACAATCCACCATGTAATCATTGTAAATGGTTAAAGGCAGAAATTAGAGTGTTGAAAGAAAAGGCTAATTTTACGTGCGATGAAGTAATAGTGTTGGCTAGATACGTAGCTGATTTGAATAGGAGAATTGGTCATACAAAGAATTATATTAACGACACACAAAATTTAGATTCGAATTCTGACAAACATAGTTTATAAAATTATGTTTTTAAAAAGTAGAATCCATGACATAGTTCAAATCAGTTTTATTGAATTGTGTTTCAAGAACATCCATTTTTTCAGACGGTACTGCTCGAGTGTAATTTGGAGGGTTCATGATAATATCCCAATTCAATGCTTGACCCTTTGTCATTTCCTTGTTTCTTCTAGAGAATTTTTCAGGAGTC
>Ga0181355_1001307_pt1 | contig 10957 bp, 17 predicted proteins | sample Fa13VDMM15DN_FD_130099 | JGI IMG/M metagenome (GOLD analysis project Ga0181355, IMG submission 130099) | Freshwater viral communities from Lake Michigan, USA - Fa13.VD.MM15.D.N | ecosystem: Environmental > Aquatic > Freshwater > Lake | place: USA: Michigan | collected 2013-09-23 | reverse complement strand
GTCCCATACTGACGGTACTCAAATGGGGATGCTGTTGTACCTGCTTCTAGCTGTACGCCTGTGATGTTTAGGGTTGAGCCGTTTACTTGAGAGATAAACTTTAAATTGCCAGTTACCCCATAGACATTTGAAGCTAACCATGAGCCAGCAGTTGAGTATCGTGATGCGTCACTACCCATATCAAAACCAAGATACATTCCAGCCGCATTAGTTGTAGGCCATGTTCCTGAAGTATCTCCAGTGATCGAAACTGTTTGATAAGCCCAAGAAGTAGTTACAGGAACTGACACAAGATATGACCGACCTGCGTTGTTTCCTAAAAAAGCAGAATAATTTCCTGCCACACTTCCTTTGATCCAGAAACTAACAGTGATAGTTTGCGCTCCAGCAGCACCAAAACTAAGGTCAATAATATTAAACCCCTCAATTGGTTGCCAAAGAATGTTATACGATGTTGGTGTAGCCGATGAGGCCACAGTAACTTTTAAAGAAAACTTAAAACCAGCAGGAGCGTCTGCCACTTGTTGGTAGGTGAGTTTTGACGCATCACTGGGTACGGCTTGCCAACGATCAACAAGGTAGGTGTTAGTAGCTGGAGTCACCGCCGCCCCAGAATTCCTTTGGTCAATCACCATTGCGCCGTTGATGATGCGGTTCCGCATCGTTGTGTTATTTGAGCCGCCTTGGGCGATGTTTACTGCGAATGTCATGCTGTGTACGTCCCAGAAGATGTAAAACGCAAAATAGTATTACTGCCTGATGTTGTTACTGTTGGAGAGCCTGTAGTTACACCTGTGTATAGCGTGGTTTTTATGGATAGGTACACAACACCACCAACACCTGCACCAGTAGCTTGTCCACCGCCACCATAGCCTGTAGAACCCGCTCCCCCAGCAGCAGTTGCACCGCCGTAAGTAGCCCCTCCGCCTCCGCCAGCTAAAGTAACCGAACTTCCTGTAATTGTTGTGGTATACCCCGCACCGCCGGGTCTTCCTCCAGTATTATTAACAGCATCACCACCCGCCGCAGTAGCTCCACCGCCTCCGCCACCGCCAGCACCGCCAGCACCGTTGTTATACCCTGTACCACCCCTAAACCCTTGTCCAGATGTTCCAACACCTCCAGTTGAAGTGCCAACTCCGCCGGGGTAGTTAGCGCCCCCTCCAGAACCCCCTGCTGTCCCTGCTGTTCCGCCGCCTATAGCAGTAAGGCTAAGAGCAGTAGTATTTGTTCCGCTTGTAGCAGCGCCGCCTGCACTGCCAACAACAAAAGAATAGTTAACGCCGGGAGTTAAATTTGTTGTGCCGTAAAGTACGCCACCCGCTCCCCCGCCTCCAGCGCCAGAACCACTTCCTCCTCCGCCACCACCTGCAACAATAAGATATTCTGCTGAATAAGGAACAATAACAGCGCCCCACGCAGAATTTTGATAGACCTCTACAAGTCCAGTTGTGGTGTTATACCTAATTTGCCCTGCTGTTGTAGCGGATGGTCTTTGCGCGGTTGTGCCTGATGGAAGCGCCATTGACCCTGTACCGTTTTGATTTCCTGAGTCTAGGTATGTTGTATTTACAGCCCCGCCCGTAGCAGGGATGGCATTCAGCACCGAACTGACCAAGAAGCTCTCTGTGACTACGCTGTCGCCTACTGTGCAGGCGTTGTTCAATACTACCGTTGTGCCTGTGGTGGCTACAAAGTCAGTGCCATTATTTACTAGCCGTACCCCGTTCCTGTAACCGTCGATGTAGCCAACGGGATAGGAAGTCACACTAAATAATGTCTGGCCCGCTTGTGCCGTGAAGTTCGTTACGGTTCTGTAGGCTGTAGTCGTTACCCCGCTGGCTGGGATGCCAAGGTATCTGACGCTGATGTTGCTTGTACCGCTTGGTGGAGCGGCTGAGAAAGTCAGGGTTGTGCCTGATACAGAGTATGTACTTGGGTCTTGGAGTACACCCGTTACAGCAACAATGATTGAAGACGTGTTGGCAGGGGCCACCGTCATGGTGTAGCCTACCTGCGAGCCTGTCCCGCTGAACGTATCCGTCAGGAAAGCAATCGAGGTTGGGGTGTTGCCGATGTATGACATAGGTTACTCGTACAAGATGTTGATTGAGCCAGCGTCAAAGGTGTCTGTGCCGTTACCAGTTATTCTGACAATAGACAATACGCCAGCCAATGTTTTTGAACCGCTAATTAAATAGCTATAACCAAAATCACCAAGTCTTGATAAAGCGCCTTGTGCAGTCCAAACATTTCCAGATAAGTTTGTAAGAATTACTGAACCTTGATATGTTGCAGCGGCAGCATTATTTCCTGATAATAAAAATGAAGTTGTGGTATTATAATTAGCCAGCGTTGAAGTTAAAATAGATACAGAATTAGCGACATACCCCGTAGATTCAACTCCAGCAACAGGCCCAATCAAAATACTTAAATTGCCTGTACCACTTACTGAAACGCCGTTTAACATCACAGTAATGCGCTTAACCCAAGCAGGGATACTGGTGAAGTCAATCGAAGTACCTGATGTGGATGCAACAGCAGTTCCAGATGTAAGAACACCCACGCCTGTAGGCGTACCAGCAATTACAGGGCTGGTTAAAGTTATTGGTGCGTTTAAACCTGCCTGACTTATTGTGCTGATAGCCATATTAAGCCCTTGTTACTTCTTTCCAAGACGTAGTTGTCTCATCCCACTCGTAGACCTTATCGTCTGTTGGCATCGGTGTCGGTGCGCTCCATAGGCAAGTATCGTCGTTTAGCACCCAGCTTGCAAATGGCTTTGGTGGGATAAATGCGTCTTTTGTGCGGTCGTAGGAGTAACCAATACCTGCGTAGTTTTTACGCAATGGAGTACCGCCGTTACGATGCTGACCGCCGTAGGTGTTGTATGAAGTCTGAAACCACTCACCGGGGCTTGAGTCCACGAAGGTTTGGAAGAACTCAGGTTCAGCAACAATAACTTGTGTGACCGTGCCGTCTACTACTTTTGCAAAATGTGACATGTGATTTCCTTATGTTGTGTAAGTGCCAGAGGCTGTGAATTTCAAGATAGTGTTTGAGCCACTTGTTGTCACTGTTGGTGAACCTGTTGTTGTGCCAGAATAGTTTGCAGTGGGTACAGAAATAATTACAACACCAGAACCGCCTGCGCCGCCTGCTCCGCCTATACCTGACCCCTGACCTCCACCGCCGCCACCGCCGCCAGTATTGGCAGTTCCGGGATTGCCTGCTCCAGTATTAACGCCGCCAACACCTCCACCACCAGCACCCGCAGCACCAGCACTATTATTATCATTAGCAGCGCCGCCACCGCCACCTCCGTAAGTTACGCTAGAGCCTGTTATGGAAGAAGCTGTTCCGCTTCCCCCTGCTCCACCAGAATAGCCGCTGTTAGCTGTACCAGCAACGGAAGCACCGCCGCCACCGCAACCACCATATGAACCACCTGATGAAGCTCCACTAGTACCTTGTCCGGCTGTACCTGCGGCTCCTGCCCCGCTATTACCCCTACCGCCGCCACCAGAGCCACCAGTAGTTGCTGCACCAGAAGCGCCTCCTCCACGCCCACCTCCTGTTGAAGTAATGGTTGAAAATACAGAATTATTACCCGCCGTAGAGTTTGCGCCACCAGCACCAACAGTAACAGTTACAACAGAACCCGGCGAAACAGAAAAACCAGATGCAGTCCTAAGTCCACCAGCACCACCGCCGCCCGCTGCCCCAACACCACCTTGACCAGCGCCACCACCGCCACCTCCAGCAACAACAAGGTATTGAACTGCATAGTCAAACGATGTAGCTGTAGTAAACGAAGTTGGGGAAGACCAGTTTGACCAAACACTAGTGACGGCATTCCTATACCGTACCCTCCAATAGTACAAAGTATTAGTACTTATACTTCCAAACGGTTTAGTAAAAGTAATTACTGCGCCTTGATCGCCGCTATCGTAAGCCGTTGTAGCAAAAATGGGGCTTGTAGATATTTGCCATTGACTGCTGTTTTGTGGGTACGCATATAACGCATAGTATGCTGTGCCCGTCATAGCTATAGGGTCGTATACGGAAGTCGCCCCTTGAGCAGGTGTTACGTTGGTTGGCGTAGCTACCGTTGGTAATTCAGTACCAGTTGTAATGACCTGAGTAATGGGGCTTGTGTAGTACACGTAGATGTTGTTAGTCCCAAGCAACGGAGCAGAGGTAAATGTGATTGTGTTACCGCTGACCGTGTAAGCAGAACTAGGATTCTGGGCTACGTTATCAATAGTTACCTGTACCTGCGCCACAGACGCAACGGGGCGAGACAGCGTGAATGACGTGGCAGAGGCATTACCATTAAAATAATCAATGGCTGGTGTAAACGCCTGCTGTGTAGGGGTGTTGCCTAGATACGCCATTTAGACCACCGTCAATCCTGATACCCAAGCGTCTGCCGATGTTGCTGCGCTTGAGAGTACTACTAAAACATCTGAAGCCTGCAAAATAATCCTGTTGCCTTGAATTACCTCTAACGACCCGCCAACTGGGACGGTTGCTGTCTCTACTAAATAGTAGTTAACCGCCGAACGGGTGATGTAAACGTCACAGGTAATCGGGGAAACGGAAGTGTTGGACACCACAAGGCTGGCTACAGCCAATGTGCCAGAAGAAACTGTTGTAACGGTTGAACCGCTCGTGCTTACGTTCTTAACCCCATACGATACGTTGGTGTAGGTAGCCATTTCTTATCCCATCATAAAAGCAAAATAGTACGCTTGGTCAACTGAGGCTGCGGTGCTTGCTGCCCATGTTGGGCCTGTACCATTTGAAGTCAAAACATACCCGTTTGCACCAATTGGCAATTTAGACAGGGCAGTGCCAGAAACGTAGTAAGAAATGTCACCAACGGCGTAGCTTGTTAGCCCTGTACCACCATAATTACTAGCAATAGTTCCACCCTGCCATGTACCGCCTGTGATGACCGTAGAGTTCATGTTAAGGGCGTTAGTACCCCAAGTCACATTCTCTGGGAGATACCCGTGGTAGTCCCATGTACCCGCAACAGTGGCGTTAGATACCAATACAAGTTCAATCGCGCCACCAGAGGTAATCGTTCCAATCGAGCCAGTGGCATAGTCTTGGAGTGTCAGTGTTCCAGTTGCGTTATTGTTAAACCCAAACGCTACGCCTGTACTCAGGGTAGTCGCATCTGGCATTGTGTAAGTCTGGTTGCCTGTGCCAGTAAGGGTCTGAGAGTAACTAGATGCCGCAGTTAGCGCCGTTGTGCCACCTGCCGCCGCAATAGAGGTATTGGATTGGTTAAGTCGGTTAATAGATACGTTCTGGTTAGCATCACGAATCATCACCGAGTTAGCGCCAGAGGAGGAAGTTACGCCTGTGCCGCCGTAAGCCACACCTACGGTTGTGCCTTGCCAAGTACCAGAAGCAATTGTGCCCAACGGACTGACGTTACCAGATGCGTCTAAATTAACAGACTTGCTAGATGGATAGGTTACAAAGACATTGACCGTACCGCTGAACGTAACCGCTGAACCGGAGTTGCTGGATGCCAGAATGGTTGTACGTGTTAGCGTAGGCCCGGTAGTCGAGTAAGTCCCAACACCAACTTCCCAATTACCCGTAGCGTCAAAGGAAGAGTAGTACGTGGTATTACCGTTGCCAACCACGGCAAAGGATTGGAAGCCCGCGACAGAGCCAGTAAGCGTAAAACTTACTGTGGTGTTGGCTGTGCCAGTCTGTTGTACCCGGTCATTGAGGGCTAGAGCCATTTAAGACCCCTTATGAAGTCGCGGTAGTCGAGTAGGTAACAGTTACGGTATCGCCAGAAGTAACAGTCTTGGCAGTGCTGAAGTTTCCTTCGGAGTACAAAGTACCCGCAGTGCTAGAGATTGTGCTGACCGCGCCAGTACCTGTCACCAAGAAGCAACCGTAAACAGTAGCAGAACCCGTCATCGTGTAGGTAATTGCTGTGGCTGTAGACGTAGTAACGTTTGATGGGGTTGACCCTGATGAGCTAGCTGCGCCGAATACCGCAGTACCACGCACACCTGAACCGCCAACGGTGTAGGTAGTCAACTCTGTCCACGTCTTAGAAGACATAGTGTCTGCGGCTGCAAACGTGGTGCTGTTGTTAATCAGACCAAGGAACGGCCCGACTGTGGTGTATGTTCCAGAGGTGCGGAGCAAGGTGTCCAGCAACAACTGCTTACCAACAGCTACCACCAAGTTAGGGAACGCCTCGTCCCACTTGAGGTTGCCCTGTGCGTCACGGCACTCGACTTGGTAGTAGCCTTCGATGCCCATACCTTCTGGGATAGACGCATTAGCTTGCAGGGTGGCTACGGCGTTATCGCCAAAACCTGATTGTTCTTTGTGCATGGTGGCTCCTATGAGAGTCGAATAATTGCAGACGTATTAGTGACTGCGGGGAATTGTACGGTAAAGGTTGCTGTCGAAGTCTTGTCTGCGCCAAAATCTAACACGCAAACAGTTGGGTTTGTTGTGCCGTTAGCCAAGTAAATCAACGCGCCCCGTGCGGTAATTGCGCCACTCCATGCGGCGTTTGTAAAGGATAGGTACGTTGTTGCAGCGCCTGTTTGGGTGCCAATTGTCGGAACTTGGCTAATAACCAAAACTTGCCCGCCAGCCGCGTAGTTTCCGCCAGATGTTTCACCCGTGCTTGTATAGGCTGCTGTAGTGGCATCTAGTGTGGCTGCGTTGGTGTACAAAGCAATCTTGAATACTTGAGAAGTCCCAGTATCAAAGTTAAACACGCCGCCCAGCATGCCTGTCTTAAACGTGTTGGTTGCCCAATTGCCTGTAAACGCCATTATTTAACCCCGAAATTCTGTGGCAACGGGGCTTCCCGCGCTTGCCCACTGCGGTACGCATCGCTGCGTTCCAGACCGTCACCAAGGCGTTTAGCGAGCGCAAGTGCTTCTTTGTACTTGATATCGTACAAAGTAATGATGTCAGTTTCGCCCTTCATGTAGGTATACGCTTCAACCAGCGAACCGTACAAAAGGACTGTGTCAAAGTTATCACCCAACCAAGTCTGCCCAGAAGCGGTAACTGTGATTGACTGCGGGTAATAGTAATAGTGAAGCTCTACACTGTATGTAGCATCTGGTGTTGGGCCCACGATAAACGACAACTCATTGCTGATCGTAGAAGATGTAACCGTTGGGCCAAACAAGGCATAGTACTTAGGAATGGCTGTATCGGTTGGCTGTGGGTACGCTTCACGGATGAAGTTAACATCTTTGTTAAGCAAGAACGTGTACACACCAGCAGCGTCAATCACTGCTAACGAGTAGGTAGACAGAAAATCGTCAGGGCAAGACAGATATTTATTTGCGGAAGTAACGCTACCAGTTACGTTTTTACGTAGGGATGGGAACTGAACAGAGTTATAAATACGCTGTTCAGCTTGTGTAATAAAACGATTCAATTGGGCCGTTGAAGACACAACTGTGCTATCCGCCAAGGTGGTGGCGGGAAACGTATTTTCTGTATACGTTTGAATCGCTGTTATTAACTCCGTGTAGGTCATCCCATTGGTCCTCTAGCCATCACGCCTCTAGTAGCCGCGCCAGTACCACGGATTTTAATACCACTAGTTTTGGTGGGTGGGTAGTTACCCTTGCTGATACCGCCAACAGAGGGATTCATCTCTGTCATGCGTTTAGCGCCAGTCTCAGTTGGGACTACAGCCTTGGTTTCTTTACCGGACATATCGTGGGGTTTGGCGTAGACGCTGGCAGAGCCAACTTCTTTACCGCCTTTTTTCATGCTGAATTTAGCCATCACTTGCCCCCTTGATTTGCAACTTTAGCCATACCACGGCCCATGCTCTTCATCATTTCGTTGGTCTTGCCGCCTTTGGCTAATTTAGTCATTGGCTTGCCGGGGTGCATCTTTTTCTCGTGCTTATGCACGGCACCTGCCATCATTTTCTTGTCCTGTTTTAAGTCTGCTTTGTCCATTTTCAACTCCTAAGTTGTTGCTATCGTTACTGTACCAAGACTTACGGTTAAAGCCAAGGCATTTGGTGTTAAAGCTGCATCAAAAAATGATGCCCCGCCTACGGGGTTCCACCCCCATTCAAAAACCCTGCTGCCACCTCCAAGGTACCCTTCCGTATCCAAGCCAGAAATTTGGTAACTTCTGTCAGGGCGTGGGTCACGCACACCTTGTGGGTCGTCAACTGGATACATACCCAGTTGAAGCTGGGGCTGGTCTGGGTCCCAACAGGGGCCGCACACAAGCAAGTCGTAATTCTTGGTCTTTACGACCTCACGTCGCAGTTTGGTCAGTTTAAAACGAAACCCGCAACGGTCGCATTCCGCAATCGCATTCTTGCCTGACGCGTACCGATTACCCATTACGTTCCCCCGATAAACATCTGCCTTGGAACGAAGCGCACCGCCGCACGTTCTTGGTCTTCGTCAGCAGCAACCATCCATGCTTCGTCGTACTGGGCTTTTAAAAGCTGTATGCGCTCTAACCCACCGGGCACTTTAAGGGCTACGTGGTACGCCAAACCCGCTGCCATACATGGCACAAAGCGGAACGGCACATCCATAACATTCACACCGCCGCCAGCGTCTTGGGTACGGCGCATGCGCCAGTACACGAACTGATAAGTCTGCGAGCTGTCAGGTGTAGGCCACACGGTGATGGAAGGTAAATTCTGTACGTACACGGCTGTACCCGTGATGTGGGTCGCCGCAGTTGTGTTGTTTTGGCCTCTAAAGCAGTTGCCAAGGGTGTTGCCATCAATATAGCCGTACCAGATCGTCTCAGAATCGACTTTAATGAACCCTGTGGCGGGTAGCCCTACCACGGTGTTTAAAACGATTGTGGTGGCTGTTGTGGAGGTTATGGCCCCATTCAGCGTGGAAGTGGTAGGCGAGGTCTGACCATCTAGCCTTTGAACCCACACTTGGATAGGACGGGCCTGTTGCAGTTTGTTAGGCAACGTGGCATAGGTAGAAACACTAATACGCGTGATGGTCAGGTCAGCCTGAGTAGCCGTCACATTCGCTTGTGTGCGAATCACATGGTCTAGCAAATCCACGGTATCCAGCGGTAACGCGTATGTGGGTAAGCCCGGAGTCAGGGTAATCGTACCCTGCTCAAACGTCCACATGTTGATGCCACGATTGGCCCACTCCGCAAACATCAGGTTCAACGAACGCCGCGCTGTGCGTAAGTCGTAGCCCGTGCGTAACTCTGAACCCGCGCGCTCAAACGCCTCTTCGACTAACTCGGAGAGGTCAAGGTTGAACGATGTGCTGCCAGAGGTGTATGCCATTATCTAAATCCCGCTGTTTTCTTTGCGATACCTTTTGGTTGTGCCACAAACTGTTTACCCGCCGCTTTACCCTTGCGCTTTGCACGGGTGGTCGCCGCATACTCTGCTGGGCTTAAAGACTTGATTGCTGCTTCTGGCAAATAACGTTCCCCCGTTTTGGAAGAAGGTTTCCCCGACTTGGTACGCCATTTCTGGTCGCCCCAATTTTTTAGGGATTGCTGTGGCGCTTTCAATCTTTATAACTCCCACCCGCCGCCTTGTACTTCTTGGCTACAAGTTGGGCCTTACGTGCTGACCACTGTCCTGCACCCGTGCCTTGCGCTGCTGCGGCTTTTACCTGAGACACAATCTTCTTGCGAAGACTGGGTTTTGTGTAATTGCCCGCCGCGTTAACCTTCCCACCCTTTTTATATTCGGTGAAATCGGTATCGTCCCGGCGTGCTTTTTTCACGCCTTTAGGCATTTTGCTGGAGGCAACAGCCCCCATACCACGGCTAGGCATCATGGTTTAGCAGGCTTTGCCGCCGGACTTCATGGTAATCATTTTGCCTTTGGTTTTACCCTTGGACTCAATGCCGCCACCTTTAGCCATTTTCATTCCGTCTTTGGCAGTGTCCATGCCTTTTTTCATCACAGGTTTGCCCATCTTAGACGGCGCTTCGGCTCCAGCTTTTTTCTTAGCTATCATTGCCATAAAACCTTCGTTCATTTTCTTAGTAGCCATAGTTCCACCTCTTTTAAAAAACGCCATCGCACCGTGATTGGTCTTTGGCTGGTTAATACCTTGTACATCAGCGCGGGTACTACTACCCTTACCAAACTTCTTGCCCTTATCAGCGTCGGTAAAGTCTTTACCAACGGACTGTGGGACTCCCGCTTTCTTGGCAAATGATGGGTTGTTAGCCACCGCAGCCATGAAATTGTGTTGCTTCTTACTCGTGCTTGGCATCATTTTCCCGCTTGAATAAGCTGGTCAATTTTTGCTTCAAGCTTGTTAAAGCGTTGGTCAATGTGGTCAGTAATCCGTTGAACTTCTGCTTGAGTAACTGTATCACGGGCAATCTCCTCGCGAGTTATGTTTAAAAGACGCTCAACACGCTTCGCGTCTTCACCAATTTCTTTCATTTGCGCAAACTTTTCTTTTACGAACAGGCCAAAAACCCCCATCAAAACAGAGAGAACGGCTGACCAGATTGTGCTTAATTCCATATCAGCATTTCCATCTTGCTAGTGAAGCAGCCTTACGAGTAGGCTTGCCTTTTTCGTCCTTCATCGGACCGGGCATACCCGACATGCGGGCACAGAATGACTTCTTGCGGGCCCCGCCCTGTGGCTGTGGCGCTTTGAGGTTTGACCCTGTGGCTGCATTGTACTTAGCGCGGCCTTTGGCAGTCAGCCCAGCCCCTTTAGAGACCAGCAGCTTCTCGCCGCGACCTACTGCAAGGGATGGGGTCTTCTTAGCCATTTATAACTTTCAGTTTCGGAGTGCAGTGTTCAGCAAGCAAAGGTTGCAACACGTCTTCTTCAAAGCTACGGGTAAACTTTTCCTGCCCCACATGGGGCAAGCTGATTGATGGGTCTAAGTAAACCGTAAAACCGTCTTCGGCTGCGCGGTCACAGAAGAGATAATCTTCGCCGTAG
>Ga0181355_1001305_pt1 | contig 10962 bp, 16 predicted proteins | sample Fa13VDMM15DN_FD_130099 | JGI IMG/M metagenome (GOLD analysis project Ga0181355, IMG submission 130099) | Freshwater viral communities from Lake Michigan, USA - Fa13.VD.MM15.D.N | ecosystem: Environmental > Aquatic > Freshwater > Lake | place: USA: Michigan | collected 2013-09-23 | reverse complement strand
GGACAACACCTGGGGTGGCGAATGTCGACATGGCGGAAAGAATTTCTCCCAAGGCGCTTCGTCCCGTCGCAACTGATGTGAAAGATGCTGTTGTGTTTTGTCTGAGACTGCTGGAAGACGCCGGTACAGCAAACGTTCGTGTACCAGTTACACTTACTAATGAATCGATCGTGTCACCTGACTTAAAAGCTTCTGCCAGTATTGCACACTTTGCAATCACGCCGAGGCAGCGCGTTGCGACGTCTGTGGCGACTGCATCCGGATATGCTGTAGCAAAGTTCGATCTAGACTCAACGACTGCAGTAGAATCAGACATGGGCCACTGGAGATCGGGCGTGCAGCCAGCGCTGGCCCACACATTGAAAGATCCCATTGCACCCTGGAATGCGTCCATGCCCGATCCTATGATCACGCCTGCCATCATCTTGAACGGTCTAAAACCCGGTGGGGTGGAAGACGGTGCGATCGTCTGCGTGGTTGCGCCCTGCGACTCCTGAATCACGTCTCTAATGTGTGCCCTGAGGATACCTTCCGCAACGGGACTTAAACTATGCACGCTCATTCATCCTCCTCAGCGATCAATCCCAATCGCACGCCGTGGCGCTTTGCTTTACCACGCAGGTGCCTGATGCTGTCCATCGCTCTCGACACTGTGTAGCGCTCTTTCCTCTCATCTCGTCCCATGCACTGACGCAGGTCGTTGAGTGTCCCAAGGATCTTGTCCATCTCCTCGAGGTACTGCTCTGAACCGTAGTGCTCTGGGTGGCGTGGCATCAGATCACTTGTTGGCCCTGATCAGCTGACGGATCCGCTCGCGGAATGCCTCGGTGACCGGGCTGCCCACTTGGATTGGTCCTGCTGGTGCAGGTGGCTCTTCAGGCGTAGCAGGTGCGGCAGGTGCTGCACCAGGTGCCGGCTCCGCAGTGGGAGCAGCTTCAGGCGCTGCTTCCTCCTCCCCTGCGCGGCTGATGGTGATCCCGTGAGGCTCATCGGCAGGCTCGGCAGCCTGAGCACCTGTCATCTTTCCAGTGACGATGCCCGACAGGGCACGGAGGAAGATGATCATCGCATAGCGCTCGGCGTCCTGAAGTCGGTCGTAGTAGGCCTCAAGCTCCGTCTCGATCGCACTGTCGCGCACTGACTTTCCACTGCGGAGGTCGAGGATCGCTCGTGTCATCGCATCGAAGGAGGGCTCGAGTGGATCCTGCTCGCCAGGGGCGGGTGCAGGCGGTGGCGCCGCCTTTTCCTTGGGTGCAGCTGACATGGTGGGATCCGCAGCGAGGTCAGCAGGTGGCTCAGGGGCGGGTGGTGCAGCGGGTGCTGCCCCGGGTGCGTCTTCTTCCTGCATGAAGCGTCCAAGGTCGCGCTTGGTGGCGCTCGCTGCGCTCTTCTGGCGGCGACGCTCCGCGTCGAGGTCAACCTGCGCGGTTGTGACGCTCTCCTCGGCAAGCACCTTGAGGAACTGGGCCAGCTGACTGGCGTTCTTGATCTTGATCGTGCTCATCGGCTACCCCACCTTGTGCGGTTCTGTGGAAGTTCTCGGTAGAGGCGGTTGTATATGCGTGCAGGATGCTTGTCCTGATCACGCTGCCACTCAACGACGCGTTCAGCCTGGTGCTCCTCGCGCTCGACAATGTCTTCCATAAACTTACTGAAATCGAACTCTTGGCTCATTCAGAACTCCTAGTATGCTGCTCTAATCTATTAACTATGGTGCAAAGTTGCTTTCCTTCCGTATTATCCCAAGCAACAGTGTAGTTTTTCAGGTCAAAATCTAACACATGGTGTCCTGCTGCGATGACACACTTCACTGTGCCCTCCTGCTTGTGCAGCATGATAGGTAGCGCGGACACTGCCGTGAAGGCCAGGGTGATCTCATCGATCGAGAAGATCATCTTCTTAAGCGGAATGGTGATGCGTGAACCGTCGAGGTGGAAGGTGACATCAGCTGTCGTGATGGCAGCAACTTGACCACCATCTTCTTCGTCGTGCCCTAAAACTATTCGATCAGTCAGATCGTCACTCATCAGCAGCATTAGGCAACCTTGTCCACACCGTAGTAGTGACGGACATCTTCATAGAGATCATCACAGAACCGCGACAAAGCGAGATCTTGCTCAGATACATCATCAATGACGCGTGTCTGCAGCGTGATCGTGACCTTGAGCCCCTCGATCTCGATGTGTGGATCGTGGTGCATCTGGCGCGCCTTGACAAGCAACTCTGAGACAAAGGAGTGGAAAGCTCTAAACTTGACAAACTCGTATGTCTTCCGTAGTTTTCTACCATCGTCAAAGTGAGCCCATGTGCTCTGATCAACCTTGACGGGAAGCCCCTCCTCGCGGAAGGGAAGTTTAAATCCAAAGCTCACGACGCCTCCTAATCAGCGGATTGCACGTCTGATCATACTGCGCAGGATGGCAGCTTCACTCACTGTCTCACCCTTTTTCTTCTTGTCTGCTTTCTTCCTGGTGAAGCCCATTCCGCTGTCTTCGATCATGTCCTCAATCTTCTTGATCAGCTTGACTGAAGTTTGGTCGCCGTCTTCTACGCCGTCGATGAGGTCGCGCTCGCAGAAGTTCCCGAATGCAGTCACTATGTTGAACTGATCTCCGTCCTTGCGACCTGTCAAGTTGTAGGCTACAGCAGGCTCTCTCAGCACGGACTTAGCATAATCTGCTGCCATGTTGATGATGAAAACGAGCGTAACGTCCTTGTCAAAGAAAGCTGTAGATGCGCGTCCAAGGTCAGACACGCCTGTTGCACCCGTCTTTTCCTCGACGAACTTCTTGAATCTTGGGTCCTGCAAAATCCGGTCATAAGTCCTGAAGAACTTCGACATCTGGGTTGCGCGGTTGCTACCAAACATCTTGAGGATGTCGGTGTAGAGATTGAAGATTGGATCCTTTTCACCTACCTGGGAGAGCGGCTTTAGTGCTGCATCCTGGAATTCACTACTTACTCTACTGCTGTCTTCAAATGCTTCTGAGGCAATAAAAATTGCAGGACCAAGAAATTCTTCCTGGAACGTCTGGTAAAGCTGACTTCTCATCTCGAATCGCTGTGAGCTGAGTACATCTGAGGCAAATAGCGCATTAAATTGAGCGCCCTCAATCTCCTCTGGACTCCTGTCATCTTCTTCGCCCGCCTGACTGATGTCTTTCATGAGCAAGTTAACTTTCTCAGCAGGAATGTCTGATCTTGATCCGCCCATGCGTCGCAGTATATCAGATGCTAAGTTGCGGCCCTCTGAACCTGCTGTGAACTTGTCTCGCTTAACCTTGACAAATTTTTCCAGGAGATCTTCAGTATTTGCCATGATGGATTGCGCAAGCTCACTCTTGAAGAATTCAGCTGTGTTGACACGGCTGATCTGCCTCTGGCCTATTGCAGACATGTCTCCGCGAGAATAGACGCCAGCCTCTGCAGGAAGCTTCTGGATAACGTCAGCAACTTGAGACAAATCAATGATGACTTGCTTCACAGAGCTTACTTCATCTGCATCTTCTTCCTCTTCCTCGGTTGCCTCTTGCCCCTTCTTTCCCTTTTTCACCTTGATGACAAGATCAGCAAATGTGTAGGAAAACTGACTATTCTCAGGGCTAAGCGTATTCTTGATAAATTCGCCTAATTCTGTAGAGAAGCTTCTAAGCGCTTCATCTGGGACGCTTGCACTAATCGGGAGCTGCTCGCCAAGCTGTATTAGTAACTCTTTAGCTGTGTCATCCGCTTCGGTTCGAAGTGTGCCCTCTTTCTCTCGCTTGATGCCACTCATTGGATCACCCATTAAGTGACCTGTCGTGATGAACTCAACAAGCTCATCGAAGTGATCATTGATTGCTTTCTCTGCAGCTGCAATCATCGCTTCGCGTGTGACGTTTTGCTGTGCCGTGCCGAAGCCACCCACTTCAGCTGTGGTTCCTCGAGCGCTCAGCCTCATCTTTCGCTTGTCGTCTGATAGCGTGATTGCGCCAGGTTGCAGGAGTTCATTCTTGACATCTGCCAGATCTTGTGGGCGCTTGAACTGCTCGCCGCTCTTCTTTGCAATTGCAGCAATCAGAGAATATACGACGCTCATTGTTAGCGCAGGAATACGCCCCAAACTTGTCGCTCCAGGCTGGCGTCTATCTTGCCGCTCAAGACCTGCCATAAATGCATCAACACTCGCATCGGCAGCCTTGATCTGTGCATCAAGTGCGATGCCCTCAGGAGATCTAGGGTCGATAACACTCTTTTTTGCTTCACGAATTGACACAGGTCGATCAAGCAGGAACGCGAGGATGTTAGCCATCTTTCTCTCACTCAACATGCTGTCATCGCCTTCTTTGCCGTCAACAGACTGCTGTGCAAGATCTTTAAGTTGCTTGTAGAACTTCTGCACCTTTTCCTGCGGCACCTTCTCAGCGACGGCCGCAGCTGCTTTTGTAAGCTCCGATGTGTTGACTGGCTTGTAGGCGGGATCGTTAACCTTGGGCATCTGCTGTGAGAGCTGTGTAGACATCTCCTCGGTAGGCTTAACGACGTCATCCTCGTCTGGCTTGGCTGGGATCTCATCTATTCTTACACTATGAAAGGAGCTGACCTCGCGAATGACCTGGTCAATCATCTCCTCAAGAACTTTCTTCTTGACGACAATCTGCATCTAAAACCTCTGCAGATAAATATATCGCGCAGATTGTAAAGCTAGTTAATGAAATCATCATCTTTTGATGATGTTGTATGAGAAGCTGTCTTGGTTCGCTTCAAGCTCGCATTTTTAACAGCGCGATCCATTTCAGTCAATAGATTGCTTTGTATCATAGCGATCGCAGCAATTGTCTTATGATGATCGACCAGGAGCGTGCCTTGATCAACAAGCTTCTTCTCAAGCAAGTTAATTCTATCACTTGCCTGTTTAAGCTGACTCTCTAGTGCATCTGTCTTATTTTTAATCTCATCATCAATGAAGAGTGACCTTAGCTTATTGAACAATTTCATCATCCGTCTGAGAGGGGGTTGTTATCTTCTATAATGTTGAATATAGATTCGGCGTCAGATGCTGAAAGGCGTTTTATTGATGCGTCTCTCTTTTTCATAGCCAAGTTCGACATCAGCTCCATCGCGTCAGGATCTTCAGCAGCTATCATCTGCGCGAGCTCCTCAAATACATCCTGCATTGTCAAGCTGTATTTGAAGCATTGAGCTCTAACTAGCCCATGCGTCTCTCTGGGGATGTTGATGTGAACCGACTTCTTTGTCTCAAAACTGATCAGACGCTGCGTGTCGATCTGCTTCTTCATGCGCCGCCAGTACCGCCTGTGGGCTTGCCTTCTGAGCCGGGTGCGTCAGGTGCGTACAAGAAATCCTGGTCGTCCATATTGAAGTCAAACTGTGTGTCCAGCACTTCCTTCATGCGGTCTATGTACTCTTGACTATAGTTCTTCTTGAGGAAGAGCATCGCACGATTGATGATGACTGACTCGACATCAAGAAGACGTTTATTGTTCATCACTAGGCGCACAAGCTTCTTTGTAAAGAGATCGATGTCTATTGCTGACTTAACAAGCGGCGCAGGCTTTAGATCATCTTTCATTTCTGAGCTGTCCTCAGGCACAGGCGCTTCGTCATCTGGCGCCGGTGCAGCAGGATCGCCTGTGAATAAGTCAGTAGGCGCTTCATCTTGCTCGTAAAGAAGACCTAAAAGAGATCTGTACTTAAGCGCCTCAAAGATCATTTCTTCTTCTGACTCAACAGCTTCGGCAGCTTCTGCCTCAAACTTAATGATGTATGAGTCAATCTGATCGTCGACTGAGTCGAGCGATAGGCGCGTGCTGCCTGACATCTTGTCTACAACGGACACACTTTCTACATCACTCTCTTCGTAGAGCCTGCGACGCCTTGCTGTTTTTCTGGTTCTCATAGGGACCTCATTGCTTGAGCAACACGCTCCGACTGCTTAAATCGATCCTCGATGACCCGCCAGTTGAGCTCTTTCATCATCGCGATGCTATATGTCTTCACATCTTTAAGATAGTCCTTGTAGTAGGCATGTTGCCAGACGTCCATTACAATTACCGGAAAGCAGCCAACTGGGACCTCGATGCTGTGCAGGTCAATAGCCGCATTCATGTACGTCTGTGTGAAGAGGTTGTAGTAGGTAACTGCCCAACCGCAACGGGATGCCTGACAGCAGGCGAGGAAGTCCTCCTGCCACTTGTCGAACGTGCCAAAGTCACGCTGGAGCCGCATGTAAGTGAGCGAGTCCATTGTGATCTTGCTGTGTAGATCACTGATGTTTGCAAAGTAGAGCTCGTGGAGGAAGATCGCGTTCATATTGTACGTCTCATCGATCTTCAGCGAGCGAAACTGACTATTATTAGAGTTAACTTCGGTTCGGTCGGCGCTGTCTAACTCTGCGCTGATGCGGTTAAATGTCTTGATGTAGTTTTCATACAGCTCAAAGTGATTTCGCTTTGTGCCTGCACTCTGAAATTCTGTAGGTAGGCTGAACGGCTTAGGGTCAGCAACAAGCGCCTCATTAAGACGCTTAGCATCCTTAACAGCTTCGCCGCTTAAGCCAAGTGTCTGTCGAACAATTTTTGTGATGTCTTTGCTCATTATGCTAGCTCGTATTGGTCAAAATCATCTTGTGTCACTAGCGTCTCAACAGGCTCAAGAGCGTCATCATCATAGTACTTCAGTTTCATCTGGAGCACACCGTCAACGTTGTCGATCCCTGTAACTGTGTAAAGATATTTGGAACCTTCAATTTTGTTGTTTCCAACATGACGGATCTTAAGGTCGGGTGAGACAACGATCTCATTACCAACTTTCACTGTTAGTTTTTCGAGCAAAACCTTTGTCAAGGATCGCCTAATCAGTTTAGTGACATCTTGTGACGTTAGCTTTTTCATCATCTATATCTATCCGCTAAATTTGAGTTATTTTTCTAACTTTTATCCCAGCGTTGTTGAGAATGTCAATACCGCTAAGATCTCTGTAATCTTCACCATACACAAGTTCATTAATACCTGCATTAATGATGGCTTTCGCACACATCTTACAGGGTGACAGCGTGACGTACATGACACGCCGCTTTAGGTTATTGTAGTCAAGCTTGATCAGCGCGTTCATCTCAGCATGGATAAAACCTGACTCGCCTTGATCGCTCGACTCTCTGCAATTTGGTCCGCCTGCGTGGTCACCGTTATACCCTAGCGACAGCACTTGTGTGTTGTCTCCTGTGACTATCACAGTTCCGACCTTGTACTTGTCATCTGCTGACCTACGTGATACTTCGCGTGCGATGTTCATCCACACTTCATCCCAGTTCGGACGCATCTCTACTCCTTGTCGAAGATTGTCTCAATGCTGACGTTGGGCGCAAGAGCGAAACCTGCTGCCTTTCTGTGGCCTCCACCACCGTACTTCTTTGCTACTTCGCTGACATCAGCATCGTCATGATGGGCACGAAGGCTCACTTTGACCTGATGTGTCTCGTGGTCGTAGTACCAGATCACCGCAAAGTCGCACTTTGGCGACAGCGCATTTCCAATCTCGGACATCCAGTGAGGTGAATTGACGACGAGGACATCCTTGCCGTTCAGTTTTCGTGGTGCAGCATGTTTAGAGATCTTTGAGATCACTGTCTTGGAATAAGCAAGGATGTAGGCACCTCGCTCCTGTGCACTGTCGACTGCTGAGTCGTCTAAGAAGAGATCGAAATCTTCGAACGTGAACGGAACCATGTCGAACGCTGCAGAGAACTCCTTCGAGTATGGGATCTCCCACCGCCAGAGGTCACGATCTTCAATGTGCTTGATCATCCGTGGTGCTTCTTTGCCGGGATGGAAGAACTTCCATGCCAGCATTGCACCGCTGTGGTTCATGTCGAAGTGTGTGCAGGATACGTCATGAAGCTCTACCATGGCGGACTTGTGATGGTCAAGTACAAAAAATCCTTTTGCAGCCTTCATTAGGCGTTTTGTAGTAGCGTTATCATATGAAAAATCTACTACAATTACATTCTTTCCTGTCACATCAGGCGGAGGCTCTCCGTACTTTGCTGCGTAATATTCGGCGCGCTCGCCGAGTAGCTTCCAGGCTGCCCAAGCTGCGCCAAAACCATCAGTGCAGCCTGCATGATAAATGACAAGATTAATACTGTTAGGATCTAGCATGCTACCTCGATACTAATGTATCACGCTTCACGCGCAGACGCATGATGTGACCAGCAACGAGGTTCATATAGCTCAGAACCGCCGACTGTGATCTCTGCGATGTCATTAACCTTCTTCTGTGTGTAGGGTGCGTCCTCTCCACATACAACACAGACGGCAGTGCACTTCTCTACATTCGTCGCCCAGGGTAGGATCTTCTCGATCTCAGGAAAAGAATTGCAGTTTGCGGACATCTCGATCGATGACACGACAACAGACACGCCTCTGCGGTAGATCTGAATTAATGCGTCTGCAGAGCCGTCAATCATGAAAGCCTCATCAACTGCTACAACGTCTGGTTCATATACGTCAACGTGGCGTAGTATCTCATCACCAGTGCTAACAATGAGAGCTTCAAGCTTTCCGCCGTTGTGTGTAGTAATCTCTTCTTTTGCATATCTTCTATCCATCTTTGGTTTAAATGCAAGGACACGTTGACTCTGATATCGAAAGCGGTCAACTGCGCCGATCAGTCGTGTCGTCTTTGACGACATCATGGGGCCGCAGAAGACGGTGAATGTTGGCGGGATGCGCATTACTTAAGCCCCCACCAGGTGAGCGTCTTCTCGAGGCCATCCCAGAACTTGACTACCGGCTGGTATCCGAAGTCACGATTTGCTGATGACCAGTCGCCGAGCGTGTGCTTAACATCGCCCGGGCGCCAGGGAGCGTGACGAACTTCAACTGCTGGAAATGCTCCTGTGAGGTGCTGGAGGATCTCGAGGTTTGTCGTCCGCTCACCGCAGCAGATGTTGTAACCTTTACCCATAAGGCGGTTCGACGTCGTGGCAGCTAGCATATTGGCGCTTACAACATTGTCAACATGACACATGTCACGTGACTGTGAACCGTCGCCATCAGATCTAAGAGTGCGACCGTGCTTGATTGCATCACACCATGCAGACACTGCTGTAGAGTAAGGAGAATCACCATGCTGGCCTGCACCGAAAACATTGAAGTAGCGTAGACAGACAGTGTCGAGATCATAAAGCTCGCCAAAGAGACGACAGAAGTCTTCAAGTGCACTCTTCTGGAGGCCGTATGGAGATCGTGGATTACGTGACGTCTCTTCAGTTGTCGGAAGCGTCTCTGTGTTGCCATAGATTGCAGACGATGATGCAACAACCACCTTCTTGACGTTGCCGACGCAAGAATGGAGAAGCTCAATGCTTCTTAGCAGATTGATGTCTGTCGTCTTCGTAGGCTGCTCGACAGAGTAGGAAACTTGCGGAACAGCTGCCTGGTGGAAGACGACATCGTATTGCTTCTGAGCAATTCTGTCTAGGATGACTGGGTGTGCAAAGTCACTCTCATGCACATAAACTTCTTTTGAAGATCTCTGCTTCTGTGCCTCATAGATTTCTGCCATACCAGGCAGAAAAACTCGATAGTTCAAACCATCAAGAAGGCTGAGATGACCGTTCGACATGTCGTCTACTACATCAACTGTCCAGCCATCATCGACAAGCGCGTGCGTCAGATTTGACCCAATGAAGCCGGCGCCGCCTGTTACTAATGCTCTCTTCATTTATGCCTCTAAGTACTTTAATGTGTAGGATGAAAGATTACATGTGCCGAGTCAAGTGTGAGGTCAAACCTTACAGGCGTTGACTCATCAAGGCCGATCTCGCGGCGCGCAGCCTGACCCAGACTGCCGATGAAATGAATGTCGTTTGGAAAGATTCGTGACATCTCAGAAGATCTACAGACGATATTAGCATGTAGGACGCCGGCGCGATACATGAAGTGCGCGTAGGAGATGCAGCTATCCTGAGTTAGGACGTATCTCCGTGACTTGAGATCCTGCTTTGCATCGTATTCATTGCGTCCATCACGTTCTGCTCGGATCTTCTCAGTAAGCTTCAGGCGTGTGGCTTCATAATACTCAATCTCTGGTTCGTAGAAAAGCGCCTTCGTGCTTAGCGTCTTGAAGTCTGTGTCTTCCCATGACATCTTTAAGAAAGTTGCTTCACCTTCGGGCTTGATCCTTGCATGCTCATATGTCAGCTCTGCAAGACGCCCGTATGTCTGACGCTCATAGTTCAGTATCCACTGCGCAATGATGGCACTGTCAGCTTGCGTTTGATTGCAGAGCAGAATGTTTGGATAGGCACGGAGACGTGTCACTTCATTCTCAAAAATGGTGTACAACTTCTCGATTGTTTGCTGATCTTGAAACTCATCGCCTCTTGCAGCAAGTCGCTCCCTGATGGTGCTCAGCGGCGGCATCAGAATTACGACCACATTATTTAGATCACTGATCTCTTTCATGAAGAGCTGTCGCCAGTGGTCGACGTCTCTGTCATACATGATAGCGTAGCAGAGCATCGAGAGTGCGCTTCTGTCATGGATGTTCCACTTGAATCCTGTTGCTCGATGCAAGCTTCTAAACATCGTGGTCTTGCCGCTGCAATCCACACCTTCTAGCACAACTGTCTTTAGATTGAAATTCAAATCACACCTCGATCTTTCGCATCTTCATTGCTGAGGACGACATGCCCCAGTTAGCGTCATATTCTACCTCGGCGAGCCACATAGTGTATCTCTCAGGTTCTTCTTTAAATGTGCCCCACACACGGATCCTTGCTGTATCACTGTTGTTGTCAACAGCATGTGCTGTATAGAATGTCTTGCCATTCTTTGTCTGCTTCTTGACCCAGTCCTGTGCACAGAACCAAACAACTGCCTTTGTCCCTGGTGAGATCTGCATTGCAGACGGGACGTTAGAACGATCAATCTTTGCCATCACGGTGGGCGGGAATAG
>Ga0181355_1001299_pt1 | contig 10990 bp, 22 predicted proteins | sample Fa13VDMM15DN_FD_130099 | JGI IMG/M metagenome (GOLD analysis project Ga0181355, IMG submission 130099) | Freshwater viral communities from Lake Michigan, USA - Fa13.VD.MM15.D.N | ecosystem: Environmental > Aquatic > Freshwater > Lake | place: USA: Michigan | collected 2013-09-23 | reverse complement strand
TTTTAACCAGTTCTATTGTTGAACGGACAAATTGATTGTTGGTGATTTCTGACATGATTTTAATTTCTTAACTAACTTTTGAGCATCGTCTTTAGCTTGCCATTTATTTTTTCTTACTTCTTCACAAACGTGCCGGTATACAGTTGGTGAATCGGTATATTCCAATACATAACCTCTAAAGTGAGAGGTTTGTTTTTCTGGTGATTCGTACTGCCAAACTTTTGGTACCATACTTACATTTTACTATGTTTTACTGATAAAACCTAGAGTTATCCACTGGGTAGGAATAGGTCTTTAGTTTCTGTTCTAATTGCTCATAATGTTCTCCAAACTTTGAGGCTAAGTCGTATTGCGAAAGTTTAACAAGAACTTCTATCATTTCTCCTATCTCCATCAGAAGTAGCTTGTCTTCGTGTTTGTATGACGAGTACATACCTAAAAAGCATCATCAGCGGTTACTTCTTCTTTTGCCTTTCTCTCAAGGTTCTGCGCCCACTCCATTGCTTCTTTAGTGACTAGGTACTCACCAGTCTTAAAATCAAACGCTGCTCCTACGTTTCCATTTAAGCCGTTAAAGCGGTTCTTCTGCTGGGAGATAAGCACTTTGTTATCATAAGCTCTTGCTTTACCTTTTTTAATATTGTTTCGCCAAAGAAAGATGATTTTATCGCACTCTTGGCGGATAGCTGATGAGCCTTTAAGGTCGCGTAGTGAAGGTGCCTGTTCTTCTTCCATTTGTTGCAGTTGGATCAGAATTACTACTACCACATTCCACTTGATAGCTAGGTGCTTTAAGGCTTGCAGCTTCTTTTCGATTCTTAGGTGTTCTCCTTCCTTTCGATAGTCTTCACCAACCTCCAGGTATCCCATGTGGTCAATTACAATCATCTTGGCGTTGTACTTGGCAATAGCTTCCACAATGCGTTCCTCTACCCAGTCTGGGCTTACGTGTGCGGTATGTTTCTTCGGTGATAGGTAGTTAGGTACAAACTGTCCGTTCTCTACTCGCTGTTCGATAAGTTCTTCTGAAGATTGCTCTAGTGGTAGGAGTACTGGATTCAGTTTTTCGTACTGTTTTAAGAGCCAAAGACCGAAAGCTGTCTTACCGTGTCCTGACTGCGCTCCGATGCCAATCATTTGTTGCTCTCTGAGGCCACCAGTTAGCTCGTCAAGCTCTTTTATGCCCGAAAGGTGTGAAACCCTAGGTGGACGGTTTTTAATGTCTTCTAGGGTATCCTGTGACCAAACAAGGCGGTACTCTCCGGCATACTCCCTCGCCACTTCCTGTAAACGTCTCATTCCTTCGTCTGAGCTTAGGTCTTGCTTAAGGTTTTTCTTTTCTTCAGCAATCCTTTTGATAAGTTTTTCAATTTCCATACTATTGCTTTAGTTTAAATTGGCCGAGCTTGGTCCACTTTGAATCAAGATCAAATGGGGTAGTAATTTGGGGGCAGAACTCTACGTCTCTCATTTCACTGTAAAACTCCAGCGCACTTTCTATCTTTTCCAGTCCACGCTCTTTAAACAGATTCTCACAAGCCTTGAGTTGGGCTGTGTTTATTTTCCAATTAGCTGGAACATTTCCGATGATTGAAAATAGTTTCAATACAGCAGGTGCGTTGGGGTATTTAGGGGCGGTCTTTCTTTTATCTTCTTCATCTAGGTCAGAAACAATCCTTAACTCACTACCCGAGCTTTGCTCGGTAGTATATTCTATACTCCTCTCCTCTATACTGGTTGAACCATTGTTAAACCCATACCTTTTCTCAGGAGTCAAGTATAGTAGTTTCTTCTCTGCTTGGTACTCAGTCTTTCTAATTCTGTTCTTATCAAGGTAGTTATTTACATTCCAATCGGTTACTACTACGACCCCAGAAGGGAAAGAAAGAAGAAATCCTTTGGCTACTAAAACCTTTACATCATCTTCGTTTCCTCCATGTATTCGAAGGACTTTTTTGTATGAAACAAAGCCCTCATCGTCTGCTTCCATTCCTAAGAGGAAATACATCGCTTTTGATGTCATCCCCAGGTCCATGAACTTGTCAGTGTCGATGATTGCCCTGTCAAACATTCTCTTTTGAGCCATTGTTTGTTTATTAGGCTTACTCTACGCTGCTCGCTTTGCAAGTAAGCAGCGTAGAGTATGCAAAGCTATTAAGGTTAGAAAATATCTAACCTCAACATTTTACCACACCCTTTTGTAATACAAATCCACTTGTCACGGCTTACTCTGGGGATAACCGTTTCTGTTTTCCAAGACAACCTAGACAAATACTACGTTTATGGTTAGTTACACGACAATTTATAAAACCATAAGCCTGATCACAGACCGGACAGATAATCCACTCTTTAGGTATTTTAGTTTGACTGGTGTAGCGTTTCATTTCTTTTTTTCTGCCTTTTCATCTTACAAGTAAAACAACTGGCTTTAGGGATTTTCTTGCTTCGTATTACTTCTTCATTGCAATAATGGCAGTTATATTTAAACTTTAAAATCATAGCGCATTAAACAAATTCTATTTATGTGTTTTAGTGAAGTTTTTGAACCATCTTTGTAAGAGTGACACTTTTTACAAAGAATCTGCATATTGTCTATTGTATCAGAGCCACCTCTTGAGCGAGAAATCATATGGTCAACTGTAAGACAGTGTTCGTGAACTTCTCCACATACACAGCAATAAGCACCGTCTCGCTGAATAACCTGCCAACGTTTCATTTTCATTTTTCTTCGTGGTTGTCCCTTGTAAGGTTTATCTAAAAAACTCATAGTTCTATAACTCTAGCGTGTCCATTACCTTTACACTGAAACTTAGCTCGTTCATCTGCATGTAATTCTTTATGGCACCATTTACATTCTCTATAGCCACAAGACTGACATACTATTTCAGCTACATGCTCTAAATAGTCGTACACCAAAGGCTTTAGTGCTTTTTCACTACATCTGGGACAGCTCATGTTTGATTTGGTTAAAGAGTAATTCATCTTCCTCTAACATCTTGCGTACCTTACTAAGTCCTATCCCCAGTTTAGTTTCACCGTGAAAGTACGTGTTGCCTCTCTTAGTGATAATCTCTTTATCAATAGCGTCACCTAAAAGATCAGCTGCTACCGAGAACCCTACTCCAAAGATTAACTGACCGTCTAACTCTAATCCTTCTGTTGCTGCCAGCTTGTTCTTTTTAACCTCCCCGATAACTACCTTACCCACCTTACGGTCACCTTGCTTAATCACGTTAGCTCCAAACTTAGACTTTAATCTGATAGAGATACTTTTATGATACGAGAGCTTCTTGCCTCCTGATGTCATAATCTTTCCAGTCATAATGTCAGTGAAGGAGTGATTGATAACTACTAGAGCCACATTTTTTATATGTAGTAGAGGCACAATCTTTCTACAAAACTTAGCAATCAAACCTGCTTGACCACCAATCGTTTTACCAGCAGCATCTTTCTCTGCCTCTGCTCTAGGTAAAATACCTCCTACCGAGTCAAGGATAATTAAGTCCCACTTGCCGGAGTCTACAGCTTCCTCAATAGCGTCTAGGGTAGTCTCAGCAAACCGTTCTCGGATAATACCGAGCTTACTGTTATCTACTCCAAGTGAAGCCGCGTAGCGTACATCATACGACCACTCAACATCACACCATAGACATTTCAAACCTAGCTTTTGAGCGTTAGCCACCAACTGTAAACATACTGATGACTTACCAATCGATTCATCTCCAAATATTTCAGTAATCACCCCTTTAGGTACTCCTCCCAGTCCGGTTAATTTATCAATAAAAAGACCACTAGGTATAACCTCATTGATCCCGATTGTATCTGCGTACTGCATAGCTACTTTGTTTTATTAGACTGTTTAATTCTATTGGACCACCTTGCTCTTGAGGCTTTTTGAGCCGATTTACTACGTTCCTCTGCGGTCATATTTTTAGCTCTAGTAATACCTCCTTTCTTTCCTGCTTCATTTACGGTCATCTTTTTCATATCCCCAGTCTAACATATTTGTTTGCCTAGTGCTACGCTTATATGGTATACTATCCACAGTCAGCGAGGTATACCTCAAGACTAAAAATTATTAACCCTAATCACGGCTGGGTAAATGCTAATAAAACAACACATCAAAACAGGTGACTACATGTTTATCGAGTTTGATAACGAGTATGAATCTGTAGAAGACGGTTTTGTAGACCACGCTCGGCTACAAAAGAAATGGGCAGACCCCGGACTCGTTGGAAGAGACTGGGTAAGGGTACGCAACCACATGATCAAAACCTGTGAGTGCGATCCTGCAGACCTAGAGCAAATGAGCCATGCTCAGAAATGGTTTATCAATGAAGCGAAGCTAGCACTAAGAAGTTTAACTAAAGAATAAATATGGACTGGATAGACGAATTAACAGTAGAAATTGACTTAAAAGAAATTGAAGAAATTTGTAACAAATAAATTATGTCAGGAAAAGAACACTCACAACCATCAGGCACTTGGTACACCGTCATTGACGGCAAGCTGCACACTAAAGTAACCGAAGACACTGAAGGAGCTGTAGCACGTAAGTGGGAGACCCCAGACGGTAAGACTGGAGTGAAACATGAACTTATTTACAATGCACTCTTTGGTACTATTGAAAGTATTAAATTTGCCGAGGGAGAGTACGGAGAACAGGTATTAATTACTCTAGATAAAGACGATAACGGAGAAACACCAATTGTTGCTCTCTCTACCACATCAAAGTACGGCGTAGACTTCCTAAAGCGATTACCAGGAGTAGACCTTACTAAAGAAGTACGGATCATGCCGTTTAGCTTCAAAAACGACAAGGATAAAGAAGTGGCTGGAGTACGTATAGAACATAAAGATGAAGAAGGGAAGTTTACGGTAGCAGTTAAAAACCACTTTTCAGACGGAGCTAAGGAAAATGCTAAGGCACTACATGGTTTTCCTATGCCACCTGAAAACGCTACCAATAGCTGGGCCAAAGCTGACTGGAAAAACTACTTTGGCTACGTAGTACCCAAGTTCCTTAGTACCTACGCAAAAGAAAATGTACTGACCAAGCTAGACAATAAGGTTTCACCGGTGAAAACAGAAATGTCAGACTACCCAGAAGAGGAAATTAACCCAGCCGACATTCCTTTTTAGCCTATGAAAGACAAATTACTAGATTACACCCTCTTGATCGCTTTTGCAGCAATCACAGCTTACGGTGTAAAAGAACTAATCTTCTAATCAAAACAGTATGAATTACCAAATAGGAGAGACAGTGTTCTTTGCTCTCACAACAGAAGAGGTAGAAATCATCGCGGTTAGTCAGACTGACGGAGAAATCTATTACAAGGCAATTTTTAAAAATGGGAAAGCTGGATGGTGGAAAGAAAAGTATTACTCAAAAATTATTAGTTAGTAAATAAATATGAAATACTTAGTAATATATAACAAAGTTACTGCCACTACAGGTGGTGGAGCAAGTGCCTTTAACTCAGGGGTGTACTACAAAAATACCCTTACGGTTTTGCAACCGTTCGACGACCTACAAGAAGCTGCGGAACTAGCACTAGAAAAGGGTGGATTTGTAGTTAAGTTAGTAGAAGTAGATCTCACTGAGAAATAAATATGAAACCATTAGAAATAATAAAAGAAGATATACCAATGGCGGGTGGTTGGCATAGTATAAACATACCCCTCAAAGAAAACCTTCAAGCCATCATAGACTGTGTGAATGAGTTGAGTGGTGCTATGGAAACAAACTGTCCAGGTTGCTGTTGGGATGTCATTGAAGGAAGACCAGAGCCAACTCACACATGCAAGCAGACCCCTAAACGCTTCAAGGCTGAGGATATAACCGTAGTGAGTGGTGCTTGCCTTGCATTTAACTCTATAGACGAATGTTTAGCCGCATTAGAAGCACTACTTAATCTTTGATGTATGCCTAAAGATACTATAGAGGAAACCAAAAGCCATACATTTGAAGATGAGCAAATTGCTATGGAAGGAGTTTATTCCACTACCACCCAACCAGACGATAAGCTATAAAATGAGTTATGAAAGAAACATGGACAACAAAATATGGCAAGACTCTAAAGATTAGCGACATGGAAACCTCGCACATCAATAACTGTATAAAAATGCTACAGAGTAAAATGCCTGACCACGAAGAAGATATTATAGAGTGCGCTGATTTTCCTGAAAGTATGTGGTATGTACCTTCGTGCTTTACAATCCCTGGAGCAAAACACTATAGACAGAAAATAGAGATGTTTATTGAAGAACTTAACAAGCGATAACATGACAGAATCACTATTGACCAAGCTACAACGTGAAGCGAGGGAGAATATTGATTATGTAGATGAGTTCCAAGCAGCAGCTATTGAAGAAGCCATCGCCAACACACTCAAACAAGCGGCTGAGGAGATTGAAGGGATTAAACTTGGGGGAGAAGGCAAGCCGATATTTGTAGGTGCTAACGCTTCTCAAAAGGATGGAAGTACACAACCAAGCCCTCACAGACGCTCAAAGATTACTAGGAGAGGATAATGAGAGCTAAATATGATGAGTCAAGAAAAACTACATGAAGCCAAGGCTGCGCACGAGAGGCAGTATACCCCAGAAAAACCAAACGCAGACCTAGAGCAATGTCTACACTGCGAGCGACAGAAAACCCGAGGCACCTCACCATGTCGTGCTTGTGGAGAACCAAACGAGGTGGAGAGGATAGTATCAGACTTTGTAGCTAGATTTTACGGTAATTCTGGCTCTGAATTTACTAGCCTTCAAGCAAACTATCTCCGCCAAATCCTCACCCCTCTCATAGAAGACCGTGATGCGAAGGCGAGGGATGCGGTGGAGCAAGTCATTAAGTTCCGCGATGAAGAGGAACGACGAGCTTTTCAATTTATGGATAGAGAGCGTCATTATAGTGTTGGTGTGCTCGATAGGCTAATCAAAAGCCTCTCCCACAACATAGACTTATCAGAACTTAAAGAATGAGTATGAAAAACTTTTTGAAACATGAATACGGCAAGTCATCAATCTGTCTCATTATCTTCCTTATTATATGGACATTAGTAGCTTTTAATTAGATAGTATGAGTAAAGATATAGAAGGTATTGTAGAGACAGTTGAACAGATAGCTGATGACTACCTTGCCATCATAAAAATGCACCCCAGCATGAAGAGAAGTCAGTTGATAGGTGTTCTCCAATCCCAAGCCGACCAGTATGATAGAGAGAAGGGCGAGATGGTTAGGGATATACCTAACGCCCTACACAAATATGGAGCATGGCTATTGGTTAATTACGAAGATGTTGCACCTTCAGAAAGGAGAGCTAAGAAGCAGGAGATAACTGAAACCATCGCCCAAAAGTACAGTGTAGATTTATCAGAGTAATACAAACAACATGAATTGGATATTTAAAACATTTGGAAGCTACAACTGTTTGGTTAATGATACAAAAACAGGAGAAAAGTGGAGGCAGTATGTTCTGCTGGGGTACTGTAGGAACATAAAAGTTTTATCAGAGTAAGAAAGAGTATGACAACCCTAGTCTCAGTCATAATCGCTTGTACGCTGGAGAACTACGTACAAAGCAACTGTGTGCCTCCTGAGTTATTAACTATGCCAGCTCCAATTTGTCTTTATGAGGAGTATGATTAAGTAGGAAGCACATTAACGATGGAGACACGATCATGCAACGCACCTGCCAGTGGTGCTGCAAGATTGTAGACACCAAAATCAGCCGCCCAACCATTGTCTTTTGTAATGTAGGTTGCCGAGACGCCAACACTTTATTTGAGGAGATGTTTAGCGATGAAGAAATCAACCGTAAAGCTCACTACTGGTCGCTTACCCACCCTCAAACCCCAGAAGAAGGAGGTGCGTAAACCGTTGCAGCCACGCTTTTGTATCGGCAACTGCAAAATCTGCCAATACTGCCAAGCTTGAAAGGAGGTGATCCAATCAAACAGGGCCGCTAGAGCCTGAAGACAAACTAAATACCCCCAGAAATGGGGGTATTCTTATCCCCTCCCAGACCATTTACACAGGTTTTACATGGTAAAATATAGGAGTGGGGGAGATAGGGAGGCCGGTGTGGTGCCGGCCTTTGTCCTCCCCCGATTAAAAATTAAGACAACCGCTTATTTTAAGAAAATGGAATAACCTTATTGTATATTCCTTAGTAATTGGAATTGCAACTGGCATTGTGATCGATATATTGGGTCAACCAATAATTGCAACAAATGTACACGCTTCTACTGAAAAAGAAGTAGAGGTGAAGGAACCCAGAGAAGTAAGATTGGAGGTAATAGTAAATTGGACTCCTGAACGAATCGAAAAAGAAATTAGAACGGTCTTCCCAGAATCACCTAATACTGCAGTAGCAATTGCTAAAGCAGAAGGCGGACTGGTAAAAGAACGTCAAAGTGACCATTATAGAGACGGAGTCCGAGAGCCAAGTTTCTGTGCTTTTCAAATCCACGAACCATCTTGGATGAAAGAAGCAAAAAGACTAGGGTACGGAGACTATAAGACAAACCCTGCAAGCTGCATTAAAATGGCTAGGTACATCTACGATGTCGGTACGTGGGATGAATGGTCAGTCTACAACAACGGTTCGTATAAAAAGCACCTATAAACGAAAAGGCCGCAATACAAAGCGGCTTTTTCGTTAGACTAGTTTTTCTAATTCAGATAGTATTCCCTTAAGCAAAGGTATGTCTTTAGGTAAGAAACTTGACTTCATCTGATTACATTTCATACAACAGGCAACAACGTTGCCATTAACGTAACCAAGTGGTGGCATTAACCTATCTAAGGTTACTATAAGCATTTCTTTCTTACAATAATGACATTCTTTCTTTGAGTAAAGAGTAAACAATTCTTTGCGCGTTAGGGTAAGAATTATATCAAGCCTCTTTGCTCGCCTTACTAATTTACAAACTTTTTGATTAACGGCTCCTCTAGGGGTTCTAATAATCTTCAATTGTGCTTCACAAGCGCACTTCTTGCATCGATAAAGAGGTTTGCCTTTAAATAAATAAAAATCTTTAATAGGTTTATCTTGTTTACATACGTTGCAATTTTTCATAACTAGATTATAGCATAAGAAAAGCCCAAATATAAAATATGGGCTTTTCTCGTTAGTTTGGATGGTTATTTATAGAATCATTTATTTAGCTGTACTTCTTTAAAGAACACTTACTGCCATACAATAAGATTAACTTAAGAATAACACAAAGACCGACTGTCGCGAGTCGGTCTTTGTGTACAATTCCCTGTATGATGAATTGACGAAGTGGTACATGTTCAGACCACACTATGATTTTACATCAATACCAAGAAAGTTTCCATTGTCATCTGTGGCTAAGTTCTTCAAAAGATAAGAAGCACCGGCACTATATGAAGCGATAATAAAGACATTTGTTAAGTCTTTAAAGAGAGCGATGAAGTCTAACGAGAAAACGTCAAAGTCACTGGTGATAACTCGACTAAATACTCCTAGAATGGCGATTGTTACTGGAGCGATGATAGCCATTACTAAGCCTCTCCATAAATCTCCTAATGATAGTTTAAACATATTATTTTTTTATAGTTGTTTTTTTATTAAGTCTCTGTCGGTAAAGGTAAATCATCTTTTCCAAAAGAGCGATAATTGTCCTCTTTTGATCCTTGATACTTTCCTCATGCCGTTCAAGGCGTTTAGCGTAAGCTGCCTTGAGGTAAGGTGAAAGTACCTTGAGCTTATCGGCATTTTCTTTGTATTGAATGTAGCCGTGATAAGCTGGTTTGAGATCTCGGCCTCCATGAGTAGTTTGTTTGTCGTAGTTTACGATTCCTAGAACTTTATTTACATCAATTCCTATTTCAGTCTTGATAATAGAATCATATGAATGGTCATCTTCGTGATTCATCGTACCAAAAGAGTTAGCTGTGTTGTCTTTATCCCATCGGTTATAGCAAAGATTGCCACTACCATATACATAAGACCAAGAGGTTCCCCAGATACCGTTACCCTTTCCTGGTGGGTCTGATTTCCAGTTGTCTTCGTGAATAAGGAGCTTTACATGGTCCATTCCATACTTACCGTACTTTGTCTCAACTTTTTTGTACATCTCCTTTAGGAAGGCATCTGTAGGCCTCTGAAGACCATCTGTATCTTTGACAGTAGGGTAATCTGAGAAATCGTGGTCTACGGTGACAAAAGATAAGTTCAGCCCACTGGTTTCACGGTGAAACTTCTGATAATCTTCTAGCATCTCGTTATAATCTTTTTGATAGATACGTGTATCTCTGTAAATAAAATGTCTCATGTTTTAAGCATTAACTTTTAATGGTTCTGGTTTAAAAGGCAGACGACCACTAGCAGGTTTCAGTGGTACTGCCTGTCCTTTGATCCGAGCTTTTACTTCTGGGGTGAGTTCGATGTATTGTTGGACTGCGGTTGGGTTTGAGATGTCGAAGGTTTCTTTACTAGAAGACAATCTATCCATCCAGTTTTTATCTTTTTCCATATCTAACCATCGAGCTTTCATGCTGTCATAAAAATCCTTATCAACAACTTTAATTTGTCCGTTTGGAAGAACATCTGTAACTACATACGGCTTATACGCCTCACCTCGTTTTAGAGTGGCTGAAATAGCTTGACCTTTTTTAATTTCATCTGGTTTTAATTCTTTACCCAATGAACCATCTGCTTTATTTGCATACACAAGAGGTTTCTTCTTTCCATTTCCAAGCCCCATATCCACCGTCTTCACTTCTGCACCAGTCAGCTTCTTAACAATGTCACGTACTTGTCGGTCATAGAGATTCTTAGCCCACTCACCACCGAAAGAAAGACCATCACCTGAGAGTGTGCCAGTTTCTTTTTCCATGATTTTGTCAGCGAGTCCTTTACCGAGTACTTCGTCTAGTTTTTTGCCAGACCAATCACCAGCAGCACGGCCAGCTGTTTTGGTAATTGTGCCAGTTTTGTCAATGTTTATGATTATG
>Ga0181355_1001297_pt1 | contig 10998 bp, 10 predicted proteins | sample Fa13VDMM15DN_FD_130099 | JGI IMG/M metagenome (GOLD analysis project Ga0181355, IMG submission 130099) | Freshwater viral communities from Lake Michigan, USA - Fa13.VD.MM15.D.N | ecosystem: Environmental > Aquatic > Freshwater > Lake | place: USA: Michigan | collected 2013-09-23 | reverse complement strand
CGGTGCTACCCGAACTATTACCATTATTGCTTTGTTGCTGCTGTTGCGGCTTTTTGTCCGTAGGCTTTTTGTCCTTAGGCTTTTTGCCACCGGGCCTGTTACTTGTACCACTAAAAGCCAACCCGGTCTTACTTGGGTCGCGCGGTTTACGGCCCCCGACAAGAACCGGAACCGTTGCCGCGCCACCATAAAACCCCGCCAAATCACTAGAAACATAAGGAACTTGTCGAGCCATAAGTCTAGTCTACCATTCCATTCACGGCCTCTTGTACCAACCAGCACCACTCGGCCCCCCGGTACGGTAAACAAACAACACACCACCAGCACCCTTAAACACAGCTCCGGCTTTAGGATTCTTGGGGAGATTAGAACCAGTTGGGGTTCCTTTTTCTGTGTAATTACCACGATTAGATGGTGGCATCAAGTCGGGAGCAGAACTGTTAGAAGGCAAATTGCCGTACGGGCCTTCAGCACCAGTACCCGCACCACCAGCACCGCCAGTGCCACCAGTGCCACCACCAGTACCACCCGCACCGGTAGCAGCAGGCTTCTTATACCAACCAGCGCCATCCGGGCCACCAGTGCGATACACCCACGTAACACCACCAGAACCCTTAAACACATCACCAGCCTTGGGCTTGTCAGGCAAACCGGAACCATTTGGAGTACCCTTCTCCGTATAACCAGCACGATCAGGCACCGGCATCGACTCGGGAGCCTCAGTGTTAGGAGGCAAATCCTTATATGGGTCTACTGGCGGCGTAACGGGAGGTGGAGGAGGCGCGTCAACAACAGGAGGTGGAGGAGTCGCGCCAGCACTCGCAAAAGCAGCAGCCTTATCAGCCTGATCAGGGAAGATTGCGTTCAACAAGTTGAGGTACTGATCCGTAGTGCCACGGAACGCGGTCGCAGAACCTAAACCAAGATTAGACAACGCGCCTTGAAGCGCACCAACCTCCATAGCAGCCACGCTTGACCGCATACCACTACGCCTAGCGCCACCCTGAGCTGCCTGATTGCCAATATTGTATTGCTGATTCTGGCTCTGAGCAGTCGTGTTACCAATCGCGCCCTTAAGATACCCAGGCTCACCCGGCTTTAATTCGCGAACATCAAGCTCAAGATCAACAACCGGATAAGGTTTACCCGTCGCGTCAGAGTAAACACTCAACCCCGTAACAGGATCAATCTTTGCCGTAATAGTTCCAGTACCGGCTTCTTGACCGGGGATACGAAACATCGCCATACCGTACGTTGGAGACAAGGGGTTCATGTCTCGATTAATAACAAGCCCATACTGGTTCCCAATACCAACCTGATTAGCAGCAATGTTTGCAATGCCAGTAGCGTACCGGGGGTCGGCGGCAAACCCAGCAGAATAATCGTATGTAGCAGGTGGCGTTGGTGTTGTGGGTGGTGTCGGTGGTGTGGCAATGGTTTCGCCAGAAGCGTTCGTTCCAGTCGTAGAACCAGCCGTAGAGCTGGGCGCTGTCCCGTAAACAAAAGAAGGAGCGCCCGGAGGACTTATGATAATAGGCTTGGGCGGCTTAGGCGGCTTGGGCGGCTTAGGCGGTTTAGACGTTGTTGTTCCGGGCGTAAAAGAAGGAGCGCCCGGAGGGTTAACAGTAATTCTGCGCCTAGTTTGAGTAGCCACTACATGCCACCCATCATGCGCGCACGAGTCTCAACGCCACCAAGAATATTACCCTTCATCCCCGAAGCAACATCTTTAGGATTCGTAATAGCACCCATCACAGCAGCAGGCGACTGATTCATAATCCCAGTCGTCTTCTTATCACCAAGCTTCTTCAACGACTCCAACAAGACCTTACGAGGATCAATCGCAGCAGGAAGCCCAGCCGGAGCAGTCGGCTTATAATTAACTCGTTGTGGAGAGTAAAGCGTGCTAGCCATTAGTGTTTCACCACGTAACGAAGATTAACACTCAGCTGGGCAATCGTTGGAAGCGTAAACGTCGTAGCCGTCTCCGCATACGTCGCACCAATAACAGCATAGAGTTGAGGATACGTTTGTTTATTCACAGCTGCTCCCGCACATTCTAGCCAACCCTTCGGAGCAACCCACGTTGTAGCACACGCATGAATAATAATCATCCCCGAAGAAGCCGTAATACCAAACGGTAAGCACTGAACAAGACCAACACTATTACTATTCATTACAGCTTGAGCAAGCGGCCCCGTGTCACCCAAGCCAAAGCGAATCTGCTCAACCTGTTGATGCGACAAGTTGGGTTGACGATCAAGCGGAACGATACGCGAATCCGGTGGCGGAGGCATAACTTTTACTGGCGGCATAACTTGAGAATCGTATTTAGCCACTACGACACCCTACCCGGACGAAGCGTATTAAACCCGTTCGTAATCTCATACAACGAGAACTCGGGAGGCGCACTAAGCGTACTAATCGTATACGTCACAGCCTGATTAATAGTCTGATGATCGTAACGAGCAACAGTAGAAGTCGTAGAACCACTCGTAGTCGTACCAATAAGACTCGACGTACCCGACCCGTCAAGTCCCTTAGTGGCAGTCACCGTAAAGTACCCGTTACTCGACCCTGGGTACGTCGCAGAAAACGGGTACGTCGTACTAGACGGATACAAGCTAGAACCACCAACAAGGTTATACGTCAACATTGTGTGACGATACCGACGATTCTGAGCAGGATCACCTTCAGCGTACGCGCGAGTAATGATCGTACTGTTAATAATTGAACCATCAGCATCAGTCGTACTGACAGCAGGAGTAACAACAGGGTCAAGGCGAATAACGCGATCCAACCCGGCAGTCGTGCTTGAGCTGCGACTAATGGCGTAAATACGATTACTTGTTTGATCCGAATCAGAAGTAGACCCGGCGATCTCTAATTGTCCGGTTTGCACACGAGTCCAACCAAACGAGGAGCGCAAATCACACAAGAAACCACCACTCTGCATACTGATGTAATAGTGCGAATCGTTAATGTTTGCCGACCCGTACACACCAAGACTTGTGCCGGACTGGGCGAGAACGTCCGTGCCACTAACAAGTGGCGGCACGGCTGCGCCACTAAACGTAGACGTATCAAACGTAAAGAGTGTTGCTCCAGAGAGAGAGTCGCCCCACAGGTTAGCGATCTTCTTTGTCATCGTATTGACAAGCGCAGCGCCGTCCGTCAAGTACACGCCGTCTGATGCGGCGAACATAACGCCAGCCGTCGTGCGCTGAACACTCTTAGCACTAAGACACCCGACCTGTTGGGAGAAACCACGAATACCAGCGGTAAGGCCGCCTCGACCAAGCGAAGCGTTAGTTGTGCCTGCTGATTGGGTAATGAGAGAACCGCTGAGCATTGCACAATTCTTTGTTCCAAGAATCATCATGTTGCCCGAACCAACAGGAACTAGAGCAATGATCTGTTCAATGTCTTCAACGTCAATATAGTTCAGCGAAGGGAAGCCCATACGAGTAGCCTGGACAAGACCATCCGCTACGCCACTTGTACTTAGTGTTGTGCCATTGTAGACAGCTGCGGTAGCGTCAAACGCTTCGCGCACACTCCACATAACACGATTAGGGTGAGACGAGATTGACCCATCCGCCGCGTTAACAGTCTTAACGTCAGCAAGGACGATGCGCGAATCACCACCAGAAGTAAACGTGCCAACACAACCAGCACTAGACAAGTATTGTCCATCACTTTTAACGCCGACCTGCGGCAAGACTGGGTAGTACGCATACGACGTATAAGTCTTGGCGTAGATAGGAGCCGGGTCTAGAGTGACGGTTGTGCCAGAAACATTGACTACGCGGCCCGTATACTCGTCAAACGCGGCGTTCGTCATAAAGATGTAGCCACCAATAAACGTGGCGGCAGCAGCGGGGGCGCTTACCGTGATCGTGCCTCTGCTAACAACAGTAGTGATACTTTCGGTTGCACTTGAATAGTTTGCCGTTGTGCCACTAAAGTTATGGCCCCCGCACCACGCAATCGGCGTAACACCAGACGCGCTCTTAACGGGAAACGCAATCGAATCACCATACGTCGTCGGATTACTTGTTGAATCCGCAGCAATTGCACTTGTAAACGTAGACAACACTTGAGTAGACGCACTAAACGGCATTGACCCAAACTTCAACACACCACCTGTAATCTCAACTGGATACAAGAACGTGCGACCATCCGTATTTGCACTACGCTGCGACCCGACCTCAACCGGATTCATCGTCGAAGCGGTACTCAGCGCGGTTGTAGCAGCACCACGCTTAGCGAGCGAACCAGAGTTGGTAATCACAATGTTTGTAGCGTCAAAGACGGCACCATCGGGAATCAAATGGCGTGGAACGTCACGTACCATCCCCGTAAAAAAGTTAGCATGACTCGCGTACTGAATAGTACCCGCCACGAGTTAACTCCTCTGCGTAGACGAGTAGTAAGTTGAATTGTCGTGGAACGGCCTGCGCGGATTGCGAAGAAAACCGACCTGGATACGACGAGCCGTACGACCCGACCGGCGAGTCAAGAACTTCTGGAACGCAACCATGCCATTCTGAAACTTAGCGTCCAAAGCGTTAGAAAGGTTCTGATCCTCGCCCACGGCATCAGCAAGTCGAGCAGCTGCACCAATCGTAATGAGCCAGTGCCACTGGGATGGAATGTCAGAAGGAATATCACCATCAGCAGACAACGTTGTTGGTGTCTGAGCGTAATAGACTTTAAGAATATCCCCAGTGGTTTGCGGGACGGGCCACAGGCGAAGCGTGTCCAAACCCAAGAAGGCGTATTGGCGAGTAGCACCAATAGGGTTTGTTGCGTTTAGAGCGAGTAGTTCGTCGCCAGCGATAGGTTCAAGAATGTACGAGTAGGTTGCGCCAAGAGCCAGGTACTCTAAGTATTGGAGCGCACCAAAGTCTGTGATAGCAAAGTCGGAACTAATGTCGTACACCGACTGTCCACTCGTAAGCGACTCGTTTGACACTGTGACTTTGAGTTGCGACGTAACAACAATGTCCGTCAACGCATCGTTAACACAAGCGCCAGCTTCAGTATCGTCAGAAGCAAGAGCAAGGTTCTCTGCGCGTGTTTTAAGTTGGGCAAACGTAGCCACTAGTTATCCATACCCTTTGGTCGAAGCGGATCAAGCCCACGGTGCATAATGTCGTGCATCTCTGGAGACACCTCACTACCACACGTAGGACACTGGCCCTTAGCGACAAAAGCAAGAACCTCGTTGGGTGTGCGAAACGGCTGCCACTCGTGCGAGATCGTGCGCCACGTACGCAGATTTTCCATCGCAGGCTTAGCGGGAAACACGCTCAAGCAATCGCCACACGCGAGTCCCTGGGCGAGACGCTTCTGATCTTCTTCTTGATGCTCACCGTGGATGTACCACATGATGGCACGCTTAGGTTCTCCGGCTACAAGGTCGTATGTTTCTTCTGCGTGCGCAAGAATGGGCCTACGCCACGCCTGATGTTCGATGACTTTCATACTAATAGTGTATTGTACCTGTTCCGCAACGACTCATTGCCTACAAGCCGGTTTTGTTTCACGTGTAACGTAGAAGCACGCAACAATTGCTTGCGCCTAGACTCGTCACGCAACAAGGAAACGACCCGATCCTTGAACTCTTGTGCGTTTGTGGCGCGCATAATGCAATCATTCGGCACACGCCTATACGCTTCAGAGTCGCTTGCCACAAGCACAGCCTTACTCATCGTAAACTCCAACCACTTCAAGTCGCTCTTACAACGAGTCACATCATTATCAATAACGGGCGCAAGACCAATGCTCCAGCGAGACAAGATGCGCCGATACGACGAGATGCTAGGAGTAAAACCAAAGCTCGTGTACGAGAAGTCCCAGTCCGGGTCTAGCCCAATGACTTGTACCTCAACACCCTTTATCCTTGACGCTGCTCGACACGCTTCTTCTACTAGCGGAATGTCTTTAAGGTGATTACGAGACAAAACAACGCCAACTATCTTCTTCTTTGACGACGAATAATTCCAATCAGACGGATCAACCGTGTTCTCACAAACAATAATGTTCTTGTTTAACTCTCGGTATACGTCAGCCAAAGCAAAGGTTGCACAAATAACCCCGTCAGCCTCGCGAACCATCTGCTTGTGCGACTCTTGACGCTCCGCCCACTTATCTGCGTTTTCTGGGTGGAACTCGCGCACAACCTTTTCCAGCTCTGGCGACACATAATTATCGTCAACATCCACAATGCGACGCTTTCCTAGCTCTTTTGCTTTATCCCAGAACTGTTGCGCATCAGAGTTTGGATACTGAAACACCCACGATTTTGCTTGATGCTCGTCACGCTGATCGAGACTTGTACGCACAACGCTCTTTGTGGTGCGCGAGGCGAGTTCAGAACGCACGTAACCCGTTCCGTCAAGACTCCACTCGTAGAACACAGCAGGCACCTCTACGCGCGTCTCATAGGGCGCTAAGTCTACCCAGTTCATACCAAGCCTGTTAGCCTCGCGAATCGTAGACTTATGCAACCCGTCATGCTGCTGACGATACCCGTACCGAGCAAGCGGGGCAGGATTAAGCCTATACCCAGCGTTACCCAAACGGTACGCCATATCCCAATCCTCAATCGGAACACTACGATAACCACCAACACTACGAATAGCGTCAGTCTTAACCAGCATCACGCCACACAAGTTAGCGTCCTGCAACCTGCGAGGACACCAGGCTTCCACAATCGTCCGATAACGACGATCCCCAAATACGAGCATCCACGGATACGCACCATCCGCACCAATAGCCGCCTCCCACAAGCGCCACAGCGTCTTAGAGTCAATCACATCATCAGCACCCATAATAAAGGTGTACTTTGTACGTACGCTCTCTATCGCCGCATTAAACGCCTCAGCCATCTCATGCTTACCAGCATTCTTGGCAATAACAACGCGAATGCCGCGAGGCAGCGAACGGATAGCATCCTTCAACAAATGCTCCTTCTCGCCACCCCACGGCATCACAACAGTCACATGACGAAGAACATTCGCCTTATAAGCCGCAATATCGTTATGCACCGCTTACTGCACTACTAGGCTGGAATCTCGCGACGAAGCGAAGCATCCTCATTCGCCTCAGCAACCAGCTCTGCACGCAGAACTTCAATCGCGTCAATAACGTCTTGACGCGGATTCTCGCGAGCAGCCTCGTACGCAGAAACGTAATCAAGGTCAAAGCCACCGTTACGAATCATCTCCGTAACTTGCTTAGACACCGGAGCGCCCTTAACGCCCTTCATGTCCTCGTACGTGGGCCACGGAGCAACAAGCTTACGATCACTGACAAGAATGTAGTAAATCCCGTTAGCCGAATCGCTTACAAGACGATCCTCAGCAACCTTACGACTAGCCTCATCAGGGATGCTCTCAGTGTCAAACACACTAAACACAAGCGCCGGATTCCAACCCTCATGCGCGACACCATTAACCACGCCACTAGAAGTCATCGGCGTAGCACCAAAAGCAACCGGCGTACCATCTCGATGCACACCAAGTCCAAGCCACTTCTCAGCAGCCATCATTGACTCGTCCGGGCGACACATGCCATGCACAAAATCGCACACAATTGCAGGCTGAAGGGTCTGTGGCATCATTACTCCACCTGGCCCAAGCACCATCTGAACCTTATCGGGTTGGGCAATGAAAGTGTAATTAGAACTCTTACTAACGAAACGCATTTGTTTCTCCTGGTCGGTAGGAAAGTCGTGCTGGGAGAGCCGCCACTATTAGCGGCTCTCCCAGACTTGTTGGCTTAGTAGCCGGTGATACCCGAGATGATAGCGTGCTTCTTCTCAAGGCCCAACTCAAGCGACCACTCGGTGAGGTACTCCTGCTTAATGGAGTCCTCATCGTTCGCCTGACGATCCGGCTTCAGCACCGTATCGCGGAGAGGACGCATCGTAATGTCGTCCATGTCCACGACGACACCAATGCCGCCGTACTGATTCCCAGTAGCCTGGAAATCGTACCAATCACGCTTGACCATGATATTAACCACGGCACCAGAAGCAGACTGGTACTTACTCAGCGACACGCCGTACGTGTCAATCGACGGAGACGGCGGAGCAAGCTTACCCTGCGGGAAGCTAGACAGTGCCGACGCGACGACTGGCGAGCAGAACATGACCTTGTTCTGCGAACCGTAACGGAACGCCTTGCGAAGGAACGTCTCAAAGATCGTCTCTGTGAGCGAACCAACGCTGGATGTGATGTTTGAAGTCACGTACTGGTAGATGCCGCCGACGTAACCAATCGGAGCCGAACCAGTCGTAACCAGATCGCGCGTACCCCAGAACAGAGTGTTCTCCATCTGGCGCTTATGCTCGATCAGCTTCTTCTTAGCCTCGTTAGCAGGCTCCGGGCCACCGTACAGCTTTGACGCGACCAACGTGTTCGTAAAGCCCCACGGGTCACGCTGAATCTGCGCGTAGTTGTAGTTAGCAACCTTCTTGGTCTGAATGAGCGTACCGAGAGTTGCACCCTCAGCAGCAGCATTACCGACCTTGATTACGTCCACGCCGCTAGCAGCGGAGATCGACGTAATGGCACCAAGCGTACGAGCAACGACGTACACCGTGTCAGCAGACACGGCACTAACGGCACAGTTCTCACCCGTAGACGCAATGCGAATCACATCGCCGGGACGAAAATACGTGCCAGTACCAGTAGCAACCGACAGGGCCGTAGCCGCCGAGGTAGCCGAGGCACTAAGAGTCGTCAGGCGTGGGACGAGTTCGTCCGACAACCATTCGACTTTCTGCGAGTAAGCAGCACGCTTACTGGTTTTCTGGAGCATCGTCGTGAGCGGAGCCTCATCAGGCTCAAGCATGGCGATGGTTGGGGACATGTCAACGACGCGCTGATTGGACAGAATATCCGCGTCGTCAACTACCCCAGTAAGGATGGTAGGCATTAAATTGTAACCTAACCTTTCTAACTAGATGATGGATGATTGTTTGCGGTTGTCCAACGGTCGGGTTGGGCCACGATGGTCGTACTGGTCGGCGCTCTATCCTTGAAGGATAGCAGCATTAATCTTAGCATCGTAATCAGTCGGCCCCGTATCGGCAATGCCTTGACGAGACTGCGTAAACGCATTCTGATTAACGTTACCCTGCTGTTGCGTCTGCATCGGCGCTTCGCGCATACGAACAATCGCATACAAACTCTTAACGCCCTCCTGAATCTTCTCTGGCGTATCCATGCCCTGTGGGAAGAACGCCAAGTGAAGCTGATCCGTGGGAATATTGTCAATATATGCTTGGATTTTCTCACTATAATCAGCAAGATCAGGAATCTGGCCCTCTAGCGCGTCAAGACTAGACTCAAAAAGAGTCTGTGTTTGCTGGTCACGCAACGGAGCGATCTGCTGTTGCAACTCTGCAATGCGATCCTCGTACTGCGAAGCAATCGTCTGCGTCTGCTGCGTCGTGTACCACGCCATCGCCTCAGTCGGCTTAACTTCAAACCAATGCTCCCACAAAGCCGTAACCGTGTCTTGACCAACACGCTCACCATTAGCAATAGCCCATTGTGCGGCAGCGCCAGGATTGTTCTCAGCCCAACTAACAAGCTCAGTTTCGTTCTGCGGGTTAGCGCCAGTAAACGCAGAGTTCCACGCCGGAGCAACCTCGTCTGGCTCGTCGTCAAGCAGCGACTCAAGGTCAATAGCGCGTTGTCGAGCCTGCGTGAACTCGCGTTCAAGGTTCTGGTACGCAGCCGCCATGTCTTCAGACGTTTTAAACTTGCCAAGCAAGAGTTCTTCTTCTACAGCAATATCTGCACCAGAATCCGAACCAGTATCCGCACCAGAATCTACCTCTGGAGCTGGCGGCACGTTCCCGCCATACAGGATTGCCTCAGCAATCGGATCGGTTTCTTCGGTTGTCGTATCGTAACTACTCATTGTTCCTCCGGTCGGAAGGTCGGGTTGGTCGGATAACTATGGTTGAGAAGGATTAGCGCCGGGGGCGGCCCCGAGAAGCGCAACAAGTTCAGGCGGAAGCCCAGGGGCCATACCCGAACCAGCGGCACCGCCGAATGGGGTTGTCGCCCCCGGCTGTGACTGACCCGGCCCTCCGACCAAGAGCGGGTTCTGCACTTGTGTGTCGTCCGGCGAAGAAGAATCATTACCCAAATACTCTTTCGGGTCTTCATCAAATGCCTGAATAACATCCTCAGCTACACGCCGCATGTTTGGCTGTACCCCGGACTGGACGAGCAAAGCGTAATTCTGACCAAACCAGTTAGCAAACGCGAGCGCCTCTGCTCGACGCTCCTGCCGCATAAGCGACTCGTTTGCATCCTCAACCTTATAATCGTACTGGCCTTGAATGTCTGCGGGATTAACTATCTCCCAATCCTCTCTCGCGTCACGATCAATACGAACAGCAATAGGGCCGGGTAGAAGCTGCTGGTTAAGCGCGATCTGCTGCTCGCCAGCGCGCCGCATAGCAAACATGATTTGTTGCTTCATGCGAATAATCCGCTTTGCAGCCATATTGCTAATCACACTAATACCCGTCGCTGTTGTCTGGTCAATCTGCGAACCCGAAGCACCCGACAAGTAACCGACGGCACCCGTAATGTTCTGAAGATCACCCTTAAGCATCTCCTCCGCCTGCACGGATGGTTGGAGAATACTAATGTTTGGCACCCACGCTTGTACTTGGTCGGGGCGGAGCGGAATTACGGCTCCTGGGTAGAGGCGAATGTCTTGCTGATCCGTGTTCGGGTCAACAAACATGGCGGCGTTAGCCATGAACTTAGAGTTGTCAATGCGCTGATTCTGTAGTTCCCACAACGCGATCTGCAAATCACTAATGATTTCCACGATGCTCTTACCACGAAACGAGAATGGGGTCGGCATCACGTTTGCGACGACGAATGGGAATTGTCCGTGCCAGAAGGGACTAATGCAATCACGAATGATGACGGACTTGTTGGCGATCACTGTGAGGTG
>Ga0181355_1001296_pt1 | contig 10998 bp, 8 predicted proteins | sample Fa13VDMM15DN_FD_130099 | JGI IMG/M metagenome (GOLD analysis project Ga0181355, IMG submission 130099) | Freshwater viral communities from Lake Michigan, USA - Fa13.VD.MM15.D.N | ecosystem: Environmental > Aquatic > Freshwater > Lake | place: USA: Michigan | collected 2013-09-23 | reverse complement strand
TTAGACAACAAACTTGGATACAATAAAATCGGATTTATCCCCAGTTTCTTTCTCACGCTTCTTTATAAAGTCGTAGAACTCTTTTAGGTTATAACCCATCTTCATCATTTCAATCCGTAAAACACACCACCTCCCACATGTCTGTATTTGAGAGGACAATTTCTGGAAACGGGATTTATTCCAAATAGTCGTCCATCCCTCTGCCTTTGCCTTATCCATTAGTCTAGTCATTTCATTCGTATTCTCGCCCAGTATCATCCGCACCATTCGGTTAATAAACTTCCAGTCAGTATCCCATTTAGCACCATATGAGTTAAAATACTCTACGGTCTTCCCATACCTCATTACTGCAACCCAGTGTCCCGAATTAAGACGATCTTCTATCAGAATAATAATGGCGGATTTGTCGGTAGGCAATAGGTCTTCAATGGATGTATAATTCTTTAAATCGCTGTATTTAATAACCTCTTTTATTCCAGTATGTTTCTCAATATCCCCATCAGTTAGTGGGGTGGATATTCTCGCTTTGATTTCACCACGTCCCTTCTTCTGTTCTTCGGTTTTATCACCCATTATTGTATAATAGTGGTTGATAAAAAAAATCATCTAAATAATCTAATTACCAACGACAGATTATTTTTAGCAGTTCTTTCGGGATATAAGTATGCAGTGAGGAGTGTTGGACTTGGTCTTTCTGCCTAGCAAAATCAATAGTCGTAAATGTCCCGAATAATGTCGGGTCGTAATCAATGTAGCAGAGGTAATCCACGAAATTAAAAATGAGACGGACGGGGAGACCTTGGTACTTGCCTCGGGGGGAGAACTTGTCCGACTGTATTAGCGTAGTAGGATACTGGTCTTTTCTAATATTAAATCGGGACTTCATCTCGTAGTTAAAGTATGCATCTGTAAAATCATATTGCTCGTATTGAGACTGTGTAGGTATCAGCTCGGGGGTTTGAAAGAACTCCTTTAAAATAGGGTATATCCTCGCCTCCTCTGCCTTTGCCTTGATATAGTCGTTATTGTAATGTACCATTATACATTCTAATACTTATTTTCTTTAAATCAATATAAGGGTAAATACTTAATTACAATTTAATAGTAAGACATCGCATTAGAAAGGGGTAAAGTATTTAATATTGATGTCCGCCGACTTGCTCTTCTACATCTTCAACCTCTATCCATTTAAATCCGTGATAATATCTTTTGCCACCGCCTTCGTTGGTTTCTGTTGCACTTAGATTAAACTTTGACATTATTTCTCTGTGCCACTTTGTAGGGGTTAATTTTTCTGGGTGTGTGCCTAATTCGTGGCAGTAATGATTGTATTGCTCGATGATGTTCTTTTGGTCTAATCTTGTAGTGTTCCTTCCCAAGATTGAATCGCTTTCGTATGCGCATCTCTCTATTCTTGCCTTGATAAAATCGTTGAATGAGTCAGCTGTGCTCTCCTCTTGATAATCTTGCACCGCCGTCGTCATCTCATCAGTAATGTTGAACTTTTCTCTGATTGTTCCTTTACTGATAATGAAGGTCAAAATCTGTGAGCGCTTGGATAAAATAACTGCTTCAAAATCTGTATCGTTTTCAAATTCGGCGTTGAATGGGATAATGATTAACCGCTTGAAAAATGCTGACTGTTCCTTGGGGTCTTTGATTTTCATATTTGGCATTTCGTTGGTTATTGCGAATAAGTTTGCCGTTGGTCTGATTGTCCGCTCTGTTTCCCGCATTCCTCTTAGTGATATGTCGTCGCCTCCCGAGACCTCCTTAATCATCTTGATATTCATCTTTTCCTTGTTATCAAACTCTGATGTCAATGCTATTCTGCATTGTTCTAATTTCTCCACCTCGGTATTGAGTGCTGATGATGCCCGAGTGTCTTGCACTATAATTTTCTTGCTGATTGTATCCATTGCTCCCGATAATGTGCGCTTTAATGTTTTCAATAATACCGACTTTCCGTTTGAACCTTTTGCTCCGAGTAGGAAGAATACGTGTCTGACCACTCGTCCGCTCATTGAGGTTTTGAATATATCCAGTGTTGTTAGCATCGTATCATTCCGTCCCTTGAATAATGCTAGAAAATATTTATTGCACCATTCTGTATCCTCATCCGACATATCGGTTAAGTATGTTGCATCGCATTCGTATGTCCACTTGTCCTTGATTGTCCGCTCTCTGACTACCTTCGTCTGTAAATTGATTATTGATCGCGGTTTTATTGGTAATTCGTCCTTTGCTCTGTTGAAGTCGTCCAGAAACTTTGGTTTGTATAATAAATCCGCTATTTCCTTGAATATCTTTTCCTTGTCAAATGTGCTTTCCAGTTTTTTTATTGCGTCTTGACAGTTTTCGCCTTTGATCTTGTTGAGTTTTAGTGCCAGTTTGTCCTCGGGGTCTATTTCTGTTAATTCTTCTCCCAGTTGAACTAATCTTGCCTTGAATAATGGTGGCAGTTTCTCTGATAATTTGAGGCGGATGATTACTCCAGTGTCTTTCTCCCACATCATTTCCTTCGTAAAATTGTATATTGTTTTACGCTCTCTGTCTTGGCACACGTGGACATCTCCGTGTAAAATCTTAAATAATACTCCCATCTTATAATCTGTGAATCCGTAATCGATAATCTGTTCCAGTTGCTCGTCCGCCGTTTTCAGCTTGATGACCCGTTCTTGCCTCTTAAAATACTCTCGGTATAATTCGGGATTGTCCTCCCTTGCCCAGTAATGTAGCGACCCAGCAGTTAATGCTCTTGGGTCTGCGTTGTCATATAACTCCCCGACTTTATCTGGTTCTTCTCGGGTATGCGGGTCGCCGAATCGGTATGACCACTCTATAAATAATGGTCGTCCCGCTTCTCCGATTGCACCCTTGGTCGCCAGCATTACTGCTACCCAGTTGGCGTGTGTTCCCGACCCGCATCTTTTTGCTGTGTCTAGGCACTTGTATAAATTGATAATATCCTCGGGTACTGCCTCTTCTAAAATCCGTTGCTGTTCATCGTGTTTCTGCTGGACTTTTTCTGCTGTTGGGTTTATAATCCGCTGTCCCTCTCTGCTAATTGTTGCCTCTAATTTTGTTGCCGTGATTATTACATCATTAAATATTTCTCTGGTTGGTGGAGTTGGTATTGCATCATTTACGTCTACCATCCACTCTCTGTCTACTGGGTCTAATTCGTATGAAAATCCCCGTTGAACTTTATAAACCCCCGCTGTTCCCGATTTGCGACATCCGATAATCTGCCAGTCTGTTCCTCCCTTGGTTATTGACTCGTCGAACACATCCTTTAATTCGTTAGTCAATTCAAGTTTATCAATCACCCCTTTAATCTCCGTACCCTCGGTTGTTGCGCTTTCCATTATCCGCTTCCTTAATTCTAGTTGCAGTTTACGTTTTAATTTGAGATTGATGATGATGTGGATGCCGTCCTTGGTTAAAGTCCCGTCTGATAAATGGTTTGGTGCATCCCTTGCCATTATATATGCGGTGACCTTCTCACCCGCCTTAAAATCCACCAGCATCTTCAATTGCTCCATATATTCTTGTAAAATGTTGTGAGCATCGTCGTAATCCCATTTCCTCGGCGACCCGTGGGCGTGTTTAAAGTCTAAATCAATCAATATGCGGTCTTCGGATGACTGCCTCTCCGTCAGCGTCCATATATTTCCAGCGACCACTGCTTCATTATATACCAGTCCGTAAAATGTTGCTAGGTCGTCGCCCTTAATAATATATGTACCGCCTCCGATATTGTTTGCTTCATCCTTAATACGCTTGTGGGTGATTTGGTCGGCATTCGCCTTTGTCACCTTTACATATTTCTCCTTCAAAAATGCTTGTAGAGTTGCCATTATATTAATCTATAATAACAAGTTGTTTTTAAATCAATTTCGGGGTTAATATATTAAATATGAAAATGATGGTAAATAATTATCTTTATTTCAATCCAATCGCTTACCTTATTAGAGTTCGCTTTGAGTTGTAAAATAATTTGAGTGTGTTAAGAGGGCGTGCCTTCTTTAATTAATGAATATGTGTAGGGTTCTTAGGTATTTGACTTCTTTATTTTTTAGAAAAGCATTTCAATTTTTTTTTTAATTGAGATACTTTATATTAAATTAATGGTAAATTGTTCTACGATTAGAAAGGGGTATTAAACATTTATAACTTCAATAATAAAATGATGAGGGATGCGATTGATTAGTTCTCTTAATGCAATGACATCGGCAAGATGGTTTCCGTATTTATTATCATCGGGGTCTGCCACTAGTGTGGGATGGGTCTTCTTTAAATATCGGGTGCGATTGGCACGACGAATAGACTCCGCATCTTCGGCATATTTCTTCGCCTTGTATTTCTTCATATATTCCCTCATATATAACCGCTTCTTATCTTCTTTGGTTTGAATAGGTTGCTCCATTGTTTATATTATATACTATATAATCTTTAAATCATTTTCGGTCTTAATATATTATAAATGAAATTGGGGGTAAAATATGTTTTGTGGTTTGTGGTTTTGTGGACTTTGATTTTGATGGGTCTAGGGATTTATACAAAATGTTTGCACCTTGTTTTTTTTTAGTTCCTCTATACCAACTTATTTTTGGAAGTCCACAAAACCACAAAACCACAAAACTATTTAAATTAAATTAATGTTTAACCTTCATATCTGGACGCTTGGTCTTTTGCCATACCAAATGCAAATGCCTCGGGGTTAGGGTTCTTGCCGAATGATTTTGCGTCCTTTATATTACGGTCGATGTCTTGCTTCACGCCAGCGGGGGTTATATCGTTTCTGTAATTCTCGGTCACGCCGTTCAATAGAGCATTGTAGGCAAGGGTAAGAGGATTATAATCCCGACCCGAGAACGACCATCCACCCTCCATATCCGAGTCGCTGTCAGACCCATATCCCTTGCCGAACCGTTTCCTACCAGTGACTTTGGGCGCTTTGTGTATTCTATCGTATTCCGCTTGCTGTATTTGAGTTCTTCGGGCGATTTCACCTAACACTCTATCTCGGAGATGTGGTGCAGAGACTGGGTTATCGGGTGTTTCCCTAAAAAAACGTTCTAACTCCCAGAGCATTTCATCCGTTATATTTGGGTCGGTCAGTATCTGGTCTATCATATCAAAATCACCGCCTATCATTCTACTGCTTGCGCCTCCCGTCAATTTAGTTTTAAGACGTGCCTTTTCTTTCGTAAAGTATATATAATCCCGAACATCCTTGGCATCCATTTTTTCCTTTAAATCGTTGAGATGCTGGGCGAGATGGTCTTGGATTTTGCCGTAATTCTTGAACTCTTTTAAATCGTCGGGGTTAAATCCTCTGCCCTCAAACCCAGTGTCCTTAACCATTTTGGCGATATTCTTGCGCTTTAAGACTGGGGGTTTATTGACCTTTCTTGCCCGATTAATATCCTCTGATCCCATCGTATCCCTTTCAGCAGACTCCCTTTTTCGCTGGGGTGCTGTTTCCTTTGCTCGTCTCCAAGTCGCTAAATTGGCGGGTGCTTGTCGTAAAGCGGTTTGGAATGCCTCTGCCTCTTGTGCCTTTATTCTTGCTTTTTTCGCCAACTCTCTATCTGCTAAATCTTTGTCTTTCGCTATTTTAAATAAGGCATCCCGTTTCCTTGTATAAACTTCTATCGTATGGTCTAATGACTTTTTATTATATTTATCCAGTTTAGTATAGATTTCACGAGGTATTACCCTCTTTATATAAAATAATACCTTGTCTAAATCTTGGTGTGTCTTCGCCTTAAATAATTCACGCTCGGCATTAGCAACGTCAGATGCAATATAAGTCGGGACATCCTCGTCCTCCATTCCCATCTGCTCCGTTTCATCGCCCTCCGCAAACTCTTCTAATTCCTTTAAAGCGGACTTTTTCTTCGGTTTCTTCGCTTTTGGTTGCTTTGGTGGTTTCGGCGGTTGCTGTGCTTTCTTTGCTTTATTGAGAACCTTGGTCGCCTCTATTTTCGCCCTACGTGCCTCCTCGGGAGTAGCATACTTCTTGGGTCTGCCCTTATTCTTGGGTTCAGCTGGTGGGACGGATGCTTTCGCCTTTTCCACTAAAACCAATTTAATATTCTCGGCATCAGCACTCGCCTTTTTTGCTACTTTTTTAATAACAGTCTTCTCCTTTACTACCGCCTTGGTTGCCCGTTTCTCCGCCTTCTTCGCCTCTGCTGTCGCCCGCTTTTCTGCCTTTCTTGCCTCAACGGTCTTCGCCTTTTCCGCCTTTTTTACCGCCAATTGTTTCGCCTTTAATTGTTGCCATTCTGCCTTAATTTCGGGTAATGAACGGACACATGCGGGGGTTAGATTGTTGGACGATGCCCGTTCTTTTACAAACTCATTAAAAGTTCTCGCTCCGCCTACTATCATTTCGGTTCTCTCTCGTTGCTCTACTTTGTCTTTCATTATTGTATATTATTCCAGTATAAAATAATATTTCAACAAACACACTAAACCCCTATAAAAACCTCTTCGGGAGAAAAGGCGGTAAATTGGAATCGCCTTTTACTATTTGTTTAAGAGCGATCTGTTGCCGTAATTGCGTGCGGTCTATTTCATCAGCAGTTAATGGGGTGTCCTTATTTACCCGTCGGGTAGGGCGATATACTGGATACTCTTTATTTCCTACATCTTTCCAATCCTCTTTATACCATCGGGTAAGACCCTTAACTTCTTTTTTTCCGCTATATTTTCCACCTCGGTCTTTATAGGTCTTCACTATCCATCCCGATTTATATGCACTAGGTTTCGCGTATTTATCGTCCGCCTCTCGTTTCACTTTATCGTATAATGCTTGGTTAGTCGGTGTCGGCATTTATATATACGGGGTTAAAAATCCGCTATAAACTCAAAAATATCGCCCTTGTTTGTTTTATCCGCCAAAGCATATTCGCTAACGCGGGTCTCAAAAAAATTAGATTTCCGCTCGATACTGATGCTTTCCATATAATTAAAAGGGCATCCCACATTCCAGATTTTATCATACCCTAATTGAAGGCATACACGGTCAGCTACAAACTGGATATACTGCGTCATTAGCACCGAGTTCATACCGATAAGACGGCACGGTAATGCCTCGCAGATAAACTCGGTTTCTATTTCCACCGCCTCTTTAATAATGGCGTGGATTTCGTTTTCGGGTAATCGGTTCTTTAATTTCTTGTATAATGCAATACCGAACTCGGTGTGGAGTGCCTCGTCTCTACTGATTAATTCATTAGAAAAGCAGAGACCTTGTAATAAGTTTTTGGTTCTAAACCAGTAAATAGCACAGAAAGCGCCAGAAAAATGGATGCCCTCTACGCAGATAAATGCCACCAACCTCTCGGCGAATGTGCTGTCGGCGCTGATGTGTTTCTTGACCCAATCCGCCTTTTTCTTTACACACGGGTAAGTATTAATCGCGTTGAATAGTTTGGTCTGCTCGTCCGAGTCTCTAATATAGGCGTCAATTAAGTTGGCGTACACCTCTTGATGAATACCCTCAATCGCCATTTGAAACCCGTAGAATAATCTCGCCTCCGAGTTCTGCACCTCGTTGAAAAAGCGGACTGCGAGGTTCTCATTAATAAGACCATCCATACATGCGAAGAATGCGAGGATAAGAGAGATGAAATGTTTCTCGTCAGCAGTCATTTTATCCCAGTCCCTCATATCCTTTGATAAATCCACCTCCTCTGCAGTCCAAAAACACGACACAGCACTCTTATACATCTGGTATAGATCTTGGTGTTTGACGGGTAGTATAACAAACCTTGCATCATCGGGAGTTAAAATAGGTTCTGGTTGCTTAAGACTTTTCAAATAACTATAACTCATTTACTTATACCGATATTTTATATTCTTGACGGCGAACGGCGAACCGACGCTGTTTTAAGGTTAATTTTAGAAATGTGAGAATGGGAATTATAGAATGAAAGGGTTTCCACCCTCACGGGAAATCACCTCAAAACAGCGTCGGTTCGCCGTTCACCGCCAACTTTTTATCCCTTCCTAACCAGACCCAGTTTCTGTATTGCGTATTCAATAATATAATCGTCGTCTGACCCCCACAGCGTATAGTCATTACCCTCCAATAAGAGCGTTTCAATCTTTACTTCGCCTAAATTGCTTAAAAGTTCGGTATAAATTGTGGCAGAGCGTCCTAAATCTATTGAACTTACACTGACATTCAATTTCTTATAAACAATCGGGGATTGTATAACAATTTTGTCTTCAATGTCGGTCATTATAGTATTATAGCAGAAAATATTATTAGACTGTGGCATACCAACTAACCGCCTCGCCAGTTATAGTGAAAGCGGTAGCGGATGGAGACGTTGTTAGAGGGGGATTGACAGTATAAGTGCCAGTAAATCCAGAACCAGTAGGAGCAGTGAAAGCAGTTCCAGCTGGAGAAGTTAAGAGATTAGGAGCGACCTGTGCAACCGTCCCCGAAGTCCCAATCCCCGACGTAAATCCGTATATAAGGTATTCATCAGCACCTATAAAAATAGTGACCCCCGCATTAATCCTTGCCTCTCTACCAGTCACCGTAGTAAGAGTTAATGAGTTAGTTCCAGCAGTCCCAGTGCAAGTCCCGCCCGTCGCCGACCCGACACCAATTATAGTGTAAACCACCCCTCCTATATTAATAAGAGAACCTATCGCCAGATTACCTCCCACCGTAGCAGTTAATCCCGCTACAGTTAATGTGCGAGACCCCACCGTGCCAGTGCAAGTCCCACCCGTCCCACCGCCTATTATAAGACTTGCCCTTAATGCCGTTATTCTAATAGGATAACTACCCACGGTGAATATAGCATTAGTGTAAGGAAAACTGGTGTTGGCGACAGTTCCCGAGGGATAAACTGGGGTGACCCCGACAGCTCCCGTGAATGTCGTACCAGTCACCCGTCCCGATATATTGTTCTGAACTGCGGGAGTAATATTCATTGTAGTCCTCAAATAACTTGTAGTTCCGTCTAGAAGAGCGTTGGGAACTGACTGCATTACAAATGTAGTGCCAGAACCCGCCACGTTGAAAGCAAGGTAATTTCTAAAATACTGGGTCTGATTAATATTGATGGAAGCACCCGATAATATAGTCGGACTTGTAAATCCGTATAGACTTATATCTCTGACCGTCCAATTTGATCCGTTTGAAATAATCCTCGCTCTTGAATTAATGGGTAAAATATAAGTCGTTGTATTGCTACCAAATGCTCCTATAAAGTTTCCCGACGATGATATTATATTTAAAATCCGATGACTTAGCAACGACACATTTTCCAGTTCAAAAAACACCCCCCTATTTGCTGTAGCAGACCCTATTGCGACATCTAATGCACCCGCTGTATTGTTTAAAATCGGGAGATAAGCATTCCTATATTGATTGGAAAGTGTAAGAGCAGACGCTATAGTGATTTGGACGTAATTAATCCCGTATGTTCGTTCATTAACTAACCAGTTCGTCCCATCACTGCTTATCGTAATATAATTCCCTATCCCGATTAAATAGGTAGTTAATCCGCTCCCGTAAGCACCCGAAAAAATACCAGTAGTAATAGAAATGGTTAGGTCAAAATCTCCAGTGTTTGTAATCTTTATACTCGTGTTAAATACTTCTGGGGATGTGGTGGGTGCGGGGATAGTCACTGTTGCTGTCACTGTTGAAGATATGTTTAGATTAGAATTGAATAAATCAAACCGAGTAGAGAGGTTAGTAGCACCAGTGATAGAAAAATTATAAGTCGGAAAGGTAGGCGCTCTGAATGAGGTATTCCAAACTGTTCCATCACTCGTCACCGTTAGAGAAGCATTCGCTGGGATAATTGCCGTACCACTTGTTGCAAACCTCCCGACGATTGAAGACCCTACTGGCGACGCTAGTGTATTTTGTGCCGTCCCAAGATTAACGAAGGTGTAGTATTTACCAATGATGTTCGGATTTACCGATGTTCTTGGGTCGGGGAGAGTTAGAACAGTCCCGATTACCCCCGTCAAATTATAGACACTGTCCGCCGTTTCCAGAGGCAAACTAGACGCGATCCCAGAATAACCATACTCAATATAATTCATCTGAGGGGTTCTATTGACGACGTTGTATGCACCACTGGGGTTTATAAACAATTTTACACTGGTATTTGGTTGGATAGTAAGCGTGTATGCACCCGACCCGTAAAGATACGTAAATAAACTAGTAGATGTTGCATCCTCTACCGATACGGTATAGACTGTGGATCGATTGTCAATTATTATAAACCCGTTATACAGTCTTTTATTCGTGGCATTAATTGGAGGAAGTGTTATAACCCTACCCGATAAAACGGGGGTTATAATGATGGTGGAATTGAAGATGTTGTAATTCCCCGTAAAATTGGTGGTCGTAGTAATCGGTATAACACTAGAATCCGCTTTATAAAACACGTTCCATACACCGCCAGTATTAACGAAAAACCCGAGCGTCATTCCTACTTGGAGATTAATCCCAGACGTAGAACTTGAATACCTTCCCGTAAAACTACCAACACCAGCGACAATAATGTCAAATGCCCCCACATTTTGTATATATATCGGGCAACCAATAAATATGGCATCTACCCCCAGAACCGAAGGCAGAGTTGCGGTTATACCCGACGCTCCAGCATCAAACGATATAAGACTGTTAAACGCGTCGCTTGTAAGGGTGGTGTTTGATGAGGTGGAAAAGGTTTTATAATTAAGACCAGTAGGAAGAGACGAACTGTTGTGGAACACCAGATTATTTATATCCAGTATGTCTTGGTTATTCATATTGATATTAGATGCCCCCGCATTGTTCCCAGCAATTAGAACGTCGCTTAAAGTATCTGCAGAAACTACGGGAGGATATGCTGTCCCGTTAATCGTCGTTAAGTTTATATTATTCACTTGGAGGATGTCGTTGGTGTTCATATCTAAATCAAACGCCCCAGCACTGTTCCCGTTTGATAATACACTCGTAAG
>Ga0181355_1001295_pt1 | contig 11002 bp, 20 predicted proteins | sample Fa13VDMM15DN_FD_130099 | JGI IMG/M metagenome (GOLD analysis project Ga0181355, IMG submission 130099) | Freshwater viral communities from Lake Michigan, USA - Fa13.VD.MM15.D.N | ecosystem: Environmental > Aquatic > Freshwater > Lake | place: USA: Michigan | collected 2013-09-23 | reverse complement strand
TATAAATAAAAAAGCCCCTCCCAGTACGGGAGAGGCTGCCCTGCTCATCAAACCATTATAGCACCTTTTCAAATGCAATATATCAACATGGACTGCTTTTCGGGGCTTCGCTTACGACTTGGAGTTAACCACGAGATAACCGCGGGTCTCGAAAGTAGCGTAAACCATTGGATCGGTTCCGATTGCTGCGATAGTTACCGCCGCGCCCAGATTGAGGGATATGTCAATCGTCTGGCGGCCGTCGATCAGCGTAGGCTCGGAAACATAGAATCCGAAGAGGCCATTTTCATAGCCATTGGTTCCAGTGTTGCCGGAGAATGTAGCGGCCGGAGATACGGTTGTACCTGCTGTTTTCAAAAACGCGCCGCTCTGTGTGGTTGGTACGCGATAGAAAGCGTTAACCGGGAAAGCGGGGAGGAACTGCTTTCGGTCAATCGTGAACGACAAGCTTCCGCCGTAAATAGCTGCAGCGTTGGCGCTGTTTCCAGAGAATACGGTCGGATCCGCGTACAGGTACTGCTGGGCGCTCAGCTGCTCCGTCGGGGTTGGTGTTGCCGTAGTTGCCGGGTCAATCCAGCGCAGAGATACGCGGATGCTCGTGAGAACAAATTGATCATTGAGCTCGAGGAGCTGCTCCGTTACCAGCGGGCTGGCCACCTGGCCGCGCTGCAGGTAAAAGTTGTACGTGCTCAGGTTGGAGAGCTGGGTCTCCGCGCGCAGGTACGACTGTGAAAGGTTCTCGTACGGAATGCCGAGGCGCTCCTGGATAAACTTCTTTTCAGCTACTACTGAATTCATGTTTAGAAAATTTTGGTGTGTGAAATAGTTATGGTTTCCTATCGGTCACCGTTTTTTGGTCTGAATCGTTTTTTGTGGACCTATTAATAGTCCATTTCACCGGCGCCGCCAGCGGTAAAGTCATTGGACGGGGCGGTAAAAATGTCGGAGGCTCCCATCAAAGGAACGGGCTCCGCGCTCACTTCGCCCATGAGTACCTCGCCCATGCCCGTCACGCCAGCGCGCTGCAGGTACGGATCCACGAGGCCAGCCACCGACGCCGCGATCATACCCGCACCCAGACCGGTACCGATCGGGCCCTTTACGAGCTGGGGAGTGATGATACCGATACCGAGCGTGATAAGGTTCGCGGTTGGACTGTTCGGGAGTGCGGTAGGGAGAACTTTAGGTACTACCATCTTCTGCACGACTTTAGCGGCAACGGCACCCGCTCCCAGAGCTGCAGCACCTACAAGAGTGTCTTTAGAGATCAGCATTTGCAAATTATTTTTTGCGGTTAAGAATGTAAAAGAGAATTACCGCCCCGATAATATAGGGCGCGTATTTTTTCAGATTGTCGCTGGAAAACGGAGAGCTTGCCGGGGCTTGCGTTGGTTCATTTCCGCTGGTTGGAGCGGTTGGAACGTAGGCCGCCGGACGGGCTGGGCTGTTCGCTTGCGATATTTGAGCGACATTAATCGGTTGAATTGCTCCGAGTTGCATATTATTTTCTACCTTTTTTACGGGTTGCGAGATAGAGCGCCGCCCCGGCGACTGCCACCAGCGGGAGCGCTTTTTGAAAATCAAATTGAGTGCCGGGAGTTACGGGTCCCGCTCCCTCCGGAACGGCGTCGGCGTCGTTTTCCGCCACTATGCCCGGCGTTTGCACCAGTACGTCGGTTTCCTCCACGGCCGGAGTCTGAATTACCATGTCCTTAATAACCGGGTACATGGCTGCCATAACCGCCCCGACGGTTGCCGTAACTCCGGCACCTACTCCGCCGATAGCCGCGCCGAGTGCTGTAGCCGCGCTCACGATAGCCGCCTGGACTGCCTGGTCATTTGCAGCGCCGATACCATTAACTCCGCCCTGCTGTTTAATCCGCTTGCGGAGGAGGCCCAAAAAGCCGAGGCGCTTCGCCGGTTTTCCGGCACCCTTTCTGATAGCCTCTACCAGTTTAGAGTAATTACCGCCTACGTTCTCCCAGTTCTTTTTGAGCTTGTCGGGGTTCACTTTCTGGAGCTTGGTCGCGAAGCCGTCCAGGTTTGCCTTGACAATGCCCAAAAACAGCCCGCGCCCGGGAGCCAGTGCGATCTTGCGGACGGGCTTACCGCCGGAGATACCGGTGCCACCTACGCCCCTACGTCTGTTTCCGTAGTTCCCGTAATTGTCGCAGGAGCCGATTCCTGCCATGTATCGTACATTCATGCCTTGCACATATTTAAAGGTTGGAGTTTTTTCCTGGTTAAATTTGCCATACACCGCGTCTATAATACACCCGCCGTCGGTCGTTACGTAAACGTGCCCCGGGATCGGGTTTGAATTATAGGAAGTGAAAACAAATTTATAGGGAATTTTCAAGTTTTCAAGAATTGCCGCGGTAAACAGGGCGTAGCTTTTGCAGTCGCCTACCTTGTATTTCAAAAGCGCGCTGGGGAGTTTTATGACTTGCTCTTTGCGGTCGGCAACGTAGCTAAAATTAGCCACGATGTAATCGAATATCTTCCGGCAGGTTTCCTCCTCGTTTCTGCCCCGGAACGACTTCGCCATTTTTGCCATCTGGGCGCGCGCCTGGGGCACGAGCGAGAAAAGCAAGTCGCGAATATCTTTGTTATCCGCTTTTTGCGCTTCGCTTTTGTAGGTAACGTCTATGCCCTGGTATGCTGGTTCCATGTCCTTCGATTTAGTTAGTTGACAAAAACCTGATCGGTTGTAACCGTCTGAGGGTTCACGGCGAAAGTATCAGTAACCGAAAAGAATGGTAGCTTGGTGGTCATCCGGACAAACAATACCGGTACTTTCTTGGCAACAATGGCCTGGATCAAAGTAGCGACCACCGCCGGAGCGACCCGAAAGTCGAGCCACATATAATTCAGCCCCGGGTTGATCTGTGACTTTCCGGAGTTGAAATATCCGATTACCTGTTCATTTACCACCAGCTCGCCGTCTATGCCCCTCAGGTAAACGATCGTTTTTTGCGGGTTCATAATTTCGACTTTAACCGATATGACAAAGTCATTCAAAGTCTTGCCCCGCTTAAACCGTACCGCCACGGGCTTATATATAACGCCCTCCCCTACTTCGTAGAGCTTGTACAGACGGTAAGCCACAAAGGCCCCAGTCCATAGCAGCGCGTTTTTAATTGTCTTCTGGTTGATCATAACTTGGTTGTTTGATGTGGCAAAGATACGGGTATTAATAGCGCTATTCTTGTCACTGTTTTTAAGGTATGGCGCGGGATAGGAAAAAATTAGTGGCAAAAATTATGCAATTGGCCCATAGTTTACCCATACTTTTGCAGGACAAAATTACTTTTCATGGAAATAATGAAGCCGAAAAGGGAGAAAGGGCCCCGCGAGGGCGTTCTTAAATACGATAATCGTTTCAAGGTATCGTACCCCGACGAGATGTATATCCGCGCCCGAAAGTGGGCCATGACAAAGGGCGTATCAATCCAGGACATACAGCGCTTGGCAATGGAGTACTACCTTAACCACCTGGAGAAACAGAAAATTTAACTCTCACATAAAAACGCAACAACATGGGACAGTATCGAGGTCAATTTCAACTACCATTTGAGCCAGCAACAGAGGACGACCTGAAAGCAAAAGTATTGAGGGTTCTTGATCCTCATTTTAACATAAAGCTGGAAGTCCCCGGAGTCAACCACTACAAGGGCAAGACCTACCGGATTGACGCCATAATACAGCCAAAGGATACATCTAACTGGCTAAACAAAGAGGCGGCTTTCGGTATTGAGTTCAAGGCGTCCGGGCACTCCGGTAAGACTGGAGACGTAACAAAGTTTATAGAACAAGCATCCGATTACACGCTAACAAAGTGGGCCGGATACGATAGACTTACCGGCGGATACCTTCCGATATTGATGTGCCCCCTCGAAATGCCCTACGATCTGGACGGCTGGCTCATAAAAAGAGTTATAGGCCAGAGGGGTATCGGAGAAATAAAAGGAATGTATGGCGGGCTTGCCATAGTTTTTAACGAGGTGCATATAATGTGGCACGAAAAGCAAGGAGTTCTTGAGGGGAGAACTCACTCGCTCGACTTTGCGGCGCACCATAGATAACTACCAAAGTATCCGATCAGCATACCACCCCGGACTCCCTTTAACTTTTCTATTTTCGGCGTGCCGGATCTTGTACAAGGCCCGGCGCTTGTCGGCGTACTCTCGCCCGCGCTCGCGGAGGTACACATCGTAGTCGGCATACCCCTTAGCCCCTATCTGGGCAATACGTTTGCCGTCCTTGTCGAATACGTCGAGCTTTTTGTTCGGGTTCACACTGAGGCGAATTTCGACGCCCAGACGGCGCGCGTTTTCCCGCTGGCGGTCAGTAATTTGATACGGTTTGTACATGGTTTGAATTTTGAAAGTTAAACAAAAAACCCCCGTATTGCTACGAGGGCCGGGGAAAATCAAATCTCGGAAATTGAAAACTGGACTCACCAAATCTGTAAAATCCTGTCAGCTTAAAATTACCAGTATGAAACAGCTCGTTTCTTATGTCTCTTTACCTTTCTCTATTTTCGAGAGAAAAAGCCCTCTTCGGTCTGAAATTGGTGGGTACTTGCCCCGTTTACCGTGGCGGCTACGATACCGAGCCACTTGATAGCCTCCGCCGCCCATGTCGGTAGTGTGAATACCCCGAGGAGTGTACCCTGATCGGCTGCGTACACGACGCAAAGAAGCACGAGGGCGATAATACCGGCGACAACCGGGTTTTTCTGTTTGAAGCGGGCAAATATGCCCGCGAAAATGGTAACGAGGTAATTCATCTTGTGTTTATTTTTTGGTTGGAAAATCGTTCTCATCTTGAGCGCTGCCAGAAAAAGCCGAAAGGCAAAAGTCCGGATCAGTGCCGTTAATTGTCCAGGTGATTGCTTTTTCTGTTCCGGCCGTGCTGCTGGTTTTTTTCGGGTCATACAGGGCGCTTGCGGGCTTCTGGTTGTACTGGATTGATTTTACGTCGAGCGTTAATTTCATGGCGTTCCTTTTTAGCCTTTCGGCATTGTGACGCCACAAAGTTAAGGCCTAACGCTCATATTTCACTATAATTCTATTATTATCGGCGTGTACTCCTTCTCCTTCTTAACATGCGCGGCGCGCTCGATCCGGATCCCGAGTTGCACGGCCGAGAGCTGGCGCGTCGTGGAAGCAACCGCGAAGTTAACCATATCGTACGCCAGGGATATAACCTCGTCTCCGGTCTTCTTTGGTACGGCACAGTTCGCCAGCCGCTTTTGTATGTGCGAGTGAGCCACCTCCAGCATTTTATCAAGTGCCGAAATTTGCTTTTCAAAAATAGCTTTGAGTTTATCCGCGCGCTCCTCCGTCTCGTCCGTGGCGGACTCTTCAATGACTTTTCGGAGTTCGAGTTCGAGTTGTAAAATAGCCGCCAAGGCTTCATTCTCGGGCGCGGGCGCGGGGGTTGGTTTATTCAAATTGAGTTTCATGTGTGTTGTGTTGTGTGAAAGAGTTTATAGTTTCAAAGATTCTGTACGCAATTTGCGGCACTATGGCGTTACCGGCGGCTTTGATGCTTTCGTTCCGCCATTTAGAAAAGGTAATTCCGTCCAATCCGGCGGAAAGCCCATCATTTCCAGCACGAAATACGGGCTCAGTTGTCGGCCAGTTATTCCAAGCTCCCTGTTTAGGTCGAACTGACCAGGTAGGCCCGTTGGTCCCTTCTCGTCTCTGCTGCTCGGCGTTGGTAGTAGTCCATTGCGAAGTAGATTTACTATACTTAACTGGTTTCTTTTTCCCGTGTTTTTCGCCGGAGTATCCGATGCTGTCGGCGTAGGCAATAATCCAGACTCTGTCTCTCCGGTGCGGAGCGTCTGCGGCGCAAGCTGGAAGTACAAACGCTTGTACTTCGTACCCTTGAGCCTCCAGATCAGTCTGCACCTCGTCGAATACCAGTCCGTGCGACCAATTAACAAGGCCAAAAACATTCTCGCCCACGATCCAGTCGGGCTTAATTTCGCGAATGACTCTACACATCTCGGGCCACAAGTGGCGTTCATCCTCTTTCCCGAGTCGCTTCCCGGCAAGTGAGTAGGGCTGACAAGGAAAGCCTCCGCTGAGAATAACTCCATCTGCCCTCCAGTCTGGGCCGTATCTTTTTTGTGCTTCATAGTTAATGATTGATCCGGTTAATGTTTTTATGTCGTCGTGGTGGTACGCCTCCGGCCAGTAGTACGCCAGGTGCCGGCGGCCGAAAGGGTTAATCTCACACGAGGCCAGGTTATCCCATCCCGCCCACTGGGCCGCCAGATCAAAGCCGCCTATTCCTGAAAAGAGCGAAATATGTTTCATTTTTCGGCGGCTTTTGGTTTGTGAAAATTTGTGTGTTTCACCTTTCCGGCGTTGGCCAGATATGCCGTTATATCCCGCCCCTCGTTACGGGTAGAAAACTGGTATTGCTTCTGTTCGCCGTTTTTAATCATATCTACCCGGAAAACTTCGCGCTTGTCCTTTGTGAGCCGAAAGTCGCTCACCGATTCATATTTATACCGGTATCCGGCTTCGATCAAAATAGCCTCTACTTTTGCGACAAGTGCCCGCGGCGTATCGTAGTCAAAAAAAACACCATCTACCCAGTAGAAATAAAAGTACCTCCCGAGCTCCCACTCGATTGACTTCATCAGTAGATTAATTTCCTCGATCAGATAGAAAAACACCTCCGCCGTTTCCGCGCGGTCCACGTGAATACCGGTGCACTCCCCGCGCTCGTACTCCCAGTAACAAGCCGAACGGGCAAGCATACCAACCGCCGGGAGGCGCTCCTCCTTGCGGAGCCGCTTAACATACTCGAACGTTTCCTGAGTTATAAGCCCGGAGTTGAGTAAACAGGTTGCATAAGCGCTGGATATATCAATATTCAGCACGCGCTCGGCTGTGAACGGCTTTATATCTTGCCGGTGCCCGAAATTTACCTTGGAATGATAGCGCTGCATTATTTCTTGTCCTTTCTGGGAGTTTTTTACATCTCGCTTTATCATATTGGCCGCTATAAATACCCGATTATCGAATTTTGCGGTCTCGTATTTATTCTTACCGTACTGGGTTTCTATAAAAGTCGTATAAGTACCGTGCCTAATTGTAAAACTCTTTTTGTTGGCCTTGAGGAACTCGATATACGCCTCAAAGCTTTTAGTGTCGCGTTTAAAGTTCATTGAAACTGTTTAACTGGTGAGCTGTTTTAATTCCGATGCATTCCGATTCGTTTTTGGTTTTATCGTTTTACGGGCTGTATTGCGGGTCTTCGGTCGAGTTGGCCAGTTGTATTACCATTTCGCAGGTTTCCGGATCAATATCTGCCACGTGCTGGAAAGAAACGTAGGCCGGGTTTCCTCCCGCTTTCATTAACTCGTCTATTTTGCTCGTCTCCCACTTGCGTATCGCCTCCAGGCCTTTCTCTCCCTCGTGTACCGTTCCGCTCTCATCCACCACCACCAGCGCGAGCGTTCCGAAAACCTCGTCGGCTTTTATCTTCTTTTTCTCATTGCCGAAAATTCGGTCGGCTATATCTATTATGCTGCTGTATGTCTCCCGGCGTCGTTTCTCGTTCGGGAGTCCCCACTCCGTCTCGGCCAGTGTTACCTGAGATATGGCTGGCTTTATCTGTTTGAGTAGTTCGCCGTAGGTATTGGCACTGGGGTACTCGGTTTTTAAGTCCTTTACCGTCTTATCTATCAGCTTTAAGTCCTGAAGTATAAGCCGTAGGCACTCGCTCACAAATTTACCACCAAAGCGGAGGCGCTTTTCTGTAGCCTCTTTTATCTTTTCCGCGCCCTTCGTCGCCGCTTGTCTTCCCCGAAACGATTTTAACTCTCTCTCTGAAAGCCTTTCAAGTTGCCCCGGGCTTATCGAGCTGAAATTTTCTTTTACCCACTTACTCGCCGCTTTCGCCGCAGCTACTCGTTTACCGCCCTGAAAATAATACACCTGCCCGGAGCTTGCTACCGTTCTTTTTGTGGCATTTGATTTTTTCATGGCCTAATATTTTTGTCCGACAAGAATTAAAAAAGTAGCCGGGACTTACACCTCACTTTTGAGGCTGCCCGGCCGTTGGAGTCTTTAGGGTTACGAGAGGAGAGTAATCGTGTAAATTTTCGTGTTACCTTTTTTCTCTTTGAAAGTTACCTCTACCGGCGTGCCGGAGCTGATACCGGCGCGCTTTACTTCATTTACGAGGACAACCCCGCCGTTAATTTTTACGCCCTTATCCACCAGGAAGCGCGCCGCCTGGATATTCTTCAGTTCTCCGGTTGCCTGGTCAGTGACCTGCATATCCTGAAATCCGATGAAAATACCCCGGAATGATTCGCCTGGCTTGGCCAGCTCGATGTACTCCGCTGTTAGGGTAATAACCGGCTTCTTTTCTTTGAGTTTCGCGCTTGCATCTACCAGGGCCGAGAACGCCGCGGCGTCCATATCGACACTAACTGGAGTCTGTGGTTCGTAGTTAACCGGGGCGTTTGAATTTGAAACTTGGTCCATGTTTGAAATAAATTGAATTGTGAGAATGAAAAAAATTTAGTTTGATGTTTCTTGATTGGTTTGATCCGGAGCTTGCTCTGGAGCGCTTTCGGATTGCGAAGTTACGGGAGTTACCGCAAAGTGAGGGCCTTTGTAGTGGTCACGCATGGCTATAAGCGCAAAATTCAGGAGCCTGGAGGTAAATGTCGTGTTCCCGCAATTATGGAAAACCATTCTGGCGAGGTAAATATTACCCTGGTTTCCCAAAGCCGAAACGCTCACCTCGAAGTCGGGCCGGCACATTGCGCACTCTGATAGGGCTTCAAAAATTGATGCTTGTACCCACTGCTGGGTTATTTTTTTTGCGTTCTGTTTTGCCATTATTCCGTTGTTAAAAGTGAGTTACATCTTTTCCATTTAGTTGTTTCCAGTTGGTGATCCGACACTGGTCCGAACAAAAGCGCTGGCGTGCGTGCCCGTAAACGTATGGCGTACCGCAGTGCGTACAAGTGCGCTCCTTCGTTCCGTCCGTTCGCTCTGTACGTTGTTCTGTACGTTTCCCGTACTCAAACCCTATTTTGTTGTGCGTTCCCGCGCGCTCTGTTCCGTTTCTTGCGTTCCCATTGGCTCCGTAATCGTACCCCGGTGCGTTTCTGTGACTCTGTTCCGTTCCTCTGCCGGTCGAGCTCTCTCCCTTCTTTGCCATAGCGTACTCGGAGTAGGATCGGAAGTCGTAGTACTGCATATAGAACAAACACAGTATGAGCGATATTTCCGAGATCAGGGTAAACAGCGCGAAAGCTCCTGAATTTATTTCCATCTCGCTCTCGTGTTCCGTCATAATTTCATCGGCTTGCATATCTGCCCGCTCCTGGCGGCGTAGCGCCTCCTCCTGCAGCCGCCCGCGCTCGGCGGTCAAAAGCTCGACGGTTTTCTGAGCGCGCGGGGTAAGTACGCCCCGCCACTGGTTTTTTTGCGCGCTTGCGATCTGTTCGTCTATTTGAGCCATACGCCCCTCGATGTCGGTAATATCAGCGGACGCTATCTCCGGAGGAGCGGTAAAGTTCTTAACCGTAGCCTCCGCTCCAAAGTACGAGGCGGCCGTGGATATGGCGGAAAGGGATAATACCGCCGCGATCATACCAGGCGCGGCTGTTTTAAACTGGAGCCAGCCGTGGAAGAGTTTAGCGGCCGTTTCTCGCTTCATATACTCCAGGGCTCCGAGGAGCGTAATCGTGAGCACACCAGCGGCGAGGGGCGACGAAGTGAGCCCCAGGATAAAGAAGTACACCAGTGCGGAGGCGGTAAGAGCCGAAAGCGCGTTAAACAGGAGCGACACGCCAGAAACGGCGTTATGAATGCCCCGGTACGCTTTCCAGTAAGGTTTAGGCGTATGCTTGTCAGCCAGTCGCTTAAAGAGTCGCGTATTATCGAACTCTTTGTGGCGTTGGCTGTGCGGGTTGGTGGTTTCCAGGGTTGGAGACGGATCCGCCTCCGGGTTCGGAAAAATCTGAAAAATGCTCATAATGGAGTATCTTTGCGTTAATTGTGACTGATTCTTTTTTAAAATGCGTTTTTTGCGTTTGCGCGTTTGCCCGGCGGCTTCATTGCTTCCGGGTTTTTTTGTGCTGGTATCTTTGTTGGTTCGTTACCAGCGCCGGAGGCCCTTGTTTTTAATCTCGTCCCGGATTATCAGAGCCACGATAACTACCAAAAAAAGTAGGATAATATCGTCGGTCTGAATAGTTGCCAAAGTATCAAAGTTGCTCATTGCTTTTGTTTTTTTTGAGTGAATTAAAAAGCGCGTAATCGAGTACATAAAGAGTTATGTCTGTTCCCTTCATGTAATGCTTGCGTACCTCTTTGATCGTGTAACCCATGCTCTTTATAAAGCTCTCCGCCTCGTCCGCCTCCAAAAAACAGCGGGCGTGTGCCAGATAGACGGGTTTTTTCTTGTTTCGTGCGTTCCGGTCGGATCCGGGTATTGGGCTCTCTGCTATCATTTGCTTTTTTGTTGCAAAGATAGCCGGGTAAATACCGAGCGACCCACTTTTGAGCCGCCCGGCACTTATAAACCCATTCTCATGAAAAAACGTCGGTTACTGTCGGTTACTGTCCGATATAATTTAACACTTCGGCTCGGTCAATCAGCTGGGAGAATTTTTCGGCCGCCTCCGGGGTAATCTCCTGGGCCTCCTGAATTTCTACCTTGAGCCGGATCAGGTTCCGCTGGGTAACACCCAGGGCGTAAGCGGTAAGAGGATCCCGCCGCTCGGTGGCGTCCACCTCGTAGGCGCTTACCGTTTCGATGTAATTCTCGATCGAGGTTAAATTTAGACTTGTCATTGTGCGTTTATTTTATTGTGATTGATTGAATTTTAGAACGAATCAGAACGGTAGCGCCACGGACGATATTTCCCTACTTCCGAACGACTCTACGCACGTCTTTAACTGGGAAAACCAGCCGACGTACCCCGTGAACATTTTTTCCAGCGGTATAAACC
>Ga0181355_1001293_pt1 | contig 11013 bp, 16 predicted proteins | sample Fa13VDMM15DN_FD_130099 | JGI IMG/M metagenome (GOLD analysis project Ga0181355, IMG submission 130099) | Freshwater viral communities from Lake Michigan, USA - Fa13.VD.MM15.D.N | ecosystem: Environmental > Aquatic > Freshwater > Lake | place: USA: Michigan | collected 2013-09-23 | reverse complement strand
CCAATTGTTGATAGTAAAAAATATCGTGTATTTGGTGTTCCTCTTCAGTTTGGTGCTGAAAGATTATTAAGGAAGGAAGAAAATGATAAAGAATCGTTTGAGGGGTCAGATAGTGAAGAGTTCAGAAACGGACAAGAAGGTAGAAGTTCCACCGAATTGGATTCGGTTGACACAGGAGCAGAAGAACGCTTGGTCTCAGGAAGCAACGGAACAGATAACGAAGTAGAGAAACATCAACAGCACGACCAGAGTTCGCATGGAAGTTGGGCTGCTACAACCAACAAAATTCCAGAAATGGTTGCAAATCAAAAGGGCGCATCTTCCCCAGAAGCCAACGCTGCTGCCCAAAGAATTCGTGACAAGGTTGCATCGGTTGAGCCTGCTTTGACCAGAACAATTGTCGAGATTGCAGATTCTCTTGGTGCTGAGGTGGGTGGTCTTGAAAATCGTTTGAAAACGGAGAAATCTTTAGCAAGAAAAATTCAAAATGATTCGGTTGAGTACGATGGGGATGTTGAAAAGGCAGCAGATAATATTAACGATGCTGTTCGTTACACATTACTTTTCAAACCAGAAGTTTATACAGAGAGTGCCATAAAAACAATTGATGGTATGCGTGATGCAGGATACCAGTTCGAGAGAATAAAAAACTTTTGGCGAAAAGGCGATGATTACCAAGGGATAAACGGCAAAGTACGGCATCCAGATGGGTTCAAGTTTGAGGTGCAACATCATACCAAATCTAGTTTTGACACTAAAGAAAAAACTCACCCCCTTCGAGAGAAACGCATGTCATCACCTAGTGTGAAGGAACAATGGAAACTTTTCAGCCAAGGAGTTCGACTAGCATCAAAAACTGCAATCCCTGCTGGAGTTTTGGCTGTTGGTGAGTTGACATCAAATCCTTTGATTGTGAATGGTCGTCAAATTTTGTTTATTAAGTCTGCTGAGTTCAATAAAGAAAAAGGTGACATGTACAGATTTTTTATTAAAAACATCGACAACAAATTGATAGCAATTTACAGGCTTTTGATTGACAATGTGAAAGAAGAATTTATTGAGGAAAGATGGGAAACAAATAAATGGGTTGATTCCTCACCTCAAATTTTTGACCACCTTCTAAGTGGCAACATTGACATAGACGAAATTGAAGAATCCGAGTTGCTCAAAATTGCCCCAGAAATTGTAGAAAAAACAACACAAATATCTCAAAGTTTTAATGTTTCTAAAGCAGTTGAGGAAAGACAGTTCACCCTTGGTCCTATGTACGTTCCTAACACTATGGATGCCCATGATGAGTGGACGGATGATGAAGAGTTACAGCAAGCAGTTTGGAAATATGTTCAATCGGGTGACAGAAGAATCAGGTTGCAACATGACCGTGATGTGGTTGCAGGTGAATGGGTTGAGATTATGACTTTGCCTTATCCAACACAAGTTCCGATGTTGAAAGCGAATGGAACAACTGAACCTATTGACTTTCCTAAGAACACAGTTTTTCTGGGTGTGATTTGGAATGATTGGGCTTGGGATAAAATTAAAAAAGGTGAAATCCGTGGATATTCCATTGGTGGTCGTGCCGAGAGAATGTATGTGGATTTAGAACAATGATTCCTAAAGATATTAAACCAACAATTGCCCCACCACATGTTCAGGCTTGGATTAAACAATTACTTGACCCAGATTTTATCAAACTTATTAGTGCTATACCCTACGACCAAATTGATATAAAACTTTCTGCATCAAAAGGTAGGGTTAGGAGACGACCAGTTGTTATTCTTAATGGTGGACCTACGGAGTATGACCAGATAGGATAGTTTGATGAAAACCGTGATTGATGATGCCATGCAAGTTTTGGCTAACACGGGAATCAAATGTGAACGAGTTCAAACTCGCGCAGAATATTCAGCATTTTTGGTTGCCCGTGAAAATAATCGTAAAGCATATTTTTTGTGGCGTAAAATGTCTCAAGATGATTTTCAGTTCATGGGTGCAAAGTTTTGGGTTGGGAATGAACCAACGGAAGGTTCAACTGAAAAGAATTTGATTATGGCAATCTGTAAAACACAAAACTTGTAGTAAAATTAAAAACACACCCCCGTTTATGGTATTCTCCTAATATCGAGACCCGTGGGTTGTTGTATTCCTTTTTGGATGCGACAACTTATTTTTTATGTAGAAAGGGCTAAACACTTGGCAAGAGCCAAAAAGATGGTCAATCTATCAATAGAAGAAACATCAGGTGTTGACCACCCAGCACATTTACATGAAGGCTGGTTGGTAATGAAGTCTGCCGATTCGTCAGACGTTCAAAGGGTACTTGATGAATCACTCAACAGAGAGGACTCCTTAATGGAGAAAACTGCCGAAGAGCAAGTAGTAGAAACTACTCCAGAAGAAACTAAGACAGAAGAAGTAGTAGCAGAGGTAACTGAAGAAGTTGCTGAAGTTGTTGCTGAAGAAGTCAAAGAAGAATCATCTGAAGAAGAAATTCTCAAATCTGCTCCACAATCAGTAATCAAAATGGTTGAAGACCTACGCAAAGCCAAAGAAGATGCAGAAGCCAAAGCAAAAGAATTTTCATACGAGTTGCAAAAGCAACGCGATGAAAAAGCAGATGCTGAAGCAGTAGCAAAGGCAAGCGCATGGACTCATCTAAATCTTGATGCAAATAAAGTTGGAAAGGCTTTACGCCGTCTAACAGAGAAAGATGCCGTTTTGGCAAAACAAGTAGAAGAAGTTTTGACTTCAGTTAACGCTCAAGCAGAATCTTCTAACATTTTTGCTGAACTCGGTAAATCAGTCGAAACACAAGTTGATAATGCTTATGGTCGTATGACTGCAATCGCAAAATCACTTGTCGAAAAAGGCGAATCAAACAGCGTTGAACAAGGAATTGCTCGCGTTGCTTTGTCAAACCCAGACTTGTACGCCCAATATCTAGCAGAGAAAGGTGCTTAATTAAATGGCATATGAATTTAGTAATTATGCTGTCAAACTGACACTCGAAGCAGCAGCAGACTTATCAGCCCTCCAATACACATTCGTGAAATTGGATTCAGCAGGTAAAGCAGCAGCAGTTACGGGAACAACCGATGTTGCAATCGGTATTTTACAAAACGCTCCAACATCAGGTCAAGAAGCAGAAGTTCTAATCGTTGGTGGTTCAAAGTTAGTAGCAGGTGGAGCAATTACCGAAGGTGCAGCAGTGGGAACTTCAGCAGCAGGTAAAGGCTCAGCACTAACCAGAAACGCTGGAACAGCAGCAACAACACAATTTGTTTTTGCTACAAATCTAACAGAGGTTTCAGCAGTAAACGAAATCACAACTGTGGTCGTTAACTGTTCAACTCCTGCAAGAGCGATATAAGGAGAAAAATAAAAAATGCCACAACCAAATATAAACTCTGTACACATTGATGCAATTCTGACTAACATCAGTATTGCGTACATGCAAAATACAGACAATTACATCGCTGACAAAGTATTTCCAATTATTCCAGTTGATAAGAGAAGCGATAAATTCTTCACTTACACCAAAAATGATTGGTTCAGAGATGAAGCACAAAGAAGAGCACCTGCAACAGAATCAGCAGGTGGTGGATATAATCTTTCCACAGGCTCATATAGTGCAGATGTTTTTGCATTCCACAAAGATGTACCAGACCAAATCACTGCAAACGCAGATTCACCATTGAATCCATTACGTGAAGCAGCAGAATTTGTAACCAACCGTCTGTTACTACGCCGTGAAATCCAGTTCGTTTCAGATTTCATGCAAGCAGGTGTATGGGGTAATACTGTTACAGGAACTGCTGGAACAGCAACACCTGGCACATTTGCAACCCAATGGAGCAATTACACTTCATCTGACCCAATTGAAGATATTGAAGAAGGCAAAGCCGACATCTTATCTGCAACTGGTATGGAAGCAAACACTCTTGTATTAGGTTACGATGTGTTCCGTCAACTCAAGAATCATCCAGATTTAGTTGACCGAATTAAGTACACCTCTTCACAAACAATAACTACTGACATGATGGCTGCGATGTTTGATATTCCTCGCGTTATCGTTTCAAAGGCAGTGAAAGCAACAAATCTTGAAGGTGCAACAGAAGCCTACGCATTCGCAACAGGCAAAACTGCTCTTCTTGCACACGTTGCCCCACAGCCAGGTCTGATGACCCCTTCTGCTGGATACACATTCTCATGGACTGGTGTTTCTGGTGGATTAGGTGCAACAATCGGTACTTCACAATTCCGTATGGATTCAATCCGTGCAGACAGAGTGGAAGCCGAAATGGCATTCGATAACAAAATTATCGGCGCTGACCTAGGTTATTTCTGGAATAGCATCGTTGCGTAAGTAGCAACAAAATTTTGGGGGGTGGGCTTAATTGCTCGCCCCCTTTATTTAATTAGGAGGATTTTATGGGAATGTATATTCAGTTAAAAGATGATAAGAACAACCAATCTTTCAAACCTAAAGTATGGACTCCGATGCTTTTTGATGGTAAAGATTCTATCAAACCAACAGAAGATGGTCATTGTTTTTGGGAAGCACAATTGCATTTAGATTTACCCAAAACAGGTCGTCCCACTTATGTGAAAATAAATTTTTCTAGGGATTACAAAGGGAAGAACGATACTACTGGAACAAACACTTTTGCTGTTCCTGCTGATGTTACATCAGTTCAATTTGCTTTATCTTGGTTTTTTAACGCTAAAATAGAAACACCGATTTCTTGCATGGTACACCATAATGGTGCATCTGCAATCAATTCACCAATTAGGCAGTTCAAAGGAATGATTCTGTAATGACTTTCTCATATTCAGGTAATCCTGCTGCAAGTGATTTAGATGCAGTTCGATTTCTTATCAAAGACACAGTTGTTAACACTGACACAAATCTTTCAAATGAGGAAATCAATTGGTTACTTTCAACTTGGATTGATATTTATGAGTCAGCCAGTGCTGGTGCAGAACATTTGGCAGCCACATTTTCAAGTTTGTCAGACACCTCAAAATCTGTAGGTGACATTTCAATTTCTAAAACATATTCAAATCAGGCGCAACAATATTACGAATTGGCTAAAAAGTTACGCACCCAACGAGTTCGATTAAAAGGTCCTATCCCAATTATCAATGCTGAATCAATTGAATCAACAGGTAGGCGAGACCCGTTCACACCGACCACAGATTTCTTTGTTGGACAATTTGATAACCCTGGTTCAGTTTCCGATTTATCTGTAATAACAGCAGAGTAGCCCATGGCTTTTGAATCCGATTTTTTGGAATTGATGCCAGATAGTGTTACTTTTAGGGCTGGCACAGCACTTAACGAATATGGTAAAAGAAGTTACGGTACTGCGTTAACTATTACGGGTCGTTTGGTTTATGACGATATTGTGACACGAACAGATGACCAACGACAATTTTCTTTGACAGGTAAGTTTTATACTTATGGTCCTCAAACTGCTTTACGTTTGAGTCATAATATGGTTTTGTCTAACAGCAGTGAAGCCATCATTTATGCCATTGACCAGTTGAAAGATGACAACGGAGATTATTACACTTCTGTTAAGTTCGGGCAATAATGCCAACATATTATGCCAACGTTATTGGGGCAGAAGAATTAGCCAGAGCGTTAGCAAGAGTTCCTGGTCAGACCGAACAGGTTTTAAGTAAAGCCCTTTATGAAGAGGGGCAGATGGCTTTTGCCGAATCACAAAAACTTACCCCGATTGATACTGGTGCTTTAAGGGGTTCAGGTTTTTTGCATACCCCTAATATTCAGAAAGATAAAATATCTGTTGCTTTAACTTATGGTGGTCCTGCTGCACCTTATGCACTTTTTGTTCACGAAATTTTGAGCAGTTATCATGCTGCACCAACGCAAGCCAAGTATTTGGAATTACCAGTTGCCCGTAGAAGTGAATACTTAGTGCGTAATTTAGCGACTAGAATAAATCATATGATTAGACAGGAAATTTATCGATGAGTACAATCCTTGAATCGGTAGGAGCATATTTACAGGCAGGTTCTTTTGGTACGGCTGGAACAAACATTTTTTACGGTGTGCTTCCAGAGTCCCCTGATTTGTGTTTAGGTGTTTTTGAATATGAGGGTTTAACCCCAATGTTTACGATGGGTACGGCTGGCATCATGGTGGATAAGCCAGCAGTTCAAATTCTTGTTCGTGCTACCAGAGATGATTATGTGACAGGTAGGGATAAGGCAGATAATGTTAGAAAATATTTGTCTTCAGTTGCTAACACAACTTTATCTGGTATTAAAGTTTTAAGACTTGAACCAACAGGTTCAGTTAATCCTCTCGGTGTTGACAAAAACAGTCGTCCTTTATTTTCAGTCAATTTCAGATGCCATGTTGAACTTTAGACACGCCGATGACCAATACCACAGACCCGTATGGCAAGGGTTCACAATTAGATAGTGAACCAAGATGCTGGCGATGCAGTAGGTTACTTGCTGAGTTCGTTACGCGCCCATGGTCAATTAGATGTGGCAGATGTAAGGCATCTAATAAAAGCCAATGAGGAGTTCGCTTGAAACAAATCCGAAGTTACGGGTCTGTTGAAAAAAGGGATACTGGTAGTTGGCGTGCAAGACTCGGTAGGGCTGACGGCTGGAAGACCCTTGGTCAGTTCGATACTAAAGAACAGGCAGAACAGGCTTTGGAAGATTACAAATCTAAACATGGAATTGAAATAGATGAGAATACTGAAGAAGTTATTGGGCAGTCATCAAAACCATTTGCTGAAATTCATTCATCTGGTGGCATCATTAACACGGGTACTTTAACAGAACCGTTAACTAATTGGGATAGCATTTTGCTATCGTTTGGTCTTGACCCAAATATTTTTGTTGTTCAAGATGACAAAGTTCGTATGTCAAAGTGGCAAAGTTCAAAACGTCTGGAAAATGGCGACAGAGACGTAATTTTTTTGTACTCTTACCGTGCAACTTTTATTAAACGTAAAACACCAAAGATTTCTGAAGAAGACATTGAAGAAGTACGTAAATCTATTCGTAGATATAAACCAACACCGATTAAACCAACCACTGATGCCCCTTCAACTTTTGTTATTTTGTGGGCTGATTGGCAACTTGGTAAAAGTGCATCGGGTGGGATAAAGGGAACGATTGAAAGAATTCAGGATTCTTTTAACAAAACACATAACCGTATCAAAGAGTTACAAAAATTGGGTAGAAACATTGAACAGATTGCTTTTGTAAATATGGGCGACCCCACAGAAATGTGCAGCGATTTCTACAGCAGCCAAACCTTCACCGTAGAACTCAACCAACGTCAACAACTTTTGACTGCATTAGATTTGTGGACAGTTGGTGTTACTTCAATGTGTGACCTTGCACCAAAAACAAAATTTATTTCCACCCTCAGCAACCACGGGGAGTGGAACAGAAAAAATGGGAAATCAATTACGGGGGACAGTGACAGTGCTGATGCTTTCCTTGCCGACACTTTGCAAAGAATTTTGGGTCGTGATGACATTATTGATGATTGGCATATTCCACATGATGAGATGACAACACAAGTTAATTTATCTGGAGTTGAATGTGCTTTTACCCATGGTCACAAAATGGCTGGTAAAGAAGTTGAATGGTTACGTGGACAAACATTAAGACTTCTTAGAGATAATGGTGCTGAACCAAGAATATGGTTCGGGGCACATAAACACCATTTTAGAACACACGACTACGGACCGTTTACATTTTTTCAGTGCCCGTCACTTGACAGTAGTTTCACAAGTACTGATGCAAGTAAGTGGTACACAGATTCGAGTTCAGCATGGTCTTCTCCTGGAACTTGTACTTTGCTTGTCGGTAATCATGATAAACGTATGTGGTCTGATATGGCTGTGCTGTGAGTATTGACCCAAAAGATTTAGCCGAGTACGCCTCTAGGCTTGTCTTTAACGACAGGAATGAAGATTATGGTCATCCGTTAGATAACTTGGATAGAGCCTCTAAATTGTGGTCTGTAATCCTTCAAATACCTATTACAGCCGAGCAGGTTGCTTTGTGCATGGTTGGTATAAAGATGGCTAGAGAAATTGGTAATCCTAAGTTGGATAATGCTGTTGATGGTATTGGTTATTGGTTAACTTTGGCTGAGATTCGCCAAGAAAGAGTTCGCAGAGGCTTGACTACTAAACCCTAGTTTGATATACTTGTTATATCGGGAAAGGGAGACCCAGATGGCACAAGTCACTTGCAAAAAGTGTGGTCAAGAAGGTTTGTTTTGGAAACAGTCAGTAAAAGGTAATTGGTATTTGTGTGAGCCAGATTATGTTTCAACAAAAAGTGCTTACAAACAAAAAATGATTCCTTTCAGTCACAAATGTAAACAACAAGAAGTTGATGAAGAAAGAAATGAAAGTTACTGGTTTGACCATGCAGACGGAAGTTTCATCTAACTAAATCCCTAACGAATAAAAACTTAATAGGGGTTAAATTCACGATATTATCTAATTGCGTGTCCTTTGTGACCCCTACCCATTTCTGAAGTGCGTGACCTCGTGTCCAGTGAACTGGTGCAGGGTTGCATCATGTCTTCAGGAAGGTTTAACAAGTAATGCCTACATTCCGTCATGGAAAAAAAACAGCAGTATTTTTGAACAGTACAGATATGAGTTCATATCTGAATGAAGCCACCGTCACACGCGAAATTGAAGCAAACGATATAACAACTTTTGGTAGCACCAGCCGTTCCTACATTGTGGGCATGGATGATGGTGGAGTTTCTTTAACAGGTCTTTTTGATGGTTCAGCGAACGCATCCGATGCAGTTCTTGCAGGACGAGTTTTGCAGGACAACAACACATTGACTGTTTTACCAGAAGGCACTGCTCTTGGAAGCCGAGCAATTTTAACTTCGGCTGATGAAACAGCGTATGAAATATCTATGCCAGTCGCCGATGTTGTAGCACTAAGTGCAACGTTTCAAGCCGATGGTGGAGTTCGTCAAGGTTTTAATCTCATAACAACAACAGGTACGGCAAGTGGAACGGCAACATCAGTTGACTTTGGTTCAACCATGTCAAATGGTGCAATTTTTCATTTACATGTACCTGCTAACACTTATGGAAGTGCAACCACTTTCAAAGTGCAAGACTCTGCAAATAACTCAAGTTTTGCAGATGTAGCAACATTCACTTCCGTCAATGGAAGTGCCACAACAAGTGAGAGAATCGTAAACACAAGTTCTGTTAACAGATATTTGCGAGCAGTCGCAACTATCACAGGCTCAAGTGGTTCGGTCTCTTACATAATCGCAACAGCAAGGAGATAAATAAATGCCAACATTTAGTCATGGTAAAAGTGGTAGTTTCAAACTTGATAACGCAGCAGGTACTTTAACTAACATTTCAGATACCGTTAACGATGTGTCAGTTTCACGCGCAATCGAAACTGGCGAAACAACAAGTTTTGGAAACTCAAGCAAGACCTACATTGTAGGTTTGGCAGATGCAACAATTTCTGTATCAGGCTCATTCGATGCAACAGTTGATAACCAACTGACAGCATTGATTGATGCACAAATCGCAGGAACAAACCTAAGTGCATCATTTGAAGCAGGTCCACAAGGAACTGCTGTATCAAGTGTTAAGTACACAGGTGAATGTCTTGTGACTTCTTATGAAGTAAATCCAACCGTAGGTGACGTAGTTACCTATTCTTTGGAATTACAAGTAACAGGTGCAGTAACCCGTTCCACATTCTAAGTAATAAAAACAACTGAATAAAGAAACAAAAACCCGTGGGTCAAGTACCCCCAAACTAGAAATAGGAGAACATCGTGTCCTTACGTGACCAGATTATGAAAGCGAAAGACATCAATGGTGAGTTGATGGATATTAAAGAGTGGGGCGTGAAGGTAGAAATTAGAACGATGACTGCCCGTGAACGTGCCACAATGTTAGAGAACGCAGTTGACCCAGTTTCGGGAAAGACTTCTATTTCTAATATGTATCCAGAAATTGCTATTGCATGTGTGTATGACCCTGAAACTAAAGAACCAGTTTTCACTCATGCCGACAAAGATGCTCTCCTAGATAAATCAGGTGCTGTTCTTGAAAATATTGCTCAAAGAGCGATGCAAATTTCAGGGATGACAACTGATGAAAGTGCGAGTTTGGGAAAAGGTTCTTAACTCATCCAGAGCGAAGATTCCTTTTTGAATTGGCTCAAAGATTAGGTAGGACGGTGGAAGAACTTCTTTACGGGAGTCCTTCTTACCGTCCCCTTTCGAGTCAGGAATTGACGGAGTGGATTGAGTTAGAGAAGTTAAGAGTTTACGAGCAAGACAGAGCATCTAGGAGCAGGTAGTGGCTGAGCAAATTATCACCGAAGTAAAGGCGATACTTTCTGCTCAGGATAAAGATTTTACTTCCACGTTTCAGAACGCATCTGCTCAGATGCACTCGTTTAATAAAACTGCTGCAACTATTGGTGCTGTCACAGCAGGTGTTGGTTTCGCTTTAATTAAACTTGGTAAGGCAGCGTTTGCTGATGCAGCGAGAGTTCAAGAACTTGATGTTGCTATGCAAGCCATTGGTCGTTCGACTGGTATTGGTTATGAAGCCATCAATAAAGCCAGTAATGGTATTCGTAAAATGGGTATTGAGTTGGCTGCTTCCCAACAGATTGCTATTGAGTTTGCTCAAAATAATTTAGAAATTGCTAAGGCTGCCGATGTGGCAAGAGTTGCCCAAGACCTTGCTGTTATTGGTCAGAAGAATTCTACAGATACCACAATGTTGTTAACAAGAGCGATTATTACTGGTAGAACAGAACTTTTGAAATCATCTGGTATCCAAAAATCTGCTGGTCAAATGTATGAAGAGTTTGCTGCTAAGGCAGGTAAATCTGCAACAGCGTTGACAGCAGTTGAAAAGCAAACAGCAGTGTTGAATGGTGTTCTTGAAGAAGGTAAAAAAGTTTTTGGCACTTATGAGGCAGCGATGCTTG
>Ga0181355_1001289_pt1 | contig 11027 bp, 7 predicted proteins | sample Fa13VDMM15DN_FD_130099 | JGI IMG/M metagenome (GOLD analysis project Ga0181355, IMG submission 130099) | Freshwater viral communities from Lake Michigan, USA - Fa13.VD.MM15.D.N | ecosystem: Environmental > Aquatic > Freshwater > Lake | place: USA: Michigan | collected 2013-09-23 | reverse complement strand
TTGTAAGAATTGCGTCAATTGTGACTATCGAATTATTTAAAAAGCCCATTTATTTTATGTTTTTGTTATAAATATATAATTTTTATGTTTTTAATTAGGATTTGCCCCATAAGTTTTAGTAATATATTGAACATTATCAGTAATTACTTTTTTCGGATATAAATTTAATAAATATCCAGGACCTGATCCGCTAAATCTATCACCACCCGGACCATAAATCATCATTATACCTATTTGTGGTTTACCTTCAAACAATAATATACCAGTTCCTATTCCTATCTTAAAATCACTTAAATAATCGGAAGCACTATATCCTGATGGGTTTAGGATATTAAATTTATTAAAGCCACCTGAAGAACCAGAATATGTAATTTCCCAAGGAGGACCGTAAAATACTCCTCCGGCATATAAATTTCCAGATGCTATACCTGCCAGATTGTTATAAAAACTTACAAAAAATTTGTTTCCATTACTAATTGAACTATTAATTGCTACTACAACATCATTTAAGAGAATGGTTGTTGAAGATGAAACTTGTTGATTTGAAGAATTTCTTGTAGCAAGTTGAATGTTACATGATGAGGTAAAATATAACATATTTTCAGAAAGAACAACATTTGCTATAGGTCCAGGAGCAGGAATACCATCATAATATGTTGGAGCCCAATATGCCGCATCTTGTGCTGCTATATTTGGATGTAAAATGGGTAAAGGAGAATACAAATTAAGGGTTGTATTGTTATATTGATAATTTTGTATTGCTGCTGATTGTCCAGTAGATGGTTGGAAATTCCTCTCTATAATAATATCATAAGTAGGGTCTGATGGAGGGATTATAGTTACACTATCTTTATCATCTCCTACTAATAAAATATTTGATAATTGGATATTACCACCAGATGTGTTTTCAGGATAACCACTACCTGCAAATAGTTTTTCATATATGCAAGAATCTAAAGACTTAATGAGTGGTTCTTTACCAAATGCTGTATCTCCACTAGTATATTGATTAATTAATGCTTGGTATTGCTTTGTTCCTACATATCTTGCATTAATATGAGAATCATATGAATAATTCCATAAGTTTATATCTGCTAAAGTTGCAGTACCATCTAAAATTCCAGATTGATTAAGTGCTATTATATTATTATTAGAATAATCAACATCCATATATAAACCATTATTAGAGCTTACTTCTAAAACATTATTAATTAGTGGGTTACAATCACTATTATAATATCCAGCTTCTACAATGTATGGTTCAGGTATTATTAGTGGATTAACTACACCTGCTACTGGAGTTATTGATTGAGTTATTATAAAACTAGCACTATTTAAGTTAAATGGTAATGGAGACGAACCAATTAATCTTATACTTATAGTATCTCCTTCTATTGGGAAAAAGGATGAAGAAATTGTAGTTGTAAGTGGAGTAGTACTTTCTATTGAAAATGTTTTTGTTAACAAGAAATATCCGGAACCATATGAGTTTATTACTTCAATATTTATTATTCCAATATCACCCGGAGTACCTGGGTTATTTGGGTTTGTATTAATAGAGGCTGTTATTACTATAGGAATATTTGGAGTATTATTTAACGTATATAAACCTGAACTAGTGTTCATATAATTTATTGAGTTACCTAAAATCGAGTTATAGTTAGTTAAAACAGCATCAGAGTTTATTACCCTTGAACTTGTAATAGATGAGGTAACAAAATAATTTAATATTTCAGTATTTGCAGAAAAGGTGGTTTGCGCCGGAGAAATGTTATATAAATAATAAGTAGGATATTCCGTTATACTTAAAACAGTATGATCTACACCTGCCGTAATATCTGTAAATTTTATCCTTATATTGTCTACTAATCCTAAAGGAGTAGTATTATCTAATCCTGTTGAATCCGTTTTATTTATCTTAATATAATTAACTCCATATGGTCTAAATAATAAATCTTCAGCAATTCCTGAAGCGGCATACCCTGGGGATGATGATAATGATAAGGCTGTTGGGTTTCTTTGAAAAATATATATTTCACCATTATTTGGTGATGTGTTAGGGTTAAGGAATGAATTTATTTGATTGCTTACTGCTGTATCTCCTATTGGTTTAGCTTGGGATGGCAATAAAAACCACATTCCTGTACCAATTTCAAAATCAGTAGTTCTATAATATATTGTTTTATAACTAGTAGCAGTTGATGAAGCATGTAATAGGTCTAAACAATCAACATCAACAAGACTTTGGTGAGATACTTGAAGGGCTGAACCACTAAATTCTCCATTATAAAATTCATCTTGTGTTTTGTGAACGTATGGGACTATACCTAAAACAGTATTATTAGAGCCTGACCAGTTTTGGTTTATATTTACAAATAAATTGATGGAAGAAGTTCCTGGTAAGTCAGGCATAGTACCTGCAGTACCACCACTAAAAGTTTCTAAAGGAAATGATTGTTGATCTGTTGATGAAATGTATATTCTTTGATCATTTAACATTGAACCTGAACTTCCTATAGATGCTGTATAGTAGTATTGGGATTGAGTTAATTGAGGTACGGGGTATTTATTTCTTTCAAGTAAATGTTGTTTAATAACAATACCTGATGCTAAATCTGTACGAGCAGGAACCCAATCTTGTAACATTTTGAATAATGAATTATCAAGATATTTAATTAATCTTGTATAATCCCATATGTTATAGTTATTAGTATACTTTTTAAAATATTCATCTCTTAAAACATTTAAATCCGGATAATAAGTTAAATCTGTACTTTGGTTTCTTGGATCTCCTATATAATCTCCAATATTGAAATACCCAATTGAAGAATTAATATCTTCATTTATTTCATTTTGAGGTGAAAATGCTATTTCAACATAATCTATATCTCTAGTATAACTTTCACTTATTGGAAACGACTGTTGAAGCGATCTAAATGGTGATAGTACATCTGAATTGAAGGTATTGGAGTCGCTACCACTATATGGTAAAACGTTTGATTTTTGTTTTATCTTATTTGATATTGCGTTCTTAATACCAGATGGGACTTGATTATAAAATACATATTCAGTGTTATTAGCTAATACACCATTATTTGATGTTAAGGAACTATTACTTGCAAATGATTGTGTAGTTGTCCATGATCCAGTTACTTTAGGATGAATTGATTTTGAACCCGTATATAATTCACTTCCTAAAGGTATTCTAAATGCTAGATAATTAGGAGCATTATTTATATCATTCTCATCAACATTATTATCTGCCTCAATTGAGGTTGGATTCATTACATATTTTGTAAAAGCACTATTTATTAAAGGTACAGTACTATAAAATCTTAGCTCTTGAAGATAAAATGGAATGTAATTAATTAATCCTGTATCTCCCATTGACATAGTTGTACTATTATCCCACTCATTAAATGAAGCGGTCATTGATGAGGATGCTTGGAAACCTAAAATATTTCCATCATTTCCATCATATTGTTTGTTCGCTGTATATAAATAAAAATCACTTTTTCCTCCACTAATTTCATCTTCTCTAGTAACCATAACAGACCACCAACCACCATCAAAGATAGGAAGATATACACTTTGTGATACTAATGAACCACTTGGATAAAAATCTACATATCCATATTCATTATATGGATCAACAGGTCCTCCACTATATGAACTAGTTATTGATCCTGATCCATTATATCTTAGATTAATTACTACACTAGTATCTGTTTCTAATAATCTTCCTGTTAATGGAGAAGAATAAAAAGTAGATCCTGTAGGAATTCCATTGGTTTTAAATCTAAATTGTATAGTACGAGGGATAGATGGAGTATGTGGATGAGGCCAATTGGTATTTAATACGAAATCAGACTCCAAGGTTGAACCTGTAGGGAAATAATATGCATAATTACTAACATTCTGCCAATTATCCCAAGTATTATTATTTTTATCTTTTCCTCCAAATTCATTTATTCTTAAAATAGTATCAGGTATTCCATAAGTTGTAATTAATGCTCTTAATCCTTCTACTGTGCCTTTTTTCTTAAGAAGATATGGTAGATTATGATAAATTCTTTTATAAATTTCTTTATTAATATCATCAACAGGAACAAGAGATCCAGTTGCGTTAGAAGTTATATAAGAGTTTATATATTCAAATTCACTTGGAGTAGGTAATGAACCAGTTGTATATGGTAAGTTATATAAATTTCCGGTTGGTGTTATACCTATTAAAGCTGAGTATAAATCATTTGTTGAAAAATTATTTTGGTATATTTTTACACCTAAATCTCTTAAAATATCAGCTACTATGTCTTTTGATACTCCATAATCTAAACGGTTATCAGCATTAGATTTATTAGTTACATCCTTAAGATAAGTCCAAACACTATCAAAATGTTGTCCTATCATCTCAACGAATAATTTATACTTATCGTTATTTGAATCTTCTCTTAAATATTCAGGTATTGTATTTACTAAATAGTTTGAATTTTCTTCATCATATAAAGATGCTGTGCTTAATTGGCCTGATAACCAGGTTAAGCCAGGTGCTGAGGTTGATAGAACATTTATATATGGGAATACACTATTACTTTTAGGCCAAGTTGTACTTGATGACTCAAAATACAAATAATATTCATAACCATCAAAATTAGTTATAATATCATTTATTTTACTTAACCATAAATCATTACTAGAAGATAAATAATAACCCGAAGATCCTCCTAAACTTGAACTTACTTGATATTGTTCTAATAATGAAAGTTTATAATAAAAATTTTCTAATCTAGTATTTGCAGATGAAAAGTTTACAAATTGAGAGTAATCTGAATAATCTATATTAATTTCAATCCCTCTTTCGGCTAAAATACTTTTTGCTTGATAATATAAACTTCCTGTTCCTAATACTGAAGTATTAGAAGTTAATGAATTATAATTACTATACCCTGTAGAGTTATTTACTTGGTCTTTTATTCCTATATTTGTATTAGGACCCGATAAATTAATATTATTGTCTGTAAATTCAAATGTTTCAAATGAATCAATAGAATAAGCTATAGTATCCGATATTTTTTCTACTACCCAACATTCACTTTTAATATCAAATTCGGCAGGTAATGGCTCATACAATTTAATTAAAACTGTTGGGTCATCTGGATTAGTATTATCTAATAAAATATTATTTGCTATTAATAATTTATTATCATTAAAATCTAAATAAAAGTCTAAATATCCCCTAGGATCATTTTGTATGTAAGAAATAAACTCATTAGTTGAACTTACTACCTCTGTATTTGTAATGGAAGTAGTATTTAGCCTAATTTCAGTTCTATCAGGACTAATTTGATCAATATAATATTTATTGGTTACTGAAGAACTTAGTCTTTTTCTTAGAAAATTATATACTGTATTGTAATTTCCTGTGTCGTACCCAAATGATCGTAAATCTTCTTCAGGATCTATAGTTACAACGTTATCTATTAACTTATAATTAGGATAACCAAAAACGTTTGAACTTAAAATATTTTGGTTACTATCTAAAATAAAATACTCAAGATAATCAGTTGAAGGATCAAATGCAACATCAATATTTGTTGATGCTATTAAATTATTATCTTCTGACGAATATTCTTGATATTCAAAAGATATTGGATCTACTGGGTTTATATTAACTATTTTGGTCATTTTATTTTTGTAAAGTTGTAATTGTTTGAAGTAAACTTACATTTTCACCTTTAAGTTGTGTTATTTCTTCTAATAACGATTGTATTAATTCATCATTTTGAGCGTTACCTATGTATGCAGTACTTGTTTTTATAAGATACTCATGAGAATTTGTATCTCCAAACTGAGGTATAACATAAAATAATTCTAGATAGTAGTTAAAGAAATCTTCAACTGAAATAGTAGGTTGAGTAACATCTACAACTGGATCGATTAATTGTGTAAACGAAGTATCAATTACTTTTGAGTATTGATTCTTACTATATACTTTTTTTGTTAAATTAATCTTATCCATTTACTATTTTAAAATAAAAATTATCATTAAATTCAAATGTTGATCCACCTATAGTGGTTTTTATAAAGATTTCATAATATCTTTCTGTTTCAAATCCACTCATATCTAGATTAAAGTAACTACTAGTAGCATCAGCACTTAATTTAGTATATTGAGTATCAAAATCTATTACATAGTCATTAGTAGTCAAATCCTTTACAGCATAATATGAACTTGTAGGTAAATAAAAATTATTTGTAAAATATGAGGATGTTGAAAATACTCTATTAGGATAAGTAGGTCTAGCATTTACTCTAAATTTATTAATACTACTTGGATAAAAAATACCTGGGTTTTCGGCTACTGATATAGTTGCAGGAATAGTATTTATAGTAGTTTGAGTTGATGAACCAGTATTAAATGTAAAATCTACCCATTTAAATTCTAAACATGGAGGGTAAATAGTATGGGTATCAACTGAGAAATATTTTAGATTTGGTTGTACATTTACATTATCAACAAATTCTAAATCTTGTTTTAAGATAAATCCATTATTAGGAATAGAACTAGAATACCAAGCATGTAGTACATTAGTTACATTTATGTTTATATCTTTATTATCCCAATACCCAAATGTTTGAGAACCACTATATGAACCTGAAATATACCAAGTTCCTCCACCTGCGTCTGATGATGTAGAATATGAACCTGTACTTCCAGCTGCGAAAGAAGAAGTTGTCCATCTAGTAGAACCTTGATAATCCCTCCAAACCCAACTACATCCATTTTGAGTTTCGGGTGAGTTAGCAAATTTACCTGTTCCCATATTCCATGATCCGGATACTGGAAATACCATAATTGTGGTATCTAAATTTAATCCGTCTTCATTGGCCACAAAACATCTTAGATTAGATTGCCAAGTTGAACTTGAAATTTTAGTGTTTATTACATCGTTAATTTCACTTGTGAAAAATTGGATCAAAAACCTACTTGCTTGAGGAGCAGGTTTACCTAAATCTCCTACAACTAATGATGCCTCTAGGATTTCGTCTAATCCAGTATTCATTTCTTCATATAATGAGTATAGAGTTGCGTCTTTTTCAGGAAAAATTTTATATACAGCCATTCTTTATTTATTTATTTTATATTAAAAGCTAACACAGCGACCAACAATATCTGTATTGAGGTACTTAACTTCAAAAATACTAGGATCTAAACTAGGATAAACTACGTTATTAATAGTTGCTGCTTTTGTATCATATGCATATTTACTATATCCTAAATTTTCTCCTACTTTATTTACTATTTCTACCTTATTTACTGTTTGTACTCCTTCTATTTTATCTAATAATATATTTAAATCTCTTAAAAGAATAGGTTGATTTATTTGCCAGTTATCTATAGCGAAGTAATTTTTTAGAGCAGTAATACAATTAACTAAAACTTCGTTATTATTATAATCAGGTAATACTATTATTTCAAAGTTAACTCCAATATTAATTATGAATCCGTCTTTTATATTTACAACATCATTTACCATTCTATATTGAGATAGATAAGTTGAAATATTTTGTTTTAATGCAGTAGATGGAACTCGTAATGTTTTATCAGCATTATAACTTAAAGCATATAAATCTAAAATTGAATTAGTTTCACCGACTGAAATATTTTGTGCTTTTGTTGTTTCAACATATGCTTTAGCAATGGCTCCGTATTTGGCAGGCATTGATAATACTCTAACTAAATAATCATCTGAAGTTACATTTCTTAATTGGGTACTAAAATTTGCAGATGCATTTTGACGAATTTCTTCTATTGTATCTCCATCCCCTCCTCCATCAGCTGCAGAAGCATTATTTACTGCTAATGATGCAAAAATATAATTAGCTGTAGCAGGTGATAAGTTATTTTTAAGAAACTTAATATCTCCTGAAATTTTAGTTAAAGTATTTGCAGGAGTATTTGCTGTTGCTCCTCCTCCAGTTAAATATCTAACAGTTAAAGTAGTGCTAGATGGAGCAATTCCATATGTTTTAGTAAAAATAAAGTTTGATGGTGAATATGCTGTATTTAATTTTTGTCTTTCAAATGGTAATCCTAAACCTACATTATCAGGATTAGGTACTACTGTTTCATCTGTATCACTAGAAGTTCCTGCACCAAATTGTAACTGTAAAGATCCAGAATCTATTAATCTTGTTGCAAATCTCCTTTGTACTTTTTTTAATTTTAATAAATACGGAGCATCTCCAGCTGTACTAAAGTTAGGATCATTGGGGTTAGTATTCTTTATAGAATCGTAAATTGTTTCTTGAGCTAAATAATCTACCTCATACCATTCATTACTATCAGAATCTATTACATCTAATATTCCTACTATTCTATTAGCACTAATATTAACAGTTGAAAATTTAACCGGGCTTCCAAAACTAAAAGTAGTAGTATTAATTGTTGATGAAATTGCTTTTCTTGTTTTCTTTAAAAGAAAAAATGTTGGGTTTCCAGCTGAAATAGCATATACACTTACTTCAGTAGGATCAGCTGAACTAGATACTGAGAAATCTATAGGATCTTCTATAATAAAATTGGAAGCACCTGTTAATGGAGATGAAATTACTGCATTTTCGTTTATAAAGAGAGTGTAGTCAAAATCAGGAATATAAATACTACTAGATAGTTTTGATGGAACTTGTTGATAAAAATCAATATCTGCAGTAGCAACTTGAGTAACATTGGGTTTATATCCTAACATATATGCTAACTCAAATAAATTATTATTTTGACGAGCATATTGTAGATAATTCTCTTGAATTTGATTATCAAGATAAAAAGATAAAACATCACCAACATATGCTGCCATTTCCATGAACATCATTCCAGGAGATGATGGACTAAAGTCATTATATGTTGTTGGAAAATATGTCCTAGCATAATCAATTAGATTAGCTCTAAATTCTGTAAAATCTTTATTAAGATATTTTATATTTCTTTTTACTGCCATTTTATATGAATGATATTTGAATTTGATCAACTATCCCTGTATGTATTACTTGGTATTGCATAGTAACTATTATTTCATTGTTATCAGGATTTTGTAATACTTCTAAAGTAACTATAGAAACTGAAGGGAAATATATTGCTACTTGACTTTGAATGTCTTCTTTTAATCCTTCAATATTTCCATTAGATATTTGTTCAAAAATAAAAGATCTAAGATTAGCTCCAAAATCCGGGTTTAAAAATCTTTCTGTGCTATTGGTAAGGAAAAAATTTAATAAATTATTTCTAATAGCATCTTGAGTGGTATAGGTTGAAAAAAAAGTTCCTGGAGCATTAAATGGAAGAGAAACCCCAACAGCAGTACTTGGTAAAGTGTCAATTGGAAAAATACGTTGAGGATTATATGCCATTATTTATTATCTCTTACCTATTAAGTTCATTATTTGATCCATACCTAAATCTCCTGAAGGAAGAGTTCCATTTACTGGGTCTACACTTGTAGGAACAAAAGTTTGAACATCATTAGAAGTAAACGCTCTTTGAGTTTCTCCTAAAATATTTTGAATTGCCGCTCTACGATCAATTGGGCTCATTTCACCTTGAGGACTACCTATCAATTGGGTTGTTCTTACATTCTCATTAACCATATTTCCTTTTGGTGATTTTAATGCTTCTAAAAGAATGTCTTTTAATTCTTCTTGAATTGACTCTCTTACTGCTTCTTTGATTATTTTTTTAAATTTTGTTACATCCATGTTTATAAATATTTGATTAAAAAACTTTTAATACGCTTTTAAGCTATCTCTATCTATTATTAATTTGAGTTCTTCTATTAAAATCTGATCATCTGTTGTAAAAGATAGAGGTGTTTGAATTAATGTAATGTTGTCTTGATTTTTACCCACTGCGCGTTTACGATCTACAGTTGGAGTATATGGTACTTTTTCTATTTCGATAATAAACCCATTATATGTTATGTTATTCTGCGTTTTTTCTGATTGTTTTTGTAGGTCGGCGATCTTGATTAAATCTGGGGAAATCGGTAGTAAATCGTTTGAAACGTATTTGTTACACGCTTTAATCTTACCATCAACACTATTTAAAACGGTTACTATCTGAAGTATATAGTTATTTACCATTGATATAGATAACGAGGCAGATGCTACCACAGATTTATAACTTTCTATGGTAGCTTTACCTGTAGCAGAAAATGTTAATTTATTAATGAGGTCTCCTAAATCACTTAAGGTTGCAGGAACAGCTCCAGGTATTAATGGTACAGCTTTAGCGGCTGCTGAAACTGCTGTTTTTGTTGTTTGTATTGTCGTAATAACTCCAGTTAACGTTGAAATAATTTTATTAATACTATCAATTACTTTTGTTAAAGTACCTAATGTTTTTGAAACACCATTAAGTGAACTAGTTATTCCATTTCTTGCCTCTATTATTCCTTTCAACTTAGCATCAGTAGGACATATATCTAATTTTTGTAATAAACTTAGGGCTTGTGGGAGGAATAAAGTTGCTATTTGTATTCCTAAATTTAAAATTAATTTTGGGATCTTTGCTGTACCTATTAATTTTAGAGAAGTTGGAGCAGCATTTAAAATATCTTTAGCTTTAAAACCTCTTAATCCTTGTAATGATATTTTAACCTTTTCTGCCTTAACTTTAATTTTAATATCTATTTCTGGAAGTGTTGGCCTTGGGATCTTTGGAAGATCAGGTTTAGGGATATTTGGTTTAGGAATCTTAGGTATACTTAAAGAAGTAGGAACAGCACCTAAAAGACCTTTAACATTTTCGGCTTTATTTTTAATTTCGGCAGCAGCTGCCTTAGTATCTTCAGCTTTCTTTTTAGTTTCAGCCTCTATTTCTAGAATTGTTTTTGCAGATATAGGCATTATATAGTATAATTATTATTAGACTTGGCACCTTCAAGCTTCTTGTTTGTAATTATATCTTCTAAAAATACATTCATTGCAGTAGCAGCATTATTTAATGTACCTAAAGGGGTACCCTGAGCTGT